>CEQP01014223.1_pt1 | contig 20447 bp, 14 predicted proteins | sample 356291 | NCBI WGS metagenome assembly CEQP01 (sample SAMEA2621221, study PRJEB7988) | marine metagenome | isolation source: saline water (ENVO:00002010), including | reverse complement strand
AACTGCAGTACTAAAATCAGGTTGAATTACAATAAGACCTATAATTGTAGATAAAACTATTAATGGAAACAGAAGACCAACTCGAAAATCCTTAATTTTTTCACGTTTTTTATCAACATAGTAAGCCATGTAAATAATAATAGACATTCTTGCAAAATCAGAGGTTTGGAAGGAAAAAGGGCCAAAATAAAGCCACCTTGCAGGTTTGCTCCAACTAAAACCCTTCATTAGGTAAAATATTTTTGTTAATAATAATATAAAAATGGAAAAAACAAGTAGATGGGTTGCTATTGTTTTTAATTTTCGATAATCAAGAACTGAAAAAGAAAATAATAAAATGACTCCTATTAGCAGCCTTTTCAAATGTCCTTGCAAAAATAACATTTCAGTACGACCATTTGAATTAGCATAAGACTCATACCAACTTGCGCTATATAGCATTATTGTTCCAATAATCGCTAAAATACAAAAATACATTATTAGCTGAGTGTCGTATTTTTTTATTAGGATATTAATCATACTCTATACTTTTGAAAAAACAAGCTCTTTGAAGTGAATTCCTCTTTCTTCATAATTACTATATTGATCATAACTAGCACATCCCGGAGAAAGCAATACAACATCCCCGGGAATAGCTAGTGATTGGGCAATTGTAACCGCGGAAATAAGATCAGTTGCTTGTTCTGATCTCACCGCATCCCCTATTGCAGTTACAATTTCCCTGCCCGACTCTCCAAAGGAGATAATTTGTTTGATTTTATTTGAATCAATTATTTTCTTTAGTTTTTTAAAATCAGCCCCTTTATTTTTACCTCCAAGTATCAGTAGGATTGGTTTTATAAAACTATTTACTGCAACAAAAACAGAATCCAAGTTCGTTGCTTTTGAATCATTGTAATATTCTACACCATTAATTTTTGATACAAACTCCAACCTGTGTTCAACACCCTCAAAAATCATTAGTGCTTTTCTTATTTGACTTTTTGAAATACCGAAAATATTTGCCACCGTTGATGCTGCTAAAATATTGTAAAGATTATGTGTGCCAGGAACTTTTAGCTTTTTAATCTCTACTAGAATCTCATTTTTACCGTAATTGATAGCTTTATGATCGAGTTTAAATAATGTGTCATTATTTTTAACACTAAATGGGATCAGCTTAGGCTTATTACCTTTCAGTTTATTAACCAAACAAGAATCATCAAGGTTATAAACAATAAAATCATTTTCCTCTTGATTCATCACCATCTTCATCTTCATTTTAATGTACTCGTTCATAGAATAATGTCTATCTAAATGGTCTTCCGAAATGTTTGTAAAAACACTGATTTTTGGGCGAAAATGCTTAATAAATTCCATTTGAAAACTGGATATCTCCAGAATGTAAACGGTGTTTTCATTCGGGCCTTTTAGTTCGGATAAAACCAATGAGGAAAATGGGATACCAACATTACCAGCCATAGATACAGTAAGGTCTTTTGACTCAAAAATCTTTTTTAATAATTTTACCGTTGTTGTTTTTCCATTTGATCCTGTCACGGCGATTATTGGTGAAGTTGTGAACCAACTAGCAAATTCTATTTCTCCAACAACTGGAATTCCACAATCTAATGCTTTAGAAATAACTTTTGAGTGCTTTGATATCCCTGGAGAAACTACACATAAGTCTGACTCGTAGACGCGATTTGAATGCACTCCTGTTTCGATTCCAATTCCTAAATCAAATAATTCGTTTGCTGCTACATTTGTTGGTATGTTAGTATTGGAATCACTTGCAAAAACTCTAGCCCCTAAATAATGAGCTAATTTGGCAGCTGAGGATCCACTTTTTCCAATACCAATAATTGACAAAGTTTTTTCTTTTATATCTATTTTTTCTTTTTTGGTAATATTTATCATCTAATCTTAAAAGTGGTTAATGAAAACAATGCTAAAACAAGGCCTATGATCCAAAATCGGATGACAACTTTTGTTTCTGGCCAGCCTTTTAACTCGTAATGGTGGTGAATAGGTGCCATTAAAAAAAACTTTTTGCCCTCACCAATTTTTAATTTAGTCCACTTGAACCAGGAAACTTGAATCATGACTGAAATTGTTTCCCAAACAAAAACACCTCCGATAATTAGCAAAAGAAGCTCTTTCTTTAAGAGGATAGAGAGAGTACCCAATGCCGCTCCAGTAGATAAAGAACCGGTATCACCCATAAACACATCAGCAGGCGCAGAATTAAACCATAAATATCCTATACATGCCCCTGCCATGGCGCTTGCAAAAATTGTTAATTCACCAGCCCCCGGTAGATAAATAATATTTAGGTAATCTGAAAAATCAGTTCTGCCTGATATGTAAGATATAGCGGCAAAAACAGTAAAACAAATAGCTAGAAGACCAGCAGCTAGCCCGTCTAAACCATCAGTTAGGTTAACTGCATTTGAAGTGCCCGTTATAACCAGAACAACCATTAAAGGGTATAAAATACCTAAATCTATTTCGGCATTTTTTAAAAAAGGAATGGTTGTCATGGTTGCAAAAGGTTCAAATGACGATGTTGAAGTAATCCAGAGGCTTATTATGATCCCAAGAAGTATTTGGCCCGCCATTTTATATCTAGCGATTAGACCATTCTCATATTTTTTTACCACTTTTAAATAATCATCTATAAACCCTATGAATCCCATCCAGATTACTGAGAAAAGAATTATTTGGACAAACGTACTCTGTAATTTTGCAAATAGGAGGGTAGGGAGGAGTACAGCAGAAAGTATGATGACTCCTCCCATCGTGGGCGTGCCCTTCTTCTTTAGATGAGATTTTGGCCCGGATGAGCGAATTTCTTCGCCTATTTGGTGTGTGTGTAGTATGTGGATAATCCGGGGTCCAATCAAGAAGCTTAAAATCAATGCTACTATTGCAGCGGTAGCAGCGCGAAAAGTTATGTATTCAAATAAATTGAATGGAGAATAGTATTCTTTTAAAGGTGTAAATAATTCGTATAACATTAGTTAAAAAACACCTCTTCAATTATCTTTTCCATTTTCATCCCTCTTGATCCCTTGAAAAGGATATTGTCATCTGGTCTCAGTGATCTTTTTAACTCAAGAATTAAATCACTTTGCAGTTTAAAATGGGAAGAAAAAATTTTATCATTTACAGTAGAGTGCGTGTGCAGGGTTTCTTTTCCAATTGTAAATAATCTATCTAGATCAATTTCTATGCACTTGTGACCAACTTTAGAATGTTGTTCCTTTGAAGAATCACCTAATTCAAACATATCTCCGAAAACAAAAATTTTTCTACCAGGACCACTTAATGCATTTAAATAATCAAGGGCAGCCAGGCAAGAAAAAAGATTTGCATTATATGTGTCATCTATAACTGTGACATCTGCAAACTGTTTTACTTGACATCGGCCATTTGGCGATTTAAACGAATTGATATTTTTTATTATTTCTTTCCAACCAATGCCTAAGGTTTTAGCTACGGATGTAACTGCAATACTATTTTTAATAAATGATAAGTTTTTTGATTGTAAAGTTATTTTGTTAATGTTCAATTTTACGGTTAGAGTACCATCCTCTTGACGATAAATATCAGCAGGGAAATCGCAATTCTGAACGCAACCATAAGTTAATTTCTTTCCTAAAACTGGTATAGACGCTACTCGCTCATCCGAAATATTTACAAAACAAATACCATTTTTTAGTCCAGAGAACAATTCACCTTTAGTTTGTGTAATTGCTTCCATTGTACCAAAGCCCTCCAGATGAGCAGGTGCAATATTTGTAATAAGGCCATGTGTGGGCTTTGCTATATCGCATAAGTTTTTGATATCACCTGGCTGATTCGCCCCCATTTCCAAAACTGACACGGTGTGTCTATTACCAAGCTTTAAGAGGGTAAGGGGAAGTCCAATAGATGTATTGAAATTCCCCTCAGTGGCGTGCACATTGTACTTTTCGGAAAGCACATGTACTAATAATTCTTTTGTAGAGGTTTTTCCATTTGAACCGGTGATGCAAACTATGGGAATATCAAATTGGGCCCTCCATCTCTTAGCAATTTCTCCAATTGTGCATCTAGGATCGTCCACTTTTATTTGTTGGAAATTTTTATGATAAGAATTTTTTGAGACTAATGCAGCCACTGCACCTTTCTTAATCGCATCATGCAAAAAAATATGACCATCCTGTTGGTTGCCAATCAGAGCAACATACAGGTCCCCAACGATACATTCTCTGCTATCGGTTGATATTCCAGTCAATTGATTTTCAAGACAAACTCCTGTAACATCTTCAAAAATTTCAGATAATCTCTCCGGATGCTTTACTGTTATTCTCATTGATATTTCTCGATCACTCTTATATCCGAGTAAAATAATTTATGTCCATTTATTTCTTGGTATTCTTCTCTTCCTTTTCCAAGAACAGTAATAATATCATTTTTATTTGATGCAAGAATTGCAGCAATTAATCCCTTTTTTCTATCATCATATACGGTATAATTACTTGATTTAAACCCCATTTTGATATCAGAGGCAATTTTATTTTGATTTTCATTTCTTGGATTATCGGGCGTAATAAAGGCATGTTTTGCATATTTTTCTACAATTTCAGCCATACCAGATCTTTTATCAACGTCCCTGTCTCCTCCAGCGCCGAATACGACGTAGATATCTGAACCCTCAAGCAATATTGATTTCACTGATAAAAAGAGTTTTTCATAAGCATCAGAAGTGTGAGCATAATCAACCAAAACTATGGCTCCATTTGAAAGAATAAATTTTTCCATCCTTCCCGGAACTATTGAACAATTTTCGATACCAGATTCAATTGAATTCTTACTTATACCTAAAGCATTTGCTGCCGCAACCGCGGCTAGAATGTTTTCAAGATTGAATTGCCCAATGAGCTTGGAATTAATTTGAAAATATTCGTCCCCAATTTTTATTTCCCCATTGATGCCCTCTGTGGTCAGCTTGGAATTTTTGAAATAAATATCTGTTTTTCGATTTGAAGAATAAAACACCTTTTTTGCATTTGTGAGATGAGATATCCGCTGTCCGTGCGGGTCTGAATGGTTAATGATTGCAACAGAATCATGTGATAGGTTTTTGAATAATTTTGATTTGGCATCGAAATAAGATTGCATATCACCATGGTAATCCAAGTGCTCTGCAGTTAAGTTGGTAAAAATTCCAATTTTAAAATCAAAGCCAGAAACTCTGCATTGATCAAGCGCATGTGAAGAAACTTCCATAACTACATGAGAGTAGTTACTATCACTTAATTTTGAAAAAACTCTATTTAATGAAATGGCATCTGGCGTTGTGAGCGACTTTGGCTGAGAAAAACCATTAGCTTTTATTCCAAGTGTGCCTACTTGTGCAGATTTTTTTCCTTCCTCCAAAAGAATGTTATTTAAAATTGTAGCTGTTGTTGTTTTTCCATTTGTTCCAGTTATGCCAACCATAACTAGGTTACTTGATGGTCTGCCATAAAACTCACTAGCAATTATTGAAGTTGCTTTCCTTGTGTCCTTAACTTTTAAAAATGGGACTCTAATGTTTAAATTGGTGTCACTATTTAAAATAACAGCAGAAGCACCATTTTTGATTGCTTCAGGTATATAATCATGACCATCATTATTATTTCCCTTGATTGCAATAAATAATTCCCCTGGCTTAATCATTTGAGAGTCATTACTTATACCAGAAATAGGAATGTCTGGTATACCACCCTTTTTTACCACCTTTTTCGCTATTTCTCTAAGATTTTTTTTCATTTTAAGCTAATAATACAAGTGCTTCCATATTTTACTACAGTTCCAGGTTTTGGGCTTTGCCAGGAAACTTTTCCACTTCCATCAACTTTAGGTTTTATTCCAATAATTCCAAGCTCTTTCATTGCTTTGCGCATACTGAATCCTCGTAAATCTGGTAATTTAATCGCTTCATTATTTTTTGTTGAAACGATCGAAAGAGCAGGTGGCAGTTTCTTTGGTGAATACTCTTTCTTTGAACTTAATTTTGCTACAATTATATCATCTTGATAGAGGTCATTAGTATTATTTTTGTGTCTGGACCTATCTCTAGATGGCGGTATAATATTATCGTCAAGATTTATTATCCTTTTCATAGTTCTAGAGAATGCTACTGCGGCTCCTTCTGATCCCCAATGAAATGGCTTACTTGGCTCGTCAAGAATTATTAAACCTAATAATTGAGGATCCTCGAATGGAAACATTCCTACAAAATTGGAAATGTATTCTGCATTATTGTATGATCCGTTTTTTGCTTTTTTTGCGGTCCCGGTTTTACCAGCTACCTCCCATCCAGCGATTTCTGCTTTGAACCCAGTGCCATTTGAAACTACTGAGCGAAGCATTTTTTTCATAAGACCCATAACTTTTTCATCCGCTACTTTTCTTATGATTTTAGGTTCTTCTTTATAAACAATATCCCCGTTATTTTTTACAATCTGCCTTACTAGTGTAGGTGAAACTAAGTATCCCCCATTTGCAATAGCGCAATATGCTGCAGCTAATTGAATTGCTGTTACTCCAACCTCATACCCCATAGCGATTTGACCTTTTGAAACTTGGCTCCAGCTTTTAATAGGGTGTAAGTCACCAGAATATTCCCCTGAAATGCTTATACCTGTTTTTGTTCCAAACCCTAAAGTTCTTGCCGTATTATATAGCGGCATGGGACCCACTTTATCCATGATTTTAACAATGCCAATATTGCTAGAGTTTTGAATTATTTGAGAAAATGTCAAAAATCCATATTTTTCATGATCAGAAACAGTAATGTCGTAGTACGGATAGAGACCATTTTCACAATTAAATTCATCCGAAACAGCAATATCATCTTTTAATAGAGCTGATATTGCAGCAACAACTTTAAATGTTGACCCTGGCTCAAATTGATCCGTAACTGCCCTTACTCGATGATAGTCTATTTTGGTTTTAGAATATTTATTATTATTAAACCCTGGAGTTGATGCTATAGCGAGAACCTCTCCAGTCTGAGGATCCATAATGATCCCAGTTGCGGCATCAGAGTTGGTTTCTTTTTGCCTTCTGGCAAGTTCCTCCTCAAGAATTGATTGGTATTCAAGATCAATGGTTAATTGTATGTTATTGCCGCCAATTGGTTTTTGATATGGATTTCCACTTCTATTTTGAAACCTACCTTTCCAACCCTTAGTTTTAATAATCCAACCGGGGGCTCCGGTAAGATATTTATTGAAATCTTTCTCAATACCTGATATTCCATTGTCATCAATATTTGTATAGCCAATAATTTGTGCTCCTATGGAATTATGCGGGTAATATCTGCGATAATGCCGCTTAATTTGAAAGCCATCAATATTTATGCTGCCTAAATCACCGAGGGATTGTCTGTTTAAATTTCGTTCTAAATAAATAAAGTTTTCTTTAGAGCGAAGTTTATTTAGATAATGAGAGACAGACTTACCTGTGTTTTTACTAATCATTTCGGCAAGTTCTAATTTTTTGGTGACTTTAGATGGGCTTGCCGATAATGTGTAGTGTATTATATTTCTTGTGAATGGTTTGTTGTTTCTATCATAAATATTTCCTCTGTTTGCTTTGAGAATATGTTTTTTTTGAGCTTGCTTGATTAAAATTTTCCGATAATTACTACTATCTAAAATTTGAATATTGAATAATCTTATACAAAGCCCGAACCAGGATAAAATTATAACACAAGAGACCACCATAACTCGCTTTCTGAATTTAATGTAGGTTTTAGTCATAATTTTTTTATAAGTTTTTGATTAACGGCAATCAGCAGTGTTTCTGGTTGTGTGAAAACCATGCTAAGCTCTGTCCCTGCTCGTTTTGCTATAACATCCGGCCTACTCAGTGATTCTATGTCACTCTTTAATTCTTTCAATTCATTACTGAGTTCATTGACAGTAATATTTTGGATTTCGATTACTAGTAAAGTCTCATCTATTTGAGTATAAACCCATAGGTATAGTATGAGCGAAGCAATAACACAAAACGTAGCCACAAAAAACATGGCACTTTGAGCTAGGTCTCTTGATCGTTTCGATATTCTTTTTCGCGCCATCAGGTTACCCTTTCCGCCACCCGTAATTTTGCACTTCGACACCTTCTATTCTTCTTTATTTCTTCTTCTGTGGGAGTAATTGGTTTTTTAGTAATAATTTGCAGTCTGCCCTCTTGTGACAATTGTTTGTATTTGACCTTTACTCTACGATCCTCTAGTGAATGAAAACTTATAATTGCAATCCTACCACCGATACTTAAATGATTAATGAATCTATCAAGAAATATATCTAAACACTCTAGTTCATTATTTACCATTATTCTTACTGATTGAAATACTCTTGCAAGTGTTCTGTCTCTATGTTTTGGTGGAGTGGACTGACGCACTGCCTCAACTAAATCTGAAACTTTGTAAATTGGATTTAAGTTTTTTATTTTTCTAGCGATTCTTTTTGAGAGTCTCTCCTGCCCAAAATAAAACATCATATCTGCAAGTTCTGACTCGGATGAATTATTGATTATGTCAGAGGCCGTAAGAGATTGTTGTTGGTTAAACCTCATATCCAAAAATGAATCGAAGTTGAAAGAGAATCCTCTTTTTCGATTATTTAATTGCAGTGAGCTAAGTCCTAGATCTAGTAATAAGCAATTCGCTTCCTCTAGACCAACTCTTCCCAAAACAATATCGATATTGTGATATGAATCATGATAAAGTGAAATTTTTGAATACGATGATTTTAAACGATCATTACAAACTGACACTGCATCTTTATCTTTATCAGTTCCGATGAAGTGCCCTTTGTCAGTTAATAATTTTAAAATACTAGAAGCGTGACCCCCTCCACCAAGAGTTCCATCGAAAACTATGCCATTAGAGGGAACATTAAGAGACAGTAAAACATCCTTTTCCAAGACTGGAACGTGACCTTTTTGTCCCTTACTTGGAATAGTTTGCATCAGAGTATTATTTTATCCGCGAGATCATCATAAACATCTGACTCATTTTTGAGGTTATGCTGATCAATTTTTTCTAGATAACCTGGGTCCCAAATTTCAATTTTATTTATCATTCCAATTATAAGTACTTCTTTTGATATATTAGAATATTTTAAAAGGGATGGAGAAATCATAATTCGACCTTGCTTATCGTATGTGGTGGGGGAAGCATACCGAGCTGTGTTCCGCATAAAGGTTCTGTTTATATTTTTAACTGAGGATAAATTCCTCAAGTTATTTTCAATCTCCCTCCATTGGACCAAAGGATAAACCCAAACACATGGATCAAGCCCACGAGTTATTACAAAAGTATTCTGATTGTTTTCAGTTAGAGACTGTCTGAATTTTGCTGGAATATTAATTCTTCCCTTGGAATCAAGGGAATAATTGTACTCGCCAATAAATGTGTTGTCTTGCAATGTCATTTGAAAAGAAGGGTATTAACCCACAACTACCCACAATTTTACATACTACTGTAAATAATGTCAATAATTATTCAAATATTATAAAATTTTAACAATTTATACGAGGATCAATAGATGTGGGTTGTATTGGGTAAATATATTTTAAGATTCAGTAACTCTTAATTTTTAACAGTTATATATTAAAATAAAAGAAATGTATCTGTTGAGGTTTATTGGTATAATTTTAGGTTTTGTAATGGAAATACAAGAAGCATCCCATTATTTAAAAATCTTTACTTAAAAACTATGTTATTTATTAAATATTCTATTGTAGTGGCCTGAAACGCTGAATTACTAAGCTAGGAGGGTTAGTAGGCTTTATTATTAGTTTAACTGGAAATTGATGCCCATTTGTATTTATGGTGTAGCCATTTATGTACACTGAGAGATTTTCTGTATGTGAAAAAATGAGTTCAGAATTTTTAGAAAACTTATCTAGTGCCTTTTCTTTTCCTGCGATAAGTCTATGTTCATCAAAAGGATTAGAACCATTTTTAAAAAGCAAAACATTATTTTCCCTTGGTATTAATTTGATAGTGAATGGAGAGTTTGTGGGCAACAATTCTTCTCTATAATCATCTTGCAGGTACCCCGAGATCAATTCTTCATTTGTAACTGCCTTTATAATTTTTGGTAATATGTTTCCATCTTCACCGGTAATTTCATTACCGTTTCCATTAAAAATTTTTTGGGAAATGACAATAACAAATACAAATACTATTAACAGCATACCTGCCTTGATTAGATCTTGACGTATCTTTAAATCAGAATAATTTGGAAGTAACTGTTCAAAAGAAAATGTTTTATTTTTCTCGGGTTTATCTTCACTATTACTATCAATTTGATTTGGAATTTCCGTTTTTTTTGATTTTGTCGCGGTAGGAATTGGAATTCCCAACGGTTTGCCTAGGAAAGAGTCAAGTTGTTCAAGAGCATTATCTGCATTACCACCAATTTCGTCTGAGTAGGCTCTTAAAAACAACCGCAGATATGGGATTGGTAGTATATCAAAATCACCAGCCTCGATTGCTCTAAGATATTTAATGTTTATTTTTGTTCTCTCATGAATCTGTTCAAGAGAAATACCTTTTGAGTTTCTGAGTTCTTTTAATTCAGTGTAAAATGTTGCCATAATTCAAATAATTACGTGTGTAGATGAAACCATAATGTTATTCTAGTTCATATTTCATTTAAAATTTTCATAATTTCTGAGAACGAATTCTTTTTTTAAGACCATTTATTCTCTTTTGTCTTAATCGTTTTTCAATTGAAAACTGGCTTTTTCTTTTCCTTTTTCTAGTTTGCATCCTCTTTGCGGCACTACAAAATAATAAGATTAAGCGGTTTAGAGCCTCTTTTTTATTTTTAAATTGATAGCGATGTTTTTTTGCTCTTAATTGTATATGATCATTTTTTAAATACCTTTTACCAGCTTTATTCTTTAATTGTTCAATAAACCATAATGGGTAATCATCCTTAGATATCTTGTATTTTAAGATAATTGTGGTTAAAACCTTATTTGTGTGTTGGCCACCGGGTCCAGCAAATTTGGTAGCTTGGTAACATATTTTTTTTCATTTATATTGATGCTGTTTTTGGTTTTAATCATTTGATTTTAATTCTTTTTCAATATTTTTCAAATGATCGTACAATTTTGAGACTGGAAGACCCATGACATTAAAAAAACACCCTTCAATTTTTAGTACTTGTGTTGCAAACCAATCTTGGATCCCATAGCTTCCAGCTTTATCTAAGGTGTTGTAATGTTTGATGTAAAAATTTATATCAGATAGACTTAAAGTTTTAATTGTGACAAGTGTTTTTTCTAAACTAAAGTAACTTATTTCGCTATTTTTTAAAATTAATTGAAATCCTGTAATTACTGTATGGGTACGCCCAGAGAGTTTTTTTAACATATTTTTACTATCTTTTTTATTTTTAGGCTTACCTAATATTTTATTTTCGATTACTACAACTGTATCAGCGGATATTATTAAAGAATTAGGGAAAGACCTTGATACATCCTTTGCTTTCTCATGTGCCCAATGCATAACAAAATCATCTGGAGATAGAGTTAGATCCATGTGCTCTTCAACTTTGCTGGGAACAACTTTGAACTTTAGGCCCATTTTTTTTAATAATGTTTTTCTTCTAGGAGATTGTGACGCAAGAATTAATGGGATTTTTAGCATTATATAATCACTGAAACTTAGCACATCTACCTATGTGCGTTTGTGTATTATCTTTATTTATTGCCTTAATTTTATAAAGATATACTCCATTAGCTAATTGACCTCCAAACTCATCCTTTCCATCCCAATCTATGAAATGATATCCTGGTGGTAAAATTAAAGGATCAAATGATTTTAGGTGCCTTCCGCCAATAGAATACACATCTAGCTTAATTTCAGCAGTTGCGGTGATTTCAAAAGCGAATTGGGTCAAACTTGTAAAAGGATTAGGAAAGTTATATGCATTATAGATTTTTAATGAATTCTCCACTGACTTAAATAATTTAATTTCATATTCACTGAAATTATTTGCATTATCCCAGGCTTTCACTGAATATTCCAATCTATCTTTATCATTGGTCAGAATTTGTACAGTACCCGTTGTTATGCTATTGGTATCATAGTAAAACTTTTGAGTAACCACCTCAGAGGTACCATCAAGAATATCTACCAAGGTAATTTCGTGTCCAGTTTCATTAGTTACATTAATACCAATTGGGTCAGATATACGGATTGTTAAGACACCATCATTTGAAAAGTGATCTCCTGATCTCAATATTAAACCATCTGTTGTCTCAAATGATATGAGAGGCCCTTTTTTATCTGTTGTTGCTTCTCCACCAACGAGTTGTATATTTTTAATGTAACCAGAGGCATCATCCATGCCGTCGAATAAATAAATCATTAATTGCGCAGAATTTGTGCTGTATGAAATATCTTGAGGGATACGAATTCGACCAGAAAAATTATTGCTATTAAAACTGAATTTTCCACGAAAAAGGGTTGCTCCCGGCAGACTGTAACTTAAAGTCTGATCTTCAGAGTTGATGGAATATTCTCTTGTAATATTTTTTTCAGCATCTAAAAGTATAATTACACCATTGCCATGATTGTTAGTAAAATTTTGTTGGCCTGAAAAATTAGCTGTGCTTAAGGTTCTTAAGGTATCGGGTTGAATCGGATAAATTTCTAATTCATTCATTGGTAGTGGTAAAGACATTGCAGGATCTCCAAACAAATGAAAATACTCACTTTCACTTGTTCCATCCTTTATGCTTTGCAGAATAATGCCCACAGGTATATTTGATATGGAAGTTCCGGGGAACATTGTTTGAAATAAGTTTTGGGTGTACCTCTCATTACCTGTTACGGTAATAGCTCTAGTTGTTGATATTACCATCGAGGCCGCATTTAAGGGCTGTCGAATCAATTCCTCTGCAAATGATTCAGTTTGAGGGTCATCAAAATGACCAAAAGAGCAGGTGCCAACAATCCAAAGAGGCAGTTTGAAACCAGTATTTATACTATTAATATCCCCTCGATCAAGATAGAGCAACTTCTCTTGGGCTAGCTGATAAGGAGATCCATGTCCTATGTAAGAAATAATAGAAGTACCAGTTCTCAATTTTTCAAATATTGCATTAGTGGCGTCAGGTTTTATTACTCCGTAAGCTGAAGCGTCACTCACTTCTGGGTATTCCATCATGTATAACTTATCAATATAAAGTGAGGGAGGAATAATTTCAGCTAATTGTTCAGAGTTTAGTGTGTGTGATTTGCCAGTGCTTATTGAACCATGAGATGGTTCAGGCCTAGCGGCATCATCTGCTATGAGAGTGACGGTTTGGCGCCAAGGTCCCAACTCCGGTTCATTTTCAATTGCTATTACTTTATCTACAAAGTCATCAACCTCTTTTATAGTTCTTGCAGGGTATCTACCCAAGGCTATTTCAGGTAGATTACCATAGATTGTAGCAAATCGGTCATCAGTTGCGTATGACCTTGACCCCGAGACTTGAACTGTAGGTACAATTATCGATGAATTACCTAGAATATTCCTGTAGTCGAAACCACTGTCTCCCAACAATAATAGAGCAAATGGCGAAGGTGGTATCCAATTCTCCTGGGTCCATTGGATAAAAGTCCTTATAGCCATTGGGTCAGGATTCCCAGCGGAAAATTCATTGTAAATAGTTTCTAAGCTGGCGAAAATAGCTGGATTTCTAGTCTCTAATATTGGTCCTGTTGATGCTTTGAATTCATCCGGACCTATTATAATATAATCTGCATTAATAGTTTGATTGCGAAGAGTGTTTAATTTTCCATTAAATGGGTTAAGCTGTGTTGATTCAGTTAAGTTTTCAGAATCAAAAAAAACGAAGCGACCAATCATATTAAGATTACCTGACCAATCTGCAAAACCGTTTGATGAAATTATAATTTCTTTTGGCTCGCTAGGTTGCGAAATATCCCAGAGCTTATATGAATCAGTCTGATTGCCTTTGAAAATAAATCTAATGTTTTGATTAATTACGTTTGTAAAAAATTCATAATTACCATCAAAGTTTAATTCTCTGCCGTATTCAATTTCAAAATAATCAAGGTAGGGTAGTGAGTTGTTATCATTAGAAGAATTAACAACATGAAAAAAATTATTTCCATTAACTAAGCTAATGTTTGTAAATGATTCAGAAATTGTTCTAATTGCATTTCCAGACCATATTTTAGCATTTCCTATTTGGTCTCCGTTGGTGCTAGTGTGATGAATGGAAATTTTGTGGTTCGCTATAACTGTTTTAATCGCTGAATTACCTTTTAATGAAACTTTGAGTTTTGTGCTGACTCCTAATTTTGGATAAACTAGGTTAGTCATTACTGATTGTGATCCTCCTGCTTTAATGGTATTTCCGTACCAATCCGTCCCTGAAGCTTTAGGATTAATCAAATCAGTCTGGAAGTGATAAGAGACATTTCCATAATCCTGAATAAGGTCAATTTCTTGTGGGTTTTCCAATATTTGTATTCGCTTTCCACGTATTCCATCATCATCTGGAATTAGCAACCAAATTGTATTTGAATTAAAATATAGATTTTGGTGCCAGACTAGTTCTCCATTCTCAGTATCGTAGCCAGATGATCCCCTTGAAAAAAAAATGATTTTATCTGCACTATCAAATTTCCCATCATTTTCACCAACTATTAAGATATTCATTTCAACTAAGTTCTCTGGAATTGTCTGGTTTGACTTCTGCGTTCTGCTTCTTCCCATCTCCTTACTCATAAATAACTTAAAAGACCTTGGGTCTTTTTGATTAAGATTTGAAAATGTAGATAACAGATGCTCACTTGATATTTCTAAAATTCCATCTCTATAAACTTGAAAAGTAGCCCATTGGCCTTCTGGATATGTATTCATTCTATTTAATTGTTTACCTTCTCTTTTGATCCAGTTTTTAGCTACATCCCAATTAATAATTCTACTTTTAAGAAGTATTTTTTCATTTTTGTTAAAGTGGCGGTACGAGCCTTGATGATCATCAAAATCTAGTTGGATTGTCACCTCTTTAAAGTAACTCCCATTACCATCTACAGGGTTAATTGAGAGTATTGCTGTTTCTAAATTTTGTAATTCTTGTTGATTACTCCAGTAAAATTGCTCAACATCCGACGTTGTCTCATTCCAAAACTCAATATTTTTTTTCTGCCCAAATGAAATATTCGTTTGTGGAATTTCTTTACTTGGAAGACCTATCATAATCTTTGTTGGATATAGATCAGAAGCCGTAATTGCATTTATCTTTAATTGGATTACCAGTTTCTCTTTAGAATTGAATATGATTTTTTTGCTCACAGAACCAACCATTATATCATGGATAATAAACAAAAATATTAGAATATTTAAAATCATTTAATTATTGCTACTTTATGAATTGAACTGCATTGTAAACTATCTAAACTACTAGGTAAATTATATTACCAAAATTATAATGAATAGGATAAAGTATTTACCAGAATTAAATATTCGAACGTCTGGAGATAAGTAATATGTTTGACCTGAAAATAATTCAAAATGTTTATGACGAAATGGAGCATAAAATAGAAATTGCTCGAAAAAAAATTAAAAGACCTATGACTCTAACTGAGAAAATTCTTTATTCACATCTCTACGATCAAGATAAATTAAAAAAATATGAAAAAAGTAAGTCATATGTAGACTTTACTCCAGATAGAGTTGCAATGCAGGACGCAACGGCTCAGATGGCTCTCTTGCAGTTTATGATGGCAGGTAAGTCAAAGGTAGCTATTCCAACAACTGTCCATTGTGACCATCTCATTCAGGCTAAAGAAAAAGCTAAAATTGACCTAGAGAGGGCAAATAATGTAAATGGAGAGGTTTATAATTTTCTTGAATCCGTTTCAAATAAATATGGTATAGGATTTTGGAAGCCAGGTGCTGGTATCATACATCAAGTTATCCTGGAAAATTATGCATTTCCTGGAGGAATGATGATTGGTACAGATAGCCATACTGTGAATGCTGGTGGGCTAGGAATGATTGCTATCGGTGTAGGTGGTGCGGACGCTGTTGATGCTATGACTGGTATGCCATGGGAGTTGATGTTCCCAAAATTAATTGGTATAAAGTTAAATGGGAAAATTTCAGGGTGGACCTCAGCAAAGGATGTGATACTAAAGGTGGCCGGAATGTTGACTGTTAAGGGCGGCACTGGTGCTATTGTAGAATATTTTGGCGATGGTGCTGCATCGTTATCATGTACAGGAAAAGGAACAATATGTAACATGGGGGCAGAGATTGGTGCGACAACATCAATTTTTCCATATGATAACAATATGGGTGAATATCTTAGGGCAACTGGCCGTGGTAAAGTTGCTGATTTATCAGAGAGCATGAGCGAAAATTTAAAATCTGATGATGATGTATATGAAAAACCTGAAGAGTATTATGACGAAGTGATTGAAATTGACCTAGATAAATTAGAGCCTTATATAAACGGCCCATTCACGCCTGACAAAGCAACCCCTATCTCAGAAATGAAAATGGAGGCAAAAAAAAATGGTTGGCCTAATGATGTATCAGTTGGTTTAATTGGATCATGCACGAACTCGTCATACGAAGATATTTCTCGTTCGGCATCAATTGCGGCGCAAGCAGTTGAAAGAGGATTGGATACAAAAGCCACATTCACTATAACACCTGGGTCTGAGCAGGTAAGGAGCACTATTGAGCGAGATGGTTACATTGATATTTTTGAAAAACTTGGAGCTAGTGTATTTGCTAATGCTTGCGGTCCATGTATTGGGCAATGGTCTAGATCAGGATCAGATAAAAAAGATAAAAATACCATCATTCATTCCTTCAATCGAAATTTTGCAAAAAGGGCTGATGGGAACCCAAACACACATGCATTTGTTGCTTCTCCAGAATTAGTTACAGCCATTTCTATTGCTGGTGATTTAGGTTTTAACCCATTAGAAGATTTTATATTAAATAAAAATGGTGAAAAAATATATCTTGAACCCCCATCAGGTTTCTACCTGCCTGAAAAAGGATTTCAAAAATGTGATACTGGATATCAAGCTCCTTCAGAAAAAGGTAATTTAATCAAGATTGAGGTGCACCCTGAATCAGAGAGGCTACAATTATTGGAGCCATTTAGTCGCTGGAATAGGAAAAATATCACAAATATAAAGTTACTCATCAAAGCCAAAGGAAAATGCACTACTGACCATATTTCTATGGCAGGGCCGTGGTTAAGATTTCGAGGGCATTTGGATAATATTTCAAATAATATGTTAATTGGTGCGATAAATTATTTTAATTCCATGGCAAATAATGTGAAAAATCAATTAACAAAACAGTACGATTGTGTGCCCCAAGTTCAAAGACAATATAAGGAAGAAGGAGTTCCTTCGATCATTGTAGGGGATGAAAATTATGGTGAAGGATCATCACGCGAACATGCAGCCATGGAACCTAGATACTTAGGCGTAAGGATAGTATTAGTACGTTCCTTCGCTCGCATCCATGAGACAAATTTGAAGAAACAGGGTATTTTAGCACTTACCTTCAGAGATAAATCAGACTATAATAAAATCAAAGAAGATGATTCTTTTTCAACTGTAAATCTTGATACTTTTAGTCCGAATGAGCCAATTGTTCTGAAATTGTTCCATGATGACGGCAATCACGAAACTATAATATGTGATCACACATATAATACCACTCAAATAGATTGGTTTAAAGCTGGATCAGCATTGAATCTCATCAAAGAAAAAACTGATAAGCAAAATTGAAAGTTTTAATTACAGATCCGATTACTGAAAAGGGTTTAAGAATACTGAGCGATTCAAAAATAGAGGTTGTTTATTTACCAAATTCAACTTTGGAAGAAAAAAACATTGCAGCAGAATCTGCAAATGCATGGATCATAAGAAGCGGAACAAAAATCACATCTGACTTAATAAGAAAGGCGAAAAATCTATCAGTAATTGGCAGGGCAGGTGTTGGCATTGATAATATTGATATTAATGAGGCCACCAGAAGAGGTGTTGTAGTCATGAATACACCAGATGGAAATACTATCGCGGCCGCTGAACACACAATTGCAATGATGCTTGCGTTATCCCGAAATATCCATTCTGGGCATAATTCCCTAGAAAAAGGAGAATGGAATAGGCATCAACTTGTGGGTACTGAGCTACAAAATAAAATACTCGGTGTCGTTGGCCTTGGGAAAATTGGGATAAGCGTTCAAAAAAGATGTTTGTCCTTTGGTATGAAAATTATTGGTTCTGATCCATACGTCAGTCAAAATCAATTTGATAAAGATGAATTAGAAGTTACTGATTTAGAAACACTGGTTAAAACTGCTGATTTTATTACTGTTCACGTCCCTTTAACACAAGATACCAGAGGTTTGTTTGATTACAGCATGCTAACAAAAATGAAGAAAAATGCAAGAATTATTAATGTCGCAAGAGGTGGAATCATTGATGAGAATGATTTGTGCCGTGCTTTGAAAGAAAACAAAATTTCAGGTGCAGCAATCGATGTTTTTGAATCCGAACCAATTAATTTAAATCACCCCTTGGTTGGTTTGCCAAATGCTCTATTAACTCCTCACCTTGGGGCATCAACCTTAGAGGCAAAGGAAGGTGTAAGTACAGCAATTTGCACCCAAATTAGAGATTATTTAACAAATGAAAGATTTATTAATGTTGTAAACATGCGTTTATCTGATTTAGTAAAATTAAAGGAATTTAAGCCTCATCATGATTTATCCCGATTACTTGGGCAGATTCAATTTCAATTAGGTGACGGTCCAATAGATGATGTGCAAATTAAATGTTTCGGAGCAATTGATGAATCAAGAACACTTTCAATGGCATTTCTAAAGGGTTTATTGGAAAAGCGAGTCCCTGAAAGAATTAACTATATTAATGCTGAAGTAATTGCAAAAGAGCTTAAAATAAACCTCCAAGTCAGTTTCTCGAATTTAGAGACAAATTATACAAATCTTATATCAACAACTGTTATTTCTGGAGGAAAAGAAATGCAGTTGGATGGTAGTGTGTTTGATAAAGGCCAGTCACGATTGGTCAGTATAAATGGATTTGATCTAGAGGTAAAACCCCAAGGTACTATGCTGCTGATAAAGAACATAGATGTCCCAGGTGTAATTGGGCGAGTCGGAACCTTTTTAGGCACGCAGAATATTAATATTGGAGCATACATTCTCAGTCGGAGGGGTGAAAACAATAATGCGTTCTCGGTAGTTAGTGTTGATAGCGAGCTATCAAAAGATCAATTAAAAACTTTATCTGCCATTGATAATATTGAGTCAGTTAAGCAGGTAATTATTAATTAATATTTTAACTTTTAAATACCCTGCTTTTATTTTTACTTTTTAAATCTATTATATTGAATTTTTTAATAGTAAGTAAATAAGTCAATTATTATGTCAAAACTTTGGGATGATTTAAAAGATAATATGAAGGAATGGAGTAGCTCCGCAGTTGAAAAAGCTGAAGAGATGAGCAGAGTTGCATTATCAAAAACTGAAGAACTTACAAAAATTTCCAAAATTAAATATGATATACATCAATTAGAGCAAGAAGTAGAGGGGGCATATCGAGATTTAGGTCGCTTGGCTTATATGCATACTAAAAAAGACCATATGGCAACTTTTTCAGGTCATACAGAGTTCTTTAAAATTGTTAATAAAGTTGAAGATTTAAGCGATCAAATTAAAAAAAAGAAAAACGATATCGACAAAGTAAAAAAAGAATACGAGCTGTCTGATATTGATCAAGACAATCTTAATGATAAATTAAATGCTTCAAATTCTGGATTTGGTCAAACTTCAAAAAATAATGAAAAAAGTGAAGGCATAGATCAAAAAAAAGAAATTTAGTTGATTTGTATTATTTCTTTGCCATAGTCTGCTTTTTGATGTAATATAGACATCTGTAAGGTAAAATGCGGAAATGAAAAAACCATTACAATCCAATAACTATATACTCCATCGAGAGTCGAGCCGAGGTGTGCGCCAATGGCACTTTAATCCTTCCCAAGTCCTCTCTCTATCTATAATCACAGCAGTAATTTTCAGCATTTTCATTTTTTTAGGTGTTGACTCCTTAAGCAACTATTTTTATAAAAAGCGGTTACAAGAATTTAAATCTAATTATAAAAACGTGTCGGATAATCTCGATGAATTGCGACAGAGAATTGATGAAATAAATAACCAAATTACAGATATTGAGAAAAAAGATAAGGCCGTTCGCGCTTATGCCGGCATGCCAGAAATTGATAGAGATATAAGAAGTTTGGGAATTGGTGGATATAGTTTAGAGGATAAACTATTAGGAGACAATTTAGCTCCAGCGGTAATGAAAGAATTAACAAATTTAGAAA
>CEQP01091927.1_pt1 | contig 20656 bp, 15 predicted proteins | sample 356291 | NCBI WGS metagenome assembly CEQP01 (sample SAMEA2621221, study PRJEB7988) | marine metagenome | isolation source: saline water (ENVO:00002010), including | reverse complement strand
TGTTCAATTCAAGCATACCTTACTCTAGCGAGAGGAGGAGTGATTACTGCACTGCTAGCAATATTTACGGCTTGGTTAATTTCAGTAAATAAGAGTAACTCAAGGACCTTTCGTGCTGGAAAATTTGTTTATGTTGTGCTTATTCTTATTTCTCTTTGGTATGTTGCGGGAGATTTTACAAGAGGAAAGATGGAACAACGCTATCTGTCCATTTTAAATGTTGATAAAAGTGGCATGTTAAGCGGTTCCGGTCGTATTCTGATAATGTCGATTGATTTAAAAATTTTTATGGATAATTTGCTTTTAGGTGTTGGACCTGGTGCAGCAACTCAATTGAGACAATCGTACGGGTATAATAAAGTAGTTACAGCTCATAGTGAATTCACAAGATCTCTCGCTGAGCATGGTGTTTTTGGCTTGCTAAGTATATTTGCTTTATTAGCAGTAGTCATTAAAGAATATTCAAAAAGGAGAGTGCAAGAAAAATGTCTTCTTGCATGCTTTGGTGCTATAGCAATACTGACCATGTTGCATTCTGCAATGCGATTAACTATGCCTGGTTTTATTTTCGGATTAGCGTTTTTAAGATTACGAACAATAAAGTGAAAGGTTATCAAGGAAAATATTTTTTTAAATAAAGGTGCAAGTATCAAAAAGACCATAGTTTTTATAGGAAATGCCTTGAGCAATCATGGTTATAATCCGCCTCAAATTGATTTATTAAGTAAAAAATTAAGTAAATATTTTATAGTTAAATCATTTTCAAATAAAATAAACAAAACTCTAAGATTATTTCATATGATTAGTGGTGTTTGCCTTAATTATAATCGGAATACAATTATTTTAATAGATACATATAGCCACTATGCTTTTTACTATGCCTTAATTTGCTCTATTCTGTGTAGAGTATTGCACATAAAGTATATACCAATTTTACGCGGTGGGAATTTACCTTTTAGGATCAAGAGGAATCCTTATTTATCGAAAGTTATTTTTGGTAATTCATTTCATAATGTTGCTCCTTCGATATACATGAAAAAATATTTTAATAATTGTCAATATAAAACAAAATACATACCAAACATTATTGAAATAAATGGATATCCTTTTCAATTGAGAACTAAAGTTCGTCCTAAATTATTATGGGTGAGGTCTTTACATAAATCTTATAATCCTCGAATGGCTATTGAGGTTCTTGCTAAGTTATCAAAAATTTATCCAGATAGTAAACTTACTATGGTAGGTCCTGATAAAGACGGATCATTGTCTTCATGCATAAATTATGCAAAAAATCTCAAGGTTGATAAAAACATAAACTTTACTGGAAAGTTGGAGAAACAGGAATGGATTAATTTTTCAAAAAAGTTTGATATTTTTATCAACACAACAAATTATGATAATATGCCTGTTAGCGTAATTGAAGCGATGGCTCTAGGTTTTCCAATAATCTCTACCAATGTAGGAGGGCTGAAATTTTTACACAATGATGAAGTCGATGCAATTCTAGTTGACAAGAACGATGTCGTTTCAATGGTAAACAAAATTGACCTTTTGATAAATAATCAAGAAATAGTAAAAACGTTATCATTAAATGCTAGAAAAAAAGCTGAAACGTTTTCTTGGAATAATGTAAAAAACTCTTGGTTGGATGTGCTTAATTGATGAGTGATAATTTGAAAATTTTAAAGTCAAATGATAGAAAATATTTAAGCCAAATTATAAATTGTCATAAATTAGTATTTCCTAAATCTTTGCAGAATGCTTTTGGGGACGAATACCTAAGAAAAACCTTTTATTGGTATCTACAAAACTCTACCCATCGAAAAATAATAATCTATAAAAAAAATGAAAAAGTAGTTGGTTTTTTAACAATGAAGTCTACTTCTGATCCCGATAGCTTTATTAAGTACATTTACAGAACAATTTTGAAATCTTTTTTTCTAAGACCTTATTTATTTTTTAATATTGAATTGTTGGGTAGTATTTTTTTTCACCTCAAAAACAAAAAGAATCAGAGTAATATGCATAAAACTGCTCTTGAACTTGTGAGTATTGGGGTTTTACCTCAGCATGCTGGGATCGGAATTGGGAAAAAACTGCTCAAAGAGTTTGAAAAATATGCAAAAGAAAATAAAATAAGGAAACTAAAGTTAAGTGTTCTTAATAGCAATGAAGATGGGATAAGTTTTTATTTATCGAATCAATGGATAAAAAAGCCAATTAGTTCTACAAAATATATATTTTTCGAAAAAAAAATTAAATTTGATTAATTCAATTTACAATTTTGTCCCCTACACAATTAAATGTGTATTAGCTAGCGTTTACGGGTTTTATCTTGATAACATTAGATATGATTCCAATCTTATCAAAAGAGTAGAAAAATATATTGAAAGAGAATCATGGCAAAAAAGTCAATTAATCGATTGGCAGGAAGAAGAGCTTCAGAGAACTCTTTTCTATGCTAAGAAGTATGTACCACACTACAGAGAATATTGGAAAACAAAAAATGAATCTCCTACCCAATTAAAGAATTGGCCGATTACGACAAAAAAACAAATTATTCAAAATCCCAATAGTTTTATTGATGAAAGATATAGTGAATTTAATTTATATCATGACCATACTAGTGGTACTACTGGCACCCCCATAGATATCTTTCTGGATTATGATTCAGTAAAAGAGCAATACGCGCTTTTTGGGGCAAGGGTAAAACTAAAATATAATATTAATTTTAATGACAGATGGGCGATTGTAGGCGCTCAAAGAGTAACAAAGGCTGAAAATAAAAACCCTCCATACTGGGTATATAATTTCTCATCTAAGCAACTGTATTTCTCATCTTTACATATTGCAGATTGGTCTTCAATTGATTATTATGAAGCCCTAGTTAAATATCAGCCAAAATATATGATTGGTTATACTAACTCGATTTATGAACTTGCAAATTTCATGTTGTCAAGAAATTTAAAATTTAGAATGAAGGCAATTATAACAAATGCAGAACCACTCTATGATTATCAAATGAGAAAAATAAATAAAGCTTTTAAATGTCCAGTTGTTGAAACTTATGGTCAAGCGGAGTTAGTTTGTTTTGCCAATAAATTCCCAGACGGGCAAATGTATGAATCTCCAGAAATGGGATTTAGCGAAATAGTAGATATAAATAATCAGAGCGAGCGTGGTTTTGGGAAATTAATTTCAACCGGATTTTTAAATAAAGCAATGCCGCTTATTCGCTATGATACAGATGATTTAATTTTTTTTCAAAAAGAAAAAAATATTAATAATAATATATCGCTACCATTATTTAGACGATTAATTGGTCGTAGCGATGATATTTTAGTGACTGAAGATGGTAGAAAGGTAGTTCAGATTGATGGAATTTTTAGTAGTGATTTAAAAATATTAAATGCCCAAATAGTGCAAAAAAACCTCACTGACTTTATAATAAAGGTAGTTCCCGATGAGGGCTGGAGCGACAATAGTATAGAAACATTAAAATCTAAATTTCTTGAGAGAATTTTTAATGCTAATGTCAGAATTGAAATTTGTGAGGAAATAGAAAAAACATGGGCCGGTAAGTTTCAAGTTATTAAGTCAGATTTAAAATATAGAAGGTGAGTTATCATAAGATGTCGAAAATAAATCCACTTTTGTCAATTATCATACCTGTATACAATGAGATTAAATTTATAGAACAAGTTTTTAATTCAATATTAAAATCAGAATTTATCGATAAAGAAGTATTTTTTGTTGATGGAATGTCAAATGATGGGACATATGAGTGGCTTAAACTTTCTATTAAAGAATTACCAAATTATTTTTTATTTAAGAATGAAAAACGTTTCGTGAGCTATGGGTTTAATATGGTTTATAAAAAAACCAAAGGAAAATACATATGTAGATTGGACGGACACTCACTATATCCTCCCAAATATTTCACCAAGGCCGTTAAATTACTTGAAAACAATGATGCTGATGTAGTAGGCGGGCCTGCATTACATGTAGGAAAAACTAGGAAGGGGAGAATTATTGCAAAGTGCATGTCTAGTCCATTTGGTGTAGGAATGTCCTATTTTCGAATTAGTTCTAGAAAAAAAATTGTAGATACAGTACCTTTCCCAATTTATAAACGACTTGTCTTAGATGATGTCGGTACTTATGATGAGCAATTGATTCGAAATCAAGATGATGAACTAAATTACAGGTGCACATCAATGGGGTATAAGATTTTAATGCACCCGGATCTTAAAACTGAATATTTTGTTCGGGAAAAACTAACAGATCTTTGGATACAATATTTTCAGTATGGTTTATTTAAACCTCTTGTCCTCAAAAAGGTACCTAAAAGCGGCAGATTTTATCAGTTTTTACCATTTCTATTTGTACTATCAAATTTGATTTTTTTTTCACTTACTTTTTTAAATTGGATATTTATAACCCCTGTATTCCTCTATTTAACAATGGCAATTATTTTTTCGTTGCGTATTCAAAGGTCATTGTTCGATAGTATTTTCTCTGTAGCTGTTTTTCCTTGCTTACATATTTCATACGGGTTGGGGTTTATTTTTGGCATAAAAAAACTAAAAAATAATGATGATAGCAAAAAGAAATAGCTACTCAAAAAACTTTAGTAAAATTACAAAAATTATAATGTTTATAATATTTTCTCATTTACAGTCCCAGGAGATTCCAAATGAATTTTTTGAATTTAAAATTAAAAAACTATTATATGATTCAGGGTATAATTGGAAAGATGTTTCGACTTTTGGTCCAAATCGATACAGTTATGCTAAAGAATCTAGTAAAGACATCGATTCTTCCATTACTAGGCTTCGAATTGGAATAAATGGATATCTTGGTAGCAAGAATTCAGGCTTATCCTTTTACCCCTCTGCGCTTTTTAAATTCAAAAAGTATTTTTATTTATACCTCTATCCTAGAATTGTTACTAATAAAAATATTTTTGATAGGTATACTGGGTTATTACGCTATTATAGTCGAACAGGGGAAACTGACTTATCCGGAGTAGGTTTTGAAAATGATTGGTTAATTTTACAGCTGGGCCGCGGAAGGCAGAGCTGGGGGGCTGGAAATAATATACAAATTGCAATTAGTGAAAACTCACCATCTTATGACTATGGATTGGCGCAAATCAAATTTCAAAATATAAAATTTCGATACTTCCATGGATTTTTGGAGCATAAAAATGATTACAGTCGTTATATAACAGGAAGGGGAATTGAATGGACAAATGAAAAATCAATGATTGTAAGCTTATCAGAAGTCGTGATTTATTCCGGTTTAAATAGAGCCATTGACTTTGCGTATTTTAACCCCGTATCATCACATTTAGAAATTGAAATGAATGAAAGACAAAATCAACCTAGCGGAAAAAACGCTAATGGTGTATGGCAGTTTTCATTAGATTTGAAAACTAAAAACTCGTTTAGAATGTCCTGTAATTTATTAATTGATGAATACACAATTGATAAAAAACATGAACTTGAGAAAGGGGAGGGTGATGCAATCGCTTTTTCATCTAGGATCGTATGGACTCCAAAAATACTTGAAAAATATTATTCATCAATTTTCAGCGAATATATAATGGTTGGTACACATACCTTTCGGCACCAAAATGGCAGTAATAACTTTGTACAACGTGATTATCCGCTTGGGTGGATCCATGGGAGCGATGGGGACCAGAGTAGAATTGGAATTCAGTTTTATAATGCTAAAAACTTTATTTTTGAATCATCATTGGGCTACAGGAGACTTGGTAGCGAATCAATAATCGTAGATCAGTATGATCCATATCCACATTTTTATGCAGTTCCTTTCCCAAGCGGATCAGTCAAAAATAGCACATTTTTTGCAAGTCAAATTAGTTGGTGGTATATGTCAAATTGTTCATTAACTTCATCATTTGAATGGTCAATGCATAGTAAAAACGAAGAAAGTTATAAATTGATTCTTGAGGTTGATTATTATTTCCCGATTTCAATAAACCTAAAATCTGGACAATAAATTCTAATATTTATGATTAAATTATGAAAATTCGCTTCCATAAACCATACATACCAAAGAAGATTGATAACATTTTGCCTAATTCAATACAAAATGGATGGTTAACATCTGGACCTGTGGTCAAAATATTTGAAAAAGAGTTATGCAAGACATTTAAATCTAGAAATGTTATTGCTGTTAATTCTTGTACTGCAGCTTTACACCTAGCATTGGTAGCTAAAAAATTTAAACCAGGAGATAAATTTATTGTCCCTACATATACATTCATTGCGTCAGTTGAAGTTGGAGAATATTTAGGGATGGAACCAATATTAGTAGATTGTGAAAAAGATTCATTTAGTATGGATTTAGACAAAGTAGAAAACCTTCTAATTAATCAGAGAGGAATAGTTGCTATTGTTCCCGTACACTTTGGTGGTCTGGCTGTTGATATGCTAAGACTAAAATATTTGGCTAATAAATATAAGGTTTTTGTACTCGAAGATGCAGCCCATGCTATAGAGACATATAGTGAGGAAAAAAAAATTGGTGATACAAATCATGCCGCAGCATTTTCTTTTTATGCCAATAAAAATATCACTACTGGAGGCGAAGGGGGAGCACTATCAACAAATGATGATGATTTAGCAAAAATTGTAAGAAAATTATCATTACACGGTATGTCAAAAAGTGGATGGAATCGTTATTCATATGGAGGAGGATGGAAATATGATGTGTCTGAATTAGGATATAAATATAATTTGACTGATATTTCTGCTAGTTTAGGTTTAGACCAATTAAATCAATTAACAAAATGGCAATCGCGCAGAAATGAGATAGTTAAATCTTACGAACTGGGTTTGAAAAATATCAAAGGAATAATTATACCGAGCATTCCAAATTCAGGGGTACACGCATGGCACCTATATATCATAAGAATTAAAACTGAAAAATGGAAGATTGGAAGAGATCTCATAATAAATAAACTTGATGAGGTTGGTATAGGTACCTCAGTTCACTATTTACCAGTTCATATGCATTCTTACTATTCAAAGAAATATGGATGGAGGCCAGAAGATTTCCCTCTATCCTATGAACTATCTAAAAAAGTAATATCACTCCCAATATACCCATTACTTAAAGATGATGAAATTAAATATATTATCGATAATATTAACAATCTTTGGCTTAAACATAAAATTTAACTAATACGCTATGTTAACAAGATTTATTGCCTTAATGCTTTTAGTGGCATTGATGCCAGTTTTTATTATCATTTCATTAGGTTGTTTGATATTTCAAGGTACCCCAATTATCTTTACTCAAGATCGCGTTGGTTTGAATTTTAAAAAATTTAAGCTTTACAAGTTTCGGAGCATGAAGATCAGTGAGTATAATGATAAAATCAACTTACATGATGATTTAAGAACCACAAGATGGGGTAGAGCGATTAGATTTATGAAGATAGACGAGTTACCTCAATTATTTAATATTTTAAAGGGAGAAATGGTTTTCGTTGGTCCTAGACCAGAAGTACCAGAATATGTTGATTTTGATACCTTTAGATTTTTACGTAACCTTAAGCCAGGACTTTCGGATTATGCATCAATAATTTTTAGAAACGAAGCCGAAATTCTAAAAAAAATTGGTGGTAGAGAACCTTATCTTAAACTGCTACCTATCAAATGCTTGGTCGTGGATTATTATATTAGAAATAAAAATTTACATACCGATTTCAAAATCATCATTATTACAATTATTTCAATCCTTGCTCCAAGTTTTACTAATGAATTTAAATTTTTTAAAAAAATAAAATCTGATCAGCCTAGGATAAACAAATTTTTTGCAAAATATACTTGATAAATTTTCATAGTACTTTTAGTTTTTTTTTCCAAACTTAAAGATATGGCGTTTCTAAGAAATAGATGGAATAACAGAAACTTTTATATTCTTTTGGGGTTTGATATAATCGCGGTCTATTTGTCAATATTTATTAGTATAATTTTAAGATATGAGTTTACTTTTCCTCAAGAATTTATATCTCTCATCAAGCCAGGACCCATCATAACATTTTTAGTTATTAAAATTGCCTCATTTTCTTATTTTGGTTTGTATCGTGGAATGTGGCGTTATACTGGACTTTGGGATGTAATCAATGTTTTAAAAGGAAACTTTTTTGCTAGCGTTACTTTATTTTTACTTTTTTTCTACCTTCTGTCAGTACAAAATATTTCGAAATCAGTTTTTATATTAGATTTTATAGTTATTTCTTTATTGCTGGGCAGCATAAGAGTAGGTGTTAGAGTATTTTACAATCATTTTCTAATCTTAATCAAAAATAGTAAAATAACAATAAATAAAAAAAATGTAATTATTATAGGCGCTGGTAATACTGGGGAATCAATTCTTCGTCAGTTCTTAGAACAACCGAAAAATAAAATTAATGTTATTTGTTTCCTTGATGACAACCCAAATAAGATTGGTTCCAGAATTCATGATATTCCTGTTTATGGACCAATAAATAGCCTTTCTGAATTTAGTTATCCTTATGATGAAATTTTAATTTGCGTCCCTTCTGCATCTCGCCAAGAAATTAGAGATATTATTAGCATATGTAAAGAATCAGGTAAAGTATTCAAAACTTTACCTTCATTATCGGAATTAGTACAAGGTCGTGTTACCATATCTGAGTTTCGTGAAGTTTCTCTTGTTGATTTATTAGGTAGAGATGAAGTTAAACTAGATGAAAATTCCATTAAAAATTTTATAAATGGAAAGAGAGTACTCATTACCGGAGCGGGAGGCAGTATTGGTTCAGAGTTGGTTCGCCAATGTGTCAAATATAAGCCAGCGGTTTTAATTATGTTAGATTTAAGTGAATTTAATTTATTTGAAGTCGATAGGGAAGTCATGGCTTTAGAATCCAAGATATTATTTAAACCTGTCTTATGTGACATCAGGGATAAAGATGTTTTAAATCAAGTTTTCAATGAGTTTGAGCCTCAGGTTGTTCTTCATGCAGCTGCATATAAGCATGTACCGATGCAAGAAACTTTTCCATGGGAAGCTGTTAAAACTAATGTAATTGGGACAACTAATCTAACTCAAATATCAAAAAAACATTCAGTGGACAAATTTGTATTAGTGAGTACTGATAAAGCAGTCAAACCAGTAAATGTGATGGGGGCAACAAAGCGTCTTTCCGAACTTATTGTGCAATCTGCAAATAATTCAGAAACAGAATTTATGGCTGTAAGATTTGGCAATGTGCTTGGGAGTTCAGGAAGCGTTATCCCAATTTTTCAAGAGCAGATTCGGAATGGAGGTCCTGTTACTGTAACTGATCCAGATATGCAGCGTTATTTTATGTCTGTAAGTGAGGCTAGCCAACTGATTTTGCAGGCAGGTGCAATTGGTCAAGGCGGTGAAGTCTTCGTACTTGACATGGGAGAGCCGATGAGAATTTTGGATATTGCTAATGAGCTAATTCGTCTTTCAGGTTATGAGCCTGATTTAGATATACCCATTAATTTCGTAGGCCCTCGTCCAGGAGAGAAAAAAGTTGAGGAGTTAGTTCTTGATAGTGAAAAACTTGACATAACCAGGCACGATAAAATTTTTGTATTAATTGATGATTCTATCACCCCTGAATTACTTACTCTCATAAAGGCAGGTATTTTTAAGCTTGAATCAGACCTCTCATTAAATAGTGCAAACCAAATAAGAAAAAAACTAGCTTCAATTGTTCCAGAATACGACCCAGATTTAGATACAAGTGAACCTATTTACTTAAATATCAAAGCTCAAGCTTGATACAAAAATTTAAAAATGTAAGTGATCTATAAATTTAAAGTTTTGTTGGTTTTACTTCACCAACTCCTAATTTAAATAAGTTACTTTGTTTAACATCAGGGAAAACATCTCGTGTGTCAACGATCAAGCTTGCATTATTTAGAATTAAATTGAAATTGATTTGATCATGATCAGTTATTATAACAACTGCATCTGTTTTTTTTATCTGTTCTTTAGTTAGCTCAAATAAACTTTTATACCTATTTTGGTACAGATTTAAGTATTTAACAAAAGGATCAAAATAAGATATTTTAACCCCAGCTGACTCTAGAAGTTTAATAATGTCTAAAGCAGGTGATTCTCTAACGTCATCAACATTCTTTTTATAAGCTACACCGATTATCAAAATCTTACTTCCATTAAGAGCCTTTTGTTGTGTGTTTAGAGAGTTTCTTATTATGTCAAAAATATGAAGTGGCATCGATGTATTTATTTGTCCTGCAAGTTGTATGAATCGTGCATCATAATCAAGTGCTTTCAACTTCCAAGATAGATAATATGGATCAATCGGGATGCAGTGTCCCCCGAGACCTGGACCAGGAGTGAATTTCATGAAGCCAAAAGGCTTGGTAGAAGCAGCACTGATTACCTCCCAAACATTTATGCCAAGTTTTTCACACATTATTGCTACCTCATTAGCTAATCCAATATTCACGGCCCTAAAAGTGTTTTCAAGTAATTTAACCATTTCTGCCGATTCTGGAGAAGATACAGGAATTACTTTGTTAACAATGGTTTCATAGAGCGCTTTACCATGTTTGGTGCAACTTTCTGTAATTCCACCTAAAACTTTTGGTGTATTAGCTGTGCCAAAATGTTTATTGCCCGGGTCGATTCTCTCGGGAGAAAAACAGAGCCAAAAATTTTCACCAACAGTTAAACCTTTTGATTCTAACTTTGGTAGAATTAGTTCTCTTGTGGTACCTGGATAGGTTGTACTTTCCAGAATAATTAAAATATTTGGGTGAATGAACTTCTCTAATTCAGAGATAACATTATTGATAAACGAAATATCTGGATTTTTTTGTTTGTTTAATGGTGTTGGTACGCATATTGATATCGCATCTAGGTTCTTGATTACGGAAAAATCATTTGTTGGTACAAGTTTTTCATCTTCAACGGCTTTGATCAAATCGATATCTGAGGCATCTTGAATATAATTTTTTTTCTTTTTTAAATTATTTATCTTAGTTTTACTAATATCTATTCCTGAAACATGAAATCCTGTGCGAACAAATTCCAATGCTAAAGGTAATCCAACATAACCTAACCCAATAACTCCGACTTTTGCATCACGGTTTTCAATTTTTTCTTTTAGTTTCATAATCTTGGGAATAAATATTTATTGTTTAAAAGGATTCAGAATTTATAAGAAAATATTTAGTTTTGGGATTCATAAGTTTGTTAAAACACATAAAATGCAGGGTTTGTTTGTGGGTTCTTTCAATTGGCGTATAAAAATTATTTTAGGTGTCACCATGCTTCTCTTAGGCATTTTTTTTTGTGTCTACAGTATTGATCTAATGCAAAAGGGGAAAGATTTTGATGAATATGGAGCCCTTTCTCTTTTGTGTTTATGGGGTGGTTGTCATTGGATATCAAAATCAATGTTGTAAGAATTAATCTTTTATTAAATAAATATGAAATATCTTAAGTCTATTAACCCATTAAATTTGGAACTAATAAATTCCTATAAGATTCAATCAGTTAAAGATGTAAATAATATTTTATTGAAAGCTGATATTGCTCAGAATTCTTGGTCTCTTACAAAAATTCATCATCGAACTGACCTGGTTAATGAACTCGCAGGAGTGCTTGCAGATCATTTAAAAGAATATTCAAAACTTATTGCTGTAGAAATGGGCAAACCAATATCCCAGGGAATATCTGAGATTGAAAAGTGTATAGATTTATGTAACTATTACATAGATAATGCGGAAAATATATTGGCTGATAAAAAAGAATTTTGCAATAATTTAACCAAAATTATCGCCTATAAACCTATTGGCCTTATCTTGGGGATAATGCCATGGAATTATCCATTTTGGCAAGTTTTTAGATTTGCAATACCAGTTATATTATCTGGGAATGGAGTTTTGTTGAAACATGCACCAAATGTTCAAGGTTGTGCTCGATCAATTCAGAATTCTTTTTCTAAAGCAGGTTTTCCAAACAATCTCTTTTCTAACCTTATTGTTCCAAGCTATAGAGTGAAAAATATCATAAAGAACCAAAAGGTCGCTGCCGTTACTTTCACAGGTAGCTCAGAAACTGGCAGAGAAGTTGCTTCCATTGCGGGCTCATCATTAAAAAAAACAGTCCTAGAGCTAGGAGGAAATGATCCCTGCATTATTTTGGATGATGCGGAAATGGAAAATGCTGTTACTGCTTGCGTAAATAGTCGTCTTTTAAACGCTGGACAAAGTTGTATCGCTGCTAAACGGATAATAGTTACAAAAAGGAACGAGACTAACTTTGTTAAACAATTATTAAACACTTTAAATAGTAAAATTGTTGGTGACCCTATGGATCAAGTTGATATTGGACCACTTGCTTCAATTGAATCAAGAAATAAACTGCATCAGCAAGTATTAATGAGTGTTAAATCAGGTGCAAATCTTGTTCTGGGGGGTCAAATTAACGATCATAGAAGTTGTTTTTACCCAATTACACTTTTAACAAATGTTAAACCTGGAATGGTTGCATTTGAGGATGAATTGTTTGGACCTGTTTTCTCAATTACCACAGTCAGCAACGACGATGAAGCGATTTCATTAGCAAATAAAACTGAATATGGTTTAGGTGCATCATTATTCACGAGTAATTTAGATAGAGGAAAATACTTGGTAAAAGAGAAGTTGAATTTCGGTACTTGTTACTTAAATGACTTTGTTAAATCTGACCCTGGAATGCCCTTTGGCGGTATAAAGAATTCTGGATACGGACGAGAATTATCACATTTTGGTATGATAGAGTTTCTAAATGTCAAATCAATTGTGATTAAGAATAATTAGGGATAAACTGTGAAAAAACTATATTCACGATATAAACAAATAAAAATATCATTTAAGTTATTTTTCTAAAAAAAATATTAAATTAAACAAGTTTGATATGAAAAATAAATTCATAATTATTGGAATTTTTATATCCTATTCTTTTTGTCAGGAGAATCGACTATTTTGGGATGGAAGGGACTGGAATAGGGTCACAAAGATTATGGAATATAACCCTGAGAATACATATCGCTTAAAAAAAACATACCTTGATGGAGCCTTAGATGGATGGCTTTTTGGTTATTTAAAAACATGGGCAAAAGATAATAAAATGGCAGATGATATTTTTGGGGAAACAGTTGATTATTTAAACACTCGTGAATTGGTTAGAGGTCTCGATAATTTTTACAGTGACCCCTTGAATAGTTATATTCCCGTACCTTCTGCAATAATTATTGTCAACATGTATGCTGAAAGAATTCCGCTACCATTAATTGACGAATATGTCAGTTTCACAAGAAAATGGATAAACGATTTAATGTTAGATTTAGATACGCTTAATTATTCAAAATTACTTGAGGATAAATTTATAAAACATCACAGTAAACGATTTAATCAATCCGAATGAATCCTGCTTCTTTATGCCATGTAAAAATCCTATTATCTCCCATGAACTTCACTTTTGAGATTTTAAATTCATAATTGTGTGGCTTATTTTTAATTAATGGGTATATAATACTCTTTGTTGCTGAGAATCCCGGCTGTAATGGAGGCTCGTATTGATAGAGTATGGTTATTCTTTTCTCGTTTTTAAATTTCCCATCTCCATCGAATTCTGAAATAAAACCTTCTAAGAGATCTATCGGCTTTTTCACACCATTTTCTACTTCAATATTTACAATAACCTTAAAATCATCGATAATTCTAGGTCTTATCTCAATTTCAAATGGTTGACCTTCACCGTAAATAATTGTTGGAAATAGTTGTAATATTATGATTATATATTTAATCATATCTAAAATTGGGCAGAATTATATTAATAAAAAAGAAATTGGTTATGCTATGTTCGAAGTATATTTCTTGGGAGTAGATAAAAAATATTGTGTTTAGTTCTCTTCCCCACTTTTTAGTTAAAATTTCGATTTGGGACCAAGTATTGCCATTTTTTCTTATAAACGAAATATTCGATCTATGAGAATTATCGCAATAGTTTATTTTTTATCTACAATTAATGGGCAGGCTCGAATTGGAGAGTGGAGAGCGCACACCTCTCCGCTGGATGCCAGACAGATTATTCACCATGGGAAAAATGTAATCGCTGCTACTGGTGGGGGTCTGTTAGTTTTAGATGAGCAAAATTATTTTACATTGACCACTATCGAAGGTCTAGAAGGGGTTAATTTAAAAGCAATTGAATATGTTTCTGATGATTTAATTTTGATTGGAGGCCACTATCCTCATGGATTTATTCAAATCTATGATTTAGCTGATAGAAGATCAATAGAGATCTTTGATTATGGTTTAAGTGAAGTTTTGGATTTTCAAATTCAAGACTCCATGTTTTTTTCATTATTCCAAGATGGGAAAGATTTTGGTTTGATGAAATTTATTTTTGATAATAAATGGAACTACAGCGATAGCTATAAAAATTTCCCATCCCAAATAGGTCAGATAAATTGTTTTGCAGTAAAAAATTCCAAAGTATTCATAGGATCAGATTCGGGTATTTGGATTGGAGATTTGAATAAAAATTTAAAAGATCCAAGTAACTGGATAAAGTCTTTTACTGACATTGATGGTGAGGTAACGGCACTTACAATAACCGAAGATTTTATTTTATGTTCTACAAATCAAGCTTTATTAAAAATTTATCCAAACCAGATGACATTTCAGCCTGTACAAAATTCACTTACAACATTTTCATTTGATAATATTTGTTATTCTGACAACATTTTGTGGATTTCCAAAGGAAAAAACCTCATAATGCTAAATGAAGAAAGCGAAAGTTTAGTTTTTAACTTTGACTTTCTAATCAATTCACTCTATACAGATGAAGTAAATGGACTAGTGGTAGCAACCTCAAATGGGCTTAGTTTTTTACCAAAAACTGATATAAATAATTTTAATTACAAATTTAAAAATTTTATACCAAATGCGCCTGTAACTAATTCATTCACTTCAATTACTGTTTTAGATGACGGCAGACTTGTTGGGGGTAGTAGTAATGGGATTTCAATTTTAGATGAAAATGGATGGCGTAATATACTAGAAATTAAAAGACCAAACTCTGAAAGCGTCAACTCTTCTTATGATTACTCTACTTTTATTGCAGATACTGTCCCATTCGATTTTGGGGGTTTTGTTGCCGACTTGGAGCAAGGTCCAGATGGTTTAGTGTATGCGGCAATTCGCGGTTCATATATTTATCAAGCTAGTCCCGCACCTAGGTATAGTGGAGGAGTTCTTATAATTGATGTTGATAATCCAAGTAACATCACAGCGATTGATACTGTTTATCTAAGCTATCATTCAACAACTACAAATTCTGATCCATACCTTGTTGTATTAGATATTGAATTTGATAAAAGTGGAAACATGTGGATTGCAGATCCCTATTCAATTAATGGTAATAATCCTCTGCATGTGCGTTCAAAAAATGGAAAATGGAAACATTATGGTTCAGCGGAGACAGACATAAAAATAAGCCAATCTCCAAATTCAATAGCATTTGACACATGGGGGAGAGTGTGGCTTGCTGCCTTTCAGGCTGAAGAGGCAAATTTAGGTATCTATCCAAATGGAGGTCTTTTTATGCTCGATTATGAGGGTGACCCATTTGAACCGAAATCATTTTTTTGGACAAAAATCATTTCTGAGGGCACTATTAGATCTGTTGCAATGGGTGATGATGATCGACTATTTTTTTTGACACCGAGTGGACTTCACTATTACGATTTAAATTACGGTAATAATGCTGTGGCAAGAGAAAATCCATTTCCTTATTATCCAAATATCTCATTCGGCAGTGGCGCGGAGTTGAAAGTTGATCCTCATGGTAATATTTGGGCACATTCACCAACGCATGGCGTGCATGTGTTGTTGGAGAACACAACTTATTGGCCTGATATCAATGGCTTTAGGAGATCTAATAGCCCACTGTTATCGGACCAGATTAATGATATAGACTTTGATGAAAAAAAAAGTTTAGCTTACGTTGCAACAAAAAATGGTCTAAATATTATCAGGGTTCCTTTTGGGACACCAAAAAAAAATTACTCCAATTTAAAAGTTTACCCGAGTCCATTCTACATTCCCTCTGAAAAACCCATGAAAATAGACGGTATACCATTTAATTCATCAATGTTGATTTTAACATTGGACGGTACCGTAGTTGAAAAAATTTACAATAAGGGTGAAAGTGTTGATGGAGATCAGTTGTCATGGGATGGCAGGAATAAAAAAGGAAAATATGTATCAAGTGGAGTTTATTTATTGGCCATTTATGATCCAAAAGGTAAAAGTAAATTCGAAAAGATTACTGTAATCAGAACGCAGAAGTAAATTAGGATATATCTACATTATAAGTTTAATTTTATTGTTAAGAATCTTTGGTCACATTGGCGTGATTTTTAGCTAACTGAGAAAGCAAAAAGAAAACCTCATAAAATTACAATAGTTAATATTAGCTTAATCAATTTAAGTAAAAAGAGATTGAACTTGTTGTTCACGAACTGCGAAAATAATTTCCGCAGGGATTTTTGAAATAGAAATGGTCTAAACTAAAATAACAACATTGAACCATTACAATTTCTTTTGTTTGGCTTGGTTAAAAAACCAATAAACCGTGATGATCGAGATTGTTAATGTTAATAAACTATTTATGCTAGGATCGATATTTAATTCAAGGTTTTTTATTCCAGCACCAGCAATAAATGCTAGCAATATTCCCATTAATGATTCACCAGCGATTAATCCTGAGGAAAGAAGAATCCCTCTGCCAAGAATGTTTTTTGGCTCTCCACTTAATTTATTCTTTGATGAGATAAAGTGTGCCATTAAACCACCAATAAGAATCGGCGTAGATAACCCAAAAGGAAGATATATCCCAACAGCGATAGGCATAAGATGAAGCCTAAAAGAACTATTTTTTGATTCTAAGGTAGAATCAATCAGCAAGATGATGATACCTAACCCACATCCAATTAAAACCATATCCCAAGGAAGTATCCCATCTCCAAAAAATCCTTTGGCTAAACTAGCAAATAAACCTGCTTGTGGCGCTGCAAGTTCTCTACCACCAATACCACCGGGAGTATTTTCATGAAGGAGTTGCATAATTGGAGCCATCACAACTGATGCGACTGCAACGCCAGCAATTTGCATCATTTGTTGTTTGTAGGGACTGGCTCCCACAATTTGACCGGTCTTTAGATCATTACAAACATCACCTGAAGTACAAGCAGCGCAGCACACTATAGCAGCTACACCAAGAGTTGCTACCATTCCTTCTGTACCAGAAAATCCAAAAATATAAAGTAAGCCACCAGTAAATAAAACTGCTGTAATTGTCATACCTGAAACTGGTGAGTTAGAGTTGCCCACCAATCCCACAATATACGAAGCGACTGCAGTAAAAAAGAAGGCCATAATTATCATAATAATTGTTGTTATTGTTGTAATAACTACATCATTTGTGATGTAAAAGTAAACACCTCCAACTAGAATAATAGCGATCATAGAAAATAAATTTATAGCCTTAGCAGAAATATTCCGTTCTTCTGGGGGAATATCGCTATGATCAGAAGTTAGTTGGCTCTTATGCAACGCTTTTATTGCATCAACAAGTCCTTTTCTAACCTTAAATATTGAAGCAATACCACCGATAACCATGGCGCCAACTCCAACATAACGTATTTTAGTTGACCAAATATCCCAGGCACCATCAGCCGGGTGTGAGGCGTAATCTAATCCTCCACCCAATAGCGGAATACCAATTAACCACCCTATTGATCCTCCAATGAAAATTAGTACTGAGACATTTAGTCCTACTATAAAACCAACAGCTAATAATGCAGGAGAAATGTCACAACCGAAAAAAAAGATTCTATTACCGCTCAACATTGCTGTTTCAAGATTCCCTTTAAGTACTCCAAAAAATGAAATTAGTCCCTTGAATGAAGCTCCAACTAAGGAGCCTTTAATTATTGCGGAGGCGCTATCCGATTGGCCGTCCTCTTGCCCGACTTCAAGCACAGATGCACATGCCAGCCCCTCTGGATATTGTAATCTATCTTCATTTTTTAAAATGAATACTTGCCTCATAGGAATCATAAATAGTATTCCTAGTAATCCTCCTGTAAATGCGATGATAGTTGTAAGATAAATATCAAACGATTGCCAAACACCAATCAAAATTAATGCAGGCATTGTAAAAATTATTCCAGCGGCTAAAGATTCACCTGCAGATGCCGCAGTCTGAATTTGATTCGCTTCTAGAATTGAAGTTGATGTGCCATTCATTCTAGAAAAATATTTCAGAGTTAACATCCCAACCACAGCTGCAGGAATAGAAGCAGAAACTGTCATCCCGGCTTTTAGACCTAAATAGACGTTTGCTGACCCCATAATTACAGAAAGCAACAAACCTAATACTACGACCCTCAAATTTAATTCTGGTAAAGATCTTAAATTGTTTTCCATAAGTTTATCTTGTTAATTATTCTAAAAATATTAAAAGTATTTTAACTTATATTTTTAAAAATTAATAGAAATTCAAAAAAATAGTACAAGATTACAACTTTTAGTCATTTTTTTGATTTTGGTCAAAAATAATTTTAATTAAAAAGAATTTTAAAACAAAATAATCAAAAATTCGAAACAAATTCTGAAGTTCAAGGTACTTTAATTTTCAGCCTTATACATTTTTAATTGAACAAAAATTCAATTAAATTGAAAATATTTAAATAGTAAGATATAAGCATGTTTGGACAAATTGCCGAGAAGTTTGAATCTATTTTTCGAGAAATTCGAGGGGTGGGAGTAATTACTGATGAAAATATTGATAAAGCAACAAGAGAGGTACGCAGAGCCCTTCTCGAAGCTGATGTTAATTTTTTGGCTGCAAAAACATTCGTTAAGAAGGTTCAAGAAAAGGCTAAAGGATTAAAGGTCTATAAATCTGTTAAACCAGGAGATTATTTTATAAAGATTGTTCATGAGGAGTTGGTTAAATATTTAGGAAAAGATCAAAATGATTTAAATTTAAGTTCAAATCCAAGTGTTATACTTCTTGCTGGTTTACAAGGGGCAGGAAAAACTACAACTGCCGGGAAACTTGCTAATTATATAATTAAAAATGGTAAGTCTGCAGGGATTATTGCTGCAGATATCTATCGCCCTGCAGCAATAAATCAACTAGATAAAATTGCCAAAAGTATTGGTGCCTCAATCTATAGTAATTCAAACTTTTCTCCACAAGATATTTGCAGATATGGAATTAAAAAAGCTGTGGAAAACGGAGATGAGGTAATTATAATAGATACAGCAGGTCGTTTGCATAATGATTCTGAAATGATGACTGAAATCAATGAGATAAATGAAATTTGTGATCCATGTGAAATATTATATGTTGCAGACGGCATGACAGGCCAAGATGCTGTAAATTCAGCATCCGAATTCAATAGGATTTTAAAGATTACTGGTGTCATACTTACAAAAATGGATGGAGACGCTAGAGGGGGTGCTGCAATATCTATATTGGAGGTAGTTAAAAAGCCAATAAAATTTATTGGAGTGTCTGAAAAAATGGATGGCTTAAAATCATTTGATCCAAAAAGAATCGCCGATAGAATTCTTGGATTTGGTGATATCCTATCTTTTGTGGAAAAAGCAAAAGAGTCTATAGACGAGAAAAGCGCATATGAATTACAGAAGAAAATATCAAAAAATAATTTTACACTTGATGATTTTAGAATTCAATTGCAACAAATAAATAAAATGGGTCCAATAAAACAATTATTATCTATGATGCCAGGGATGAATACAAAAATAATTAAAAGTTTCAATTTAAATGAAAAACAATTGAGTTGGACAGAGGCTATCATAAATTCTATGACAATGATCGAGCGCAATGAACCTAAAATAATAAATGGTAGCAGAAGAGCTAGAATATCACATGGGAGTGGGCGACCACTTCATGAAATAAATCAACTATTGAAGCAATTTGCAATGATCAAAAAAATGATGGTAAAAATGAAAAATAAAAATAGAAATAACAAACTTGGCATAAATATGATCCAAAACTTTAATTAAAGGAGATATAAGTTGGCCACTAAAATAAGATTGAAAAGAATTGGTAGGAGGAATAGACCGTTTTACCGATTAGTAGTGATGGATTCTAGAAAGCGTAGAGATGGTGCTGCGATTGAGGAACTGGGTTGGTATGACCCCCTTGCGGCTAAAGAAAATTCTTACAAAATAAAAATTCAAAGGATAATTCATTGGCTTTCTGAGGGCGCTATTCCAACCGATGCTACTAAAAAAATTCTTAGATCCTCCGGGGTTCTACACAGATGGCATTTAATCAGTCAGGGTATGGATGAAACCTCAATAGAAAAAGAGATGAAAAAATGGGAGCTAGAAAGACAAGAGGTTTTAAAGTCGCGCCAAGAAATCTCAGACCAAAAGAAAATAAAAAAAGCCAAAAAAGATTCAGGGGGATCAATCAAAACAGAGGAAAGTCAGGGTAAAGGTCAGGAAAAGCCAGTCCTAGAAGAGGAGGCACCACCAGCGGCAGAGGAGGCACC
>CEQP01007321.1_pt1 | contig 20993 bp, 18 predicted proteins | sample 356291 | NCBI WGS metagenome assembly CEQP01 (sample SAMEA2621221, study PRJEB7988) | marine metagenome | isolation source: saline water (ENVO:00002010), including | reverse complement strand
CTTGGATTGCTTGGGGCGAGCTACCTTGCATCCGCTCACATGATGCAATTTTTGATCTACACGATGGCGGCTGCTCCTCTGTTGCTCTTGGGTACTCCAGAGTGGATGGCTCGGCGCTTTGTCGGTCGCCTCCGGCTATACCGTCTGCTCGGTCGCTGCGCCAAGCCGGTCGTAGCAGGTCTCGTTTTTAACGCTGTTCTTATTGCGACGCATTCCCCCTGGGCTGTCGATAATTTGCGAGTAAACCAGTTCGGGTCTTTTGTGATGGATCTAATTTGGCTTGTCGGTGGACTTGTGGTTTGGGCCCCGATTGTTTCGCCAATTCCTGAGCATCGAATGACAAGTTACCCGGGGCGGATGGCGTATCTCTTCCTAGCCTTGGGTGTCGTTCCCGCTGTTCCCGGCGGGTTTTTGACATTTGCGGGATTCCCACTCTACGCAACGTATGAATTAGCTCCCAGAGTTCACGGTCTAGGAGCTACCACCGACCAGCAACTAGCTGGTCTCGTAATGAAACTGGGGGGCGTTCCGGTGGTATGGGGAACGATTGCTGCGCTCATGCATAAGTGGACCGAGGCCACCCGAAAAGCAACTGAAGCTGAGCGAAGTGTCTTGTCTGCGCCCAATCATTCTGACCAACGCAACTAGTTGAGTGCAGAACTAGACCAGTAGACCACAGCCAAAACCAAGCCTGCTGCGAGTACAACTGAAACAAGCGAAGACCAAAGCGTGTAACGCGGGCCAAATCTTTTCTTAGTTGGTCGACCAAACAATCGGCTCTCCGTAGGTATCGACATCAATTTAGTAACTCAGCGACCAACCTGGCTGCTTTCCCTTTCCCGAAGCTTTACGTTCACTTGTAATTTTTCAAGGTGTTGGTCCAAGGTTTGTTGGCCCTGTGGAATCGGATGTTCTTCGAAAAATTGGGTAACCTCAGCGGCCAGTTTGGGAGTGGATAGAGAGCGGATACCGCCCACCATTCTGGGGATCGAATTCTGTGGAAAGGCCGTATTTAATTCTTCCCACCTGTCACGGATGAATTGCCAAGCTAATTCGCCGTGCTTTCGGTGACCCATTGCTGCGCCCAGTAGATATGGCGCATTCTGCGACCGCACTTCCGAAACGAATAATTCGAGAGTTTTGTGGAAAAGCTCTACGTCTCCTACCTCAAGTAAAGACATCAAATAGCGCACTTCGAGTTGTGGTGTCGGAGCGTCCCTATATAGCTCCACTAATTCAGCGTGTGTCTCGTAGTCTCCAGCGGACGCTACAACTCGAATTGACGCGGCCGCAAGGTTAGGTTCTGTCGGCCTTCCTTCTTTGTCGTCAGCGAATATCGCTGCCGCTAAATCCCTGATGGATTGGTCTTCGCCTGTAGTGCCAGCTGCGGCAAATAGTAGAGCTCTTAGCTCTCGGTCCAAGTCCGGTTCGCCATCGATAGGCTCAAGCCCAAGAACCCCTAAGGCTGTAGTTGATAGGTCTCTGATTAACACCTGCAGATGCTGCTGCCCCAGTTCGTCGGCAATGAAGTGAAGCTGCTCGAGTGCCGAGATTATTCTTTGCCAGACTCCCAAATCGGTTTCCGCTACCAGGCCTGTAACAAGTGCAATAAAAGTGGCTGCTTGTGTACTGCCAGCGAGGACTGAGGACCAAGTGTCGTCAACCAGTCCGTAACGTTCTGCGGGCGAGAGAACATCGAGTGCTCGACTTGATAGGGCCGCAAGGAGTTCGTCGTTATAGGTGACTCGATAAAAGCCATGACCGCCCGCGTTGACCACTACCCAGTCTGGAGAAGCCCCTAGATTAATGACGACATCGGAATCCTCAAGAAGAAGACGTGTTTCGGTGACTTCGGAGCCAATTTGGCATCGAATAATTAACGGTACGTGCCATAAAGCTGTGGCGACCTGTGAATAACCGAACCGGGACTGACTTACTCTGATTCCGTTGTCGTGGGGATCTACGGTTATCAATGGATACCCACCCTGAAATATCCAAGTATCCATGGCAGCTCGAACTGGGACCCCTGTTGCGACCTCGAGAGAGTCCCAAAGGTCAGTAGTCGTAGTGTTAGCGAAACTGTGATCCATCAGATATTGCTTTACACCACCTCGAAATTGATCAACGCCCAAGAACTGCTCCAGCATTCTTACGACGGCCGCACCTTTCTCGTAGGTGAGAATGTCGTACATTGCCTCTGCGTCCTCTGGCGAAATCACCTCGAACTCAATCGGGCGAGTCGAAACGAGGGAGTCGGTGTCGAAGGCCGCAGCCCTTTCGACGCAAAATCCATCCCAACGACGCCATTCGGGTCGAAATGCGTCCGTAGTAGCTACTTGCATGAAGGTCGCAAAAGCCTCCTTAAGCCATATGCCGTTCCACCAGTCCATAGTCACTAAATTGCCAAACCACATGTGCGCTATTTCATGAGCGATAACATCAACAATGCGCGTCAGTTCAGCTTGAGTGGTCCGTTCTGGGTCTGCGAGCAAAAGAGTTTCTCTGAAAGTGACGCAACCAAGATTTTCCATGGCTCCAAACGCGAAATCGGGCACCGCAACTAAGTCGAGCTTTCCCGCTGGATATGGAATCCCGTAATAGTTGACAAGCCATCGAAGGCTAAACTCTCCTGCTTGCAAGCCGAAGTCAGTGAGATTTGCTTTGCCTGGGACATGGACGATGCGGAGTGGCACTCCATCCACATCCACCGGGTCCGTAGCCTCGAGTTCCCCAACAATGAAGGCAACTAGATAAGTAGACATAATCATCGTGTCTGCGAAGCGATCTTCTCGCTTTCCATCTTCGATGGGAAGCGAACTCACCAGCTCGCCGCAACTAATCGCCATTAGCGAATCTTTGACGCGAAGTGTTACGCCGAATGACGCCTTAAGGTCGGGCTCGTCAAAGCAGGGAAAAGCGCGTCGAGCGTTAGTCGATTCGAATTGAGTTGTCGCAATAACATGCTCCAGGCCAGACTCGTCTTTCCAGGTGGATCGGTAAAACCCCCTGAGTTTGTCATTAAGAATTCCTTTGAAAGAACATCGCAAATTGGCTCGGCCTGGTTGTAGGACCACCGGAAAAGCAAAGTTCACCCGTTCGAGATCCTGATCGAAGTCCACCGAGCTTGCCTGAACGGCTTCGTTCTGTTCAATCCACACGTTGTCAATCTCTAACTCCGCTGCATTGAGCACTACCGTGTCAGTCTCACTGACAATGTCTAGGGTTATGCTGACCTCCCCTACGAATGATGCGTTGTCAAGATCGGGTTCAAGTTCGAGCTCATAATGCACAGGCAATATGTGCCTGGGTAGCCGGTGGGGGTTCTGCTGGGTCACAGGCCGAACCCTAGCGGGCGTAATAGCGGACTTCACAGTGAGAAGTCGCTAGTGTGCTGAAAGTCGACACAGAAACGAATTATGACTCCTGTAAGCCCTCAACTTGACATTGACGTGGTTGGTTTTGGTAACGCCCTTGTTGACGTATTGTCTCATCAGGAAGACCAATTCATTGATGATATCGGAGCCATAAAAGGCGCTATGAATCTCATTGACAAAAAGCGCTCAAACCACTTATACGGATTAGTGGAGGAGCGGACTACCGTCTCCGGAGGATCGGCTGCAAACACAATTATTGGTGTCAATTCGTTTGGTGGCTCATGTGCCTATATAGGTCGAGTCGCTGCGGACGATCTGGGCGAAGTTTTTCACGAAGACATGAGCCGCCTCGGCATAGTGCATACAACCCCCTTCGCTCCGACTGAGGATCCAACCGGGCGGTGCATTGTTTTTGTTACCCCCGATGGAGAAAGAACGCTAAACACCTTTCTCGGCTCCTCTAACGGACTTAAATCCTCGGATGTCGATATGGAGCTTGTGAAACGAGCCAAGCTGCTTTTCTTGGAGGGCTACCTTTGGGATCCCCCCGAGGCCAAAGCCGCCATGCGTTACGCCGCATCTGGAGTGGAGCCAGGTGGCAGAGTTGCTCTGACATTGTCGGACCAATTTTGTGTTGATCGTCATCGCGCCTCCTTCATGGATCTTATTGATGACTATGTAGATGTCTTATTTGCTAATGATTTCGAAATCCAATCATTATTTGAGGTAGAGCAACTCGAACCGGCACTGAACTTGATAAGTGAGCGGGTTGAATTAGCCGCAATAACGTTGGGGGCAGAAGGTTCCGTATTAATTACTCCCGGTGATCGAACTTATATCGCAGCCGACCCAGTAGCCCGTGTTATCGACAAGACCGGAGCTGGAGACCTTTACGCATCAGGGGTCCTATACGGTTTGGCGAGAGGATACGACCTTGAAAGGTCTGGAAAGTTAGGTTCCTTGGCCGCCGAAGAAGTTATAGGCCACATTGGTCCAAGACCCGAGGTTTCACTGAAGGCTCTCGCTGGCGACCTTGCCTGATTGGCGTTTTAGGTAAACCACGACAAAACAAAAGTTCCGAGCGAAGCTAGATCTTGTTTACTTGCTGATCTTGCTTCTCGAATATTTGTTGGAGCTTCTAGGGTTACTTGCTCCATGTAGATCTTGACCTTTGGTTCCGTGCCACTCGGCCGAATTGCGACCCTAAGGCCACCCTCAGCGCGAAACTGAAGCAGATTAGTAGAACTAGGCGCAGGCGCATCCAACCAATCGATTACTTCTGTCACCTCATGCCCGTTGAGATGAAGAGGTGGCTTGTTCCTCAAGGAGTTGAGCGTAGCGTCGACTAATTCGGGATCGAATTGGCCACTCACTTGGTCCGTTACAAATAAACCGATTTGTTGGGCCAGTTCGTCCAGGCGCTCTAAGGGGCCTTTGCCAAGTGCTTTAAGGTCAGAAACGAGCCTCAGAAAGGCAATTGCTGAACTAATCCCATCCTTGTCGAGCACTTCGCTAGTGACGGAGTACCCGAGCGCTTCCTCATATCCGAAGATCCATTGCTTTGTGGGGTGCGTGATAGCGGGCTCCATAATCCACTTAAAGCCGGTAAGGGTTCGTACATGTTCAATGTCATGGGCTTTACACAAAGCAATAACGGCTTCGGAAGAAACGACAGAACTTGCGCTTAGCCGCGTGTCACCTGAAGTCACTCTTATCTGGTAATCACACAGGAGTAGACCCAATTCATCGCCAGTGAGTTGGCGCCACTCTTCGTCGGAGCGAATAACAACGGCCAAACGATCTGCATCAGGGTCGTTCGCTAAAATAAGTCCTACACCCTCGTCTTCCGCTTTGAGTTTTGCCAGGTGTAGTGTCCCGGGCTCCTCAGGGTTTGGGAATGGCAGTCCGGGAAATGATCCGTCGGGATCAAATTGTTTTTCAACTCTTATTGGTGGCTGTAATCCCGCTCGAACACAAGCACTCTCCAATGCGTCGCCTCCAACTCCACAAAGCGGTGTGTAGACCCAATTGATTCCATCAGCCTTGCAATTATCTTCACCGGGAGTTATTACGGATTTGACATAACCTGCCACGGCTTGGGATGCGTTTAAATAACTAATTTCCGATTCCGAAGAAAGTTCAGCCTCCAGAGGCAAGGAGGAAAAATCCATGAACGACTCAATTGCCTTGGCGGCAACTGGACGAATTTGAGTTCCGTCGCTTCCATACACTTTGTAACCGCCATCACTAGCAGGATTATGACTCGCAGTAACCACGATGGCTGCCCCCGCAGCCTGATGGCGCTGGTTCCAGACGACGACGGGAGTAGGACAAGGTTCGTCAATGAGCCAACAAGGAATGCCCAGAGCGGTTAAGAGTCGAGCAGTATCTGTCGCGTACAAGTTGGAGTCTGGGCGAGCATCATACCCGATTACGACCCCCCGCTCTTCTAGACCCTCACGCAGAAGGTAGAAGCCTATGGCTCTAGCCGCCACGCGAACCGTAACCCGGTTCATCCGAGTTGGACCTATCCCTCGCTCTGCTCTAAGCCCGGCGGTACCGAAGGAAATCTGGGAGGCAAATAATTTCGCAATACCGACCGGATCAGAAGAGAGTGCCTCGAGAGTCGACTTCGCGGGAAGATGCGGGTCTGCTTCTAGCCAATGCTCAAGCGACACTACTTGTTCATAGGAAGCGCCGGTCACACCGCCATCCTGCCTCATCCCGCACGCTAGCGTGCGGCTTTTGGGACAAGACCACATAAGACGACAGCGGAAATGAAATCACGATAAGAACCGACGATTGAATTTACTATCAATTCGATGGTGCTCGTCTCATTGCATCAGCTGTTATAGATGCAATAGAAGGAAGAAGCCGTTTAGGGCTTCGATAGGTGCGACTAGCCTCTCCCGCAGTTGGGCCGTTTCCCGTGATTGGCCTTGCTGCGACGGGCACGAAGCTTTCTCTTCTTGGTGCGCTTAGACATCTCAATGATGCTACCGGCTTGTCGGGATTTCCCCTAGTACGAATAAATGTGCACAACCGAAGGAGTTATGAGACAGCTCCGATGTCCCTCAACTTTTCAATGTCCTCATTATGGAAACCCCACTCCAAGAGTATTTCAGATGTGTGTTGCCCGGGATCTGGAGGTGGCATTTGAACCTCACCGGGAGTTCGACTGAACCTTGGTGCGGGCCCAGGTTGGGTTACTCCATCGATCTCAACGAACGACCCCCGGGCAACGTTATGAGGGTGAGATGGAGCTTCTGATAGATCGAGCACTGGTGCGTAACAGACGTCACTTCCGAGCATTATTTGATCCCACTCGTCACGGGTCTTTGATTTGATTATCTCACTGAGACGAGCTTTCTTTTCCGCCCAAGACTGCTGGTCATTGCGGGAATTTGTTGGAGCTTCATCCAAACCCGTTAATTGGAGTAATTCGTCGTGAAATTTTCCTTCTATTGACCCAATAGAAACAAACTTGTTGTCTGCGGTCTCGTAGACACCGTAGTAGTACGAGCCCCCATCGAGAACATTGTCTTCGCGTTGATCGGACCAGTGCCCTGAAGCGTGCATTCCGTAGATGGAACTCATTAGCGAGGCAGCCCCCTCGGTCATCGCGGCATCGACGACTTGACCCCTCCCTGATGTTTTCGATTCCAGCAGAGCTGCGCATAACCCGAATGCGAGATAGACGCCTCCTCCTCCGAAGTCGCCGATCAGATTCAGCGGGGGTGAGGGTTTGTCGGAAGGGCCGATCGCATGAAGGGCGCCCGTCAAGGCTATGTAGTTGATGTCATGTCCGGCAGCATGTGCCATTGGCCCATCTTGACCCCAACCGGTCATTCGGCCATAAACCAAACTGGGATTTCGAGCTAGACATTCTTCAGGTCCCAAGCCCAAGCGCTCGGTAACGCCAGGGCGAAAACCTTCAATCAGCGCGTCAGCCTCTTCGACTAATTTCAGAATCGTTTCAACTCCGTCAGGGTTCTTCAAATCAACTGAGATTGACCTCCGGCTTCGGTTCAAGACGTTGTATTTACGGCCTCGATCAATACCCAAGTCAACTTGAGTCATACGATCAACACGTACGACGTCAGCTCCAAGATCTGCCAAAAGCATTGCACAAAATGGGCCCGGCCCAATGCCTGCTAGCTCAACAACTTTTACCCCACTTAATGGTCCCATCGCACTCTCCCTAATTTGCAACACTTCGATTCTTTCACAGCCGAGAACTAGCTTCATCCTTAGTGGTGAGATCTGTTCGAGCAGCTGTATCCTCGCCTCCCAATGGAAAGATTTGGATTTGTAGGGCTACCTAATGCTGGGAAGTCGTCGCTATTTAACGCGTTAGCAGGCGGGGGCGCGCTCGCTGCGCCTTACGCCTTCGCGACCACGGACCCAAATGTGGGCGTAGTCAAAGTGCCGGACGAACGGCTAGATGCTCTTGCGGAAATGAGCGGTAGTAAGAAAGTCGTTCATTCGACAACCGAATTTGTAGACATAGGCGGACTTGTTGAGGGGGCTAGCCAGGGTGAAGGGTTAGGAAATAAATTCCTTGCTGGTATCCGGGAGGTTGATGCTCTGGTGCTCGTGCTTCGGACTTTCGCCGATGCCGACGTGCCCGGCCCTAGCGACCCCCTGGAACATCTGCGGATAGTAGAGATAGAATTGACATTGGCGGACCTGGAGTCGGTTGAGTCTCGGATCGATAGGCGGCGTAAAGCGCTGAAGGCGGACCCCCGAAACCCCGACCTAGTAGCGGAAGTAGATGCGTTGGAAGCGGCACTTGCCCTGCTGTCCGAAGGGACACCCCTGTTCCGGTCCGACCTTTCGGAATCGCGGCGGGCGGCGCTAAAAGAACACTTCCTTTTGACAAATAAGCCAGTTATGGCAGTGCTAAATATTGGTGAAGAGCAGCTAACAGAAGCAGCGCAACTGGCGTCAGAGCTGGGCGAATCGCTGCCCGGTACTGAGGTTCTACCTCTCTCTGTGCAACTTGAGGCGGAAGCCGCATTACTTCCCGCTGATGAGAGAGCTGAACTCCTTCACGGTCTTGGCTTAGGAGAAGGCGCTTTACCTTTGTTTGTAAGGGCTGCTCACGGAATGCTGGGTCTAAGAACCTTTTTGACTACTGGCGAAAAGGAGTCGCGGGCCTGGACCTTCAAATACGGCTGGAAAGCGCCTCAATGTGCAGGGAGAATACATACCGATTTTGAGCGAGGATTTATCCGAGCTGAAGTCATTGGGCATCAAGATCTGCTTACTCTAGGTTCATGGGGAGCAGCTCGAGAAGCGGGAAAATTGCGGCTAGAGGGAAAAGACTACGAAATGTGTGACGGCGACGTCGTGGAGTTCAGATTTAACGTGTGAGCCGTTTTCGTCGTTGAGTATGCTCCATTGTCTTCGAGGTTCAGCTAAGAAATCTAGAACGAAGTGAGAGACTGCTCCGAGGTCGCTTCTCATGAATGACACAGAAAGATTATTAGATCCAGGAACTCTCTACCTAGTAGCGACCCCAATCGGCAACCTAGGTGATATCTCCGCCAGGGCACGATTAACTCTTTCAACTGCGGACGTTGTTGCGTGTGAAGACACACGGAAAACGGGAAAGTTATTAGAGCTTTTAGGACTTCGAGCAAACCGACTTCTTCTTGCTAACGAACACACAGAATTAGCTGCGGCAGAAGAAATTGATCGATTGTTGGCAGAAGGTTTGACGGTCGCATTGGTTACTGACGCCGGTATGCCTGCAATCTCAGATCCGGGTCAACGTATCGTTGACTATCTCCTCCAGCAGGCACATCGTATCTCTGCAGTTCCCGGCCCAAGCGCAGTGACCACTGCTATAGCTCTCGCTGGATTTCCCGTTGATCGATGGGTTATGGAAGGTTTCCTTCCTCGTAAAGGTCGTGAACGATCCCATCGAATATCTGAAATTGCAGCGGAACGGCGGACCACAGTGATTTTTGAATCACCGAAACGGCTTCGGGCGACTCTCGTCGATTTGGCCGAAGTCTGCGGAGGTGAACGGCGCGTAGCGGTCATGCGCGAACTCACCAAGATGTTCGAAGAAACGGTTCGCGGTCGACTTGATGAGGTCTGCGAAAAATTTACCGACCTAGTTAAAGGCGAAATCGTGATCGTAGTTGCCCCAAAATCGCAAACCTTTGTCACAGACGATGAAATCACCAGGGCGGTGGAACTGGTAGTAGCAAGAGGAGAAACAAAAAAAACGGCGGTTGCGGAAGTGTCGAAGTCGTTGGGGGTCCAGCCGAATAGGGTTTACAAGCTCGCACATGACGACTGAGAATTACGGCAGAACTTGTAAACACTGAACGCTGGCGAGAGACCTGTCGGTACCATTGCAACCGTGACCAACCCCTTCTACGTCACCACACCTATCTACTACGTAAACGACGCGCCCCACATTGGGCACGCGTATACGACGATCACTGCAGATGCTGTCGCAAGATGGAATCGTCTTATGGGACGAGATGTGCATTTTTTAACTGGGACAGACGAACATGGTTTGAAGGTTCAACGTGCTGCAGAAGAACACGATTGCTCTCCCATAGAGTGGGCCGACCGAACTGTGGTCAGATTTCAAGAAGCCTGGACTGAGCTACAGATTTCTAATGACGATTTCATTCGAACAAGTGAGCCTCGACATTACAAGGCAGTAGAGAAACTACTTCAGGCCTGTTACGACAATGGAGATGTCGATCTTCAAACTTATGAGGGTCTCTACTGCGTGAGCTGCGAAGCTTATTTTAATGAGGGCGATCTAATCGATGGCTGCTGTCCCATACATGGCCGCCCGGTGGAACATGTCGAAGAGGAAAATTATTTCTTCAAGCTAAGTAGATACGAGGAACCTCTTAGGAAGTGGTACGAATCTCGCCCTGACTTCGTCGTCCCAACGGGAAAGCGTAATGAAGCGCTGGGGTTCATAAATCAGGGGCTGCAGGATTTCTCGATCAGCAGAACATCAATCAATTGGGGTATTCCCTTGCCATGGGACCCGAAGCATGTGACCTATGTGTGGTTCGATGCATTAGCGAACTACATTACAGCTGCAGGGTACGTCGATGATCCCGACGGTTTTGAAAGTAAATGGCCTGGAATTCATCTAATTGGCAAAGACATACTCCGGTTCCATTGCGTCTATTGGCCTGCGATGTTAATGAGTGCAGGTTTGCAGCCGCCCGAACGCGTTCACGTGCATGGCTTCTTACTGGTGGGAGGAGAGAAAATGTCCAAAACGCGATTAAATCAGATCTCTCCTTCTGAACTCGTAGATGACTTTGGTGTCGATGGGGTTCGTCACCACTTTTTGCACGATCAAATATTTGGCCCAGACGGCGACTTTAGTCATGAGGGGATGATTGCGCGGTATAACGCTGATCTTGCTAACAACCTAGGGAACCTGCTGAGTCGCGTTACAACGGTCGTGACCTCAAAGTGCAGTGGAATAGGAACAGCACCGCAAGCAGATAGCCAATTGCGCTCCGTCATTGAGGAGGAATACCGACAGATAGAAAAAAGCTGGAAGGAAATTGCTCCGTCTGAAGCGCTTGATGCGACATGGAAAATTATTCGCGAGACCAATGCGTATCTTGAGAATGCTGAACCTTGGAAGATGGAACCCGGTGAAGATGTTGATGCAGTTCTCGGAGATGCGTTAGAAGTTCTCCGGATTATTTCAATTCTTGCTTCGCCGGCTGTACCAAATGCTTGTGCCGAAATTCGTCGACGTATTGGACTCCCCGAAAATGTCGAATCTGAGTACCTGCCGGAAAGCGTCGAGTGGGGTAAATATCCGCCGGGGCTCTCTGTAGAAAAAGGGGAACCGTTGTTTCCTCGATTGAAGTAACTCATGCGCTGGACTGATAATCACTGCCACTTACCTGACGACATTGATGCGGCGGCTCAAGTTGTCGCAAGCGCAAAGGAAGCTGGCGTCACGCGTTTAATAGATGTAGGAACCTCGGTCGGACACAGCATTCAATGTCTTAGGCGCGCAAAAGAATTTGATGGCGTTTGGTGCACCGCTGGCGTTCATCCGCATGATGCTAAAGACGGCTTAGAAGGGTTAGAGGATTTACTAACAGCGCCCGAAGTTGTTGCGTTAGGTGAATGTGGACTTGACTACTACTACGACAATTCACCCCGTGACGTTCAACGAAATATCTTTGCAGAGCAGATACATCTTGCTCATAAATACCAAATGCCCTTGGTTATCCACACCAGAGATGCTTGGGAAGACACTTTTGAAATCTTAGATACGGAGGGGGTCCCTACTAACACGGTTTTTCATTGCTTCACTGGCGGGCCCGATGAAGCTAAGGAAGGGCTTCAAAGGGACATTTACCTGTCTTTTAGCGGCATAGTTACTTTCCCTAATGCGCCAGAGCTACGCGACGCGCTTGCGATCACACCGTCCGATCGCTACATGGTTGAAACCGATGCACCTTATTTAGCTCCAGTTCCTCAGCGCGGAAAGCCGAATCAGCCCGCATGGGTCCTACATGTAGGAGAAAAGATGGCCTCAGTGAGAGGAATAGAGCTGAACCAGTTAGCCGAGGAATCTTGGCGAAATGCGTCCCATTTTTATGGCTTGGACGGTTGAGTAACGATTCAACTCATGTCGGTAGGATCATCTGATCAGCTTCGACGCCGGGCAAATTTAAATGCAACTTACTCCTCTAACCATCTGGCGAAGTAAAATTCCTCTCTTGGCGTTAGGAGTCGTCACGATTGCCATTGGAATATTGGCGTTTACCGAATCAGAGCAACACTCACACGAGGTAACTCCACCCGATAGCGAAAGAATGTTCGATGATGAGGCACCAGACCTAACGCCTTCAGGTTTTCGAATCGGGACGCTCGCCGTTGCTCTAATCGACGATTTATTTTCTGCAAACCAATCCCGTTTCGGGGATGTCACGCAACCCACCTCGGAATCGGGCACTTCGAAGATTTCAGGGTCGCTGACGCCGGATAGTTCGGCCGCTATATCCAAATCGTCTTCTCAAGCTGCTGCCACCAACCCGACTGTAGATATAGGTTCGACGGAAGAATCAACCATAGAAGCTGTCGACAGCTCCTCCTCAGGCTCCGATGGTGTATCCCCGGCGCCGGCCAACAGCGTGACAACAAGTGCGTTAAGAGATGTTTCAACTAGCTCAGACTCACTAATTCCTCGGCAATCTTCGAACACTAATGCAACTGCTCCTGTAGCGACTACCACGTCAACTAGTACGACCACCACGTCGACTACCGTTCCCTTGTCTTCATCGAGTCCCGTGACCAAGGAACCGGCTATGGACTCCGAAGAGCCTTATGCATCACCAACCTTGTATGGTCAGCCCTACCTTGCTGACTGGCCGAATCTTGCAATGTGGGAGCGAATGGCCTGGTGCGAATCGCGCAACACATGGGATATTGACACCGGTAACGGGTACTTCGGCGGTTTACAGTTTGCACTCGGGTCCTGGCAGTGGATGGGTGGCGAAGGCAGCCCATCTGACGCGAGCAAAGAAGAGCAGATATACAGAGCGAATCTTCTATGGAAATTCCAAGGATGGAATGGATGGCCGGGTTGCAAGGCTTACTTTGGTTGGACGAGATGGCAGACTGAAGAATGACGCTCTCCGTAAATGAGGTTCGGCAGTTACTGGATGAGGCTCAAATCGCGCCCAAAAAAAGCCTCGGACAGAACTTCGTTATTGATCCCAATACGGTCCGCCGTATCGCCCGTCTAGCCGAAGTAGGACACGGAGACAAGGTTCTCGAAATAGGTGCAGGTCTAGGTTCGCTGACGCTGGCTCTCGTTGAGACCGGAGCGAATGTCTTGGCGCTAGAGACCGATGGAGCACTTATCCCTTTGCTACGTTCCACGGTTGGGTCAAACGTCGAGATCCTTCAAGCGGATGTGCGTAACGTTTCCCTGGACAAGGTGCTTGAGGGCTCTGATTGGCATCTAGTTGCAAATCTCCCATACAACATCGCGACGTCGATCGTGCTTCAAGTATTAGATGAAGTACCTGCTGTCGGCCACCTACTAGTGATGGTTCAAAAGGAAGCGGGAGAGCGACTAGCGGCTTCGGCCGGCGATAAGGCCTATGGAGCCGTATCGGTTCGCGTAGCGATGCGAGCTAACGCCTCGATTGTCGGCCACATCTCACCATCGGTCTTTTACCCGAAACCAAAAGTTTCTTCGACGCTGGTCGCCATCGAGCGATGCAACAACCGGTTTAGCAATGAGGTTGAGCAGGAACTCATAAGCCTTCTTAGAACCGCCTTTGGCCAGCGCAGAAAGATGTTACGCAAAAGCTTAAAAGGCACTGTCGATGAAGAGTCAATAAAGCTTGCGGGTATCGATCCGACTTCGCGACCTGAGCAGTTGGATTTAGGTGCATGGGTAAGTCTTGCCGAGCAATCGATCGATGCGAGCTCATGAAGAGTGAGCGGATTTTGTGTCCGGCGAAGCTGACCCTTTCGCTTCAAATAAAGGGCCAACGGGATGATGGATTTCATTTCATCGATGCGGAAATGGTCTCGATTGACCTCTTTGATGAACTCTTTTTGGGAGCAGGATCAGGTTTCATCATCCGAGGACAAAAGGCTGGCTTGGATATTCCTATAGATGACAACAACTTGGTCAACAAGGCTCTGGCTTTTGTCGGCAAGAGCGCAAAAGTTGAGATCGACAAACAAATCCCAGCCGGGGCGGGCTTAGGCGGCGGCTCGACCAACGCCGCAGGTATATTGCGTTGGGCTGGGTTCAAAGACTCGGTCGCCGCTGCAGAACTAGGCTCAGACGTCTCATTCTGCCTCGCCGGCGGTCGTGCCCGAGTAACTGGGGTAGGTGAACTAGTTGAACCGCTCCCGTATCTCGAAAAAGAGTTGACGCTGTTAGTGCCACCAATAGGGGTATCCACCCCAAGGGTGTATGAAGAATGGGATGCCATGGGTTCACCCAAAGGTGGCAATGGTAACGATTTAGAACCCGCTGCCTTGCGCGTAGAGCCCCGGCTGGCGGATTGGCGCGACGCCTTGACCGAGTTCACAGGGAAGCCTGCCCGACTCGCTGGTAGCGGAGGCACTTGGTTCGTCGAAGGAACCTACGAGAAGTTCGTCTATCGCGGCGCATCCTCAATCACAGTTCGTACGCTACGGCCCGAGAGCACGATCTGAATTCGACCAGATGAGTTGAGTAGAACTTCTAGAACTTCGAACTATTTGTTACGGCGCTGATAGCGCGTGCGACGCAGCATCTTCTTATGCTTTTTCTTGCGCATACGCTTACGACGCTTCTTTACTAAGGATCCCATGAGGTTCGCAGGGTATCCGAAGCGCTGGCAAGAGCCAACGTGCTATTTCGACGACATTGTCTAATCAATATCCCATAACCCGCGCTCTCATCGTTAAGCTGGGCGTGTCGACCTAGCACTTAGCGTGCTCGACGGTCGGGGATCGTTCAATTGGCAGGACATCGGGTTTTGATCCCGACAATGGAGGTTCGAGCCCTCCTCCCCGAACTGGTTCTCTCGGACTAAATTTGAGCCACCTGCTGATGGCGTCAACGAACGGACCCCCCTGACGTGAATCAAAACTTATCCGAGCATCAGATGAAAGCACTTGTCCTCGCTGCGGGAAAAGGAACGCGGATGGGGTCCGAAATTCCTAAGCCGCTGCACTTACTGTGCGGACAGCCAATGGCAAATTACGTCATCGAAGCGTTGGCCCAAACTGAGGTAAGCAGCATCGTGGTCGTTGTCGGCTACCAATCGGCAGAAGTTAAGAAAACGATAACTAACAGCCTTCGAGTGCCCGCAAAATATGAGTTCGTTGAGCAAGAGGAACAACTCGGAACGGCTCACGCTACGTCCATTGCTATTGACGCGTTGATGGATCAAGAAAGTTTCGGCGATGTTCTTATTACCCCAGGAGACATGCCTCTTCTGCGGTCCCACACCTTGTCACAAGTTCAGCAAGTTCACACCAAGTCGGCCGCTGCAGCGACCTTGCTAACGGCTGACGTTGCTGAACCTGACGGCTATGGGCGAATCGTAAGAGATGAGGCAGGCGATATTCAACGAATCGTTGAGCATAGGGATGCTTCCGCAACGGAATTAGCGATTAATGAAGTTAATACATCGGTCTATTGCTTTGATTTCGACTTACTTGCGGCGGCGCTTCATAAGGTAGAAAGCTCAAATTCACAAAGTGAGCTTTACCTGACAGACGTGATCGAGATCATGGTGAAAGAGGGCCAACTGGTAACGTCAATTAAAGTTGCTGATGCAAATGAGGTCCTTGGGGTAAATGACCTTGAGCAACTTGCTAAGTGCGAGGATTTGATTGTTGCTAGGCAGGGGTTCGATCCTCGATAAGACGGTATTTAGAACAAGATCACTTATTGGGCCCGGAAGAGGCTGCCGCGTCAGCTACTGTCACGGGACCTATATGTAACTCTTCCAAACGCGGGGCGGCGATGGAACTCGTAACGAAAAAACGACTGCACCTATTCACTGGCCGGGCAAACCCGGTTCTTGCTGAGGAAATCTGCCAGCATTTGGGAATAGCTTTGGGCGACCCCGGCTTGATTGATTTCGCTAATGGGGAAATCAAGTGTCGCTTCGAGGAGTCGGTTCGTGGTGGCGATGTCTTTATTATCCAGAGCCATGCTGGGACCGAAAATATGAGCGTTAATGACGCGATAATGGAGCACCTGATAATGGTTGATGCGGCCAGAAGAGCTTCAGCAAAGCGCATCACTGCCGTAGCACCGTTTTACGGATACGCACGCCAGGATCGCAAAGCTCAAGGTCGAGAACCCATAACTGCGCGGCTCGTATCAGACTTGTTGCTGCAGGCTGGCGCCGACAGGCTCGTAAGCATTGACCTGCATTCCGGCCAGATACAGGGTTTCTTCGAAGGACCCGTGGACCACCTAACTGCCGCACCTGTATTAATCGATTACCTGCAGTCGGTTATCCCAGATCGTTCAGTAATTGTCTCTCCCGATACCGGTCGTGTGAAAGTTGCCGAACGGTACGCAAAAAAACTTGATTGCGAGGTAGCAACCATTTATAAGCGGAGGTCGCTGCAGGCAGCTAATGAAGTTGAAGCGCTCGGAGTCATGGGTGATGTGGAAGGGCGAACTTGCGTCATTATCGATGACATGGTGGACACGGCGGGAACAATTTGCGCAGCCGTGGATACCTTGTCCGCTCACGGAGCTTCTGACGTCTTGTGTGCTACCACTCACGCCGTCTTCTCGGGTCCCGCGGTGGACCGCCTCAAGAATTCAGCACTAAGTAGGGTTATCGTTACCGATACCGTTCCTATTCCTGACGCAAAGCGGTTTGACAAACTAGAAATTCTGAGCGCGGCGGGAATTCTGGCTGATGCACTTGAGTCCGTCTTCGAAGATACTTCAGTTTCGGAGATCTTTGACGGTGAAAACCACTCCTGAAGAAGACCCCGCCCAGCGTGAGTGATGAGTAGACAGTGGCTCTACACTGGTGGCTCGCAAAGGCCCGCAGAAATAGCGCCGCCTGCACATTTCTTTTCAGGAGTCATAAGCGATGTCGTCAGAAATAAAGCTTGAGGCCAACACAGGTCGTGACCAAGGCAGCCGCTCATCGCGGAGATTGCGTCGCGAAGATAAAATTCCCGCTGTTGTTTATGGCCAAGGCAAGGATCCGCTTCCAGTAACTTTGGACCGCCCTAAATTTAGGGCGGCCTTGAATGCGGCAGGCCCCAACGCCGTTATTACTCTCGACGTTGACGGAAATGACTGTCTTACGATCGTAAAAAATATGCAGCGCGACCCGATAGCCAACCGCGTTACTCACGTCGACTTTATGTTGATAGATATCGACCAGAGGTTGATCGTTGATGTGCCGATTACGCTCACCGGCGACGCTGTTTTAGTAAGGCAAGAGGGTGCTGTTGTCCAACAGCAAATGATGACCTTGACCGTTGAATCGCCCGCCGGCAACATTCCCCAGGTTTTCGAAGCTGACATATCGGAGATGTCTATTGAAAATCCGATACGAGTTTCTGACCTTGAGATGGGTAGTGGTGTTGTGCCACAGGTCGAAGAAGATTCTCTTATCGCAATTGGGCAACGCAGTAGAGCCGCAGTCGCTGCTGAAGATGCTGAAGGAGCAGAAGCAACGGAAATGGCAGAAGGCGAAGAGGTCAGCGAGGTATCGACTGGAAGCGCTGATGATGCCAGCGATGACGCTGGCGAAGATAGCTAAGCTCGCCGACTGTGTCGGTATTTCGTCGCGCCGCCCAACGGCGCGGCACTCCAGCCGACTACCTGGTCGTGGGTCTTGGAAACCCGGGCGATAAGTATCTTGGAAGCCGCCACAACCTCGGCTACGAAGTCATCGAAAAGCTTGCGGAGATGCAGCGAGCGAAGTTAGAGGTCTCTCGTCCGGCCAAGGCGCGAGTTGCCGTAGTTGATTTCTTCGGTCTTCGGTGCATTCTCGCTTGCCCGACTACTTATATGAACCTAAGTGGTGAGGCCGTATCTCCATTAATAAGGAACAATGGCGTGACGGATATTAGTCGGGTGATTGTTGTCCACGATGAGCTTGATTTGGAGCCCGGGAGGGTAAAAATCAAGCGCGGCGGTTCTTCCGCTGGTCACAACGGTTTGAAGTCCATTAGTCAGCATTTAAAGAACGACGAATTTATTCGCATCCGAGTTGGGGTCGGGAAACCCCCTCACCCTGATCAAGGAAAAAATTGGGTTTTGCGGCGACCAAGCCCCGACGATCGATCGATGCTCGATAGGGGCGTTGAGACGGGTGTTGAAGCGGCAAGACTAGTTATTGAAGATGGCGTTGATTTAGCCATGAATGAAATCAATGGTCGACAGCTATGAAGGAGCCAGGCGCCTTATCCCTCTTGCCTAAGCGCTTAGCTAATGAAGGCTCCCTGCGTCAGCTACTTGGCCGCAAGTCGGCTGAGGTAGTGGTAACTGAAGCAGCGCGCGCCTTTTTCATAGCTGGCCTTGCCGAAATCAGCAAAAAAAGGCCGATCGTGGCCGTTACTTCGACAGCTAGTGAAGCTGAACGTCTGAGGGATGATCTGCTTATCTGGCTGGGAGAGGATCGAGTCTGTCTGTTTCCTGCATGGGAGACGCTGCCTTTCGAGAGGGTAAGCCCGGGCACCGAAACAATGGGGCAAAGAATTGAACTGTTCCGGAAATTAAAAAATGGGAACCCACCAGAGGTAGTCGTAGCTCCAATTCGGTCGATGCTCCAAAAAATTAACCCCGACGTCTTAGATTTGCCGATCACGACTCTAAGAAAAGGTGATTCTGCCGACCTTGCGACACTTGCGACCACTTTGGTAGACGGCGGATATCGCAGAGAGCACCAAGTTGAAAGGCGTGGCGATTTTGCGATTAGAGGCGGGATTCTTGATGTGTTTCCCGCTACGGGTCAAAACCCAATAAGGATGGATCTTTGGGGTGATCTAATTGATCGTTTAACGAACTTCTCGATAACAGATCAAAGATCGAAGGCCGACGTCGAATTGGCTAAAATCGTTCCTACTCGGGAAATCGTGCCGAGCTTGAGACTCCAAACAAGAGCCCAGCGACTTATAACGGAGGAGCCTTGGGGTAAGGAACATTGGGAGCGAATAGCGACCGGACAGTTTTTTGACGGCATGGAGTCCTGGCTTCCATGGCTAGTTGAAGAAGAATTAGTCATAGGTGACTTGCTGCCTAAAGATGCCCTTGTGCTCTTGATCGATCCAAAGCGATTAAGAGATCGATCTGCAGAGTTAACCGATGATGAAGCGGCGCTAGCCAAGTCATTGGCCACCACTTGGGAGGTGCCGAAGGAAGGCGAAGCAAATACCAAATTGCCTTCGATGCACGTCACGTATGAGCGGGCTTTGCGAGAAAACAGTTCCGATCTCTGGATGCTCACCAGCACAAGATCCCATTCTGATCAAGCCGCATTTGATACCCAAGCATGGGAAAGTCCAGCAGGGGGTATGACTCGTTTACTGAAACAGATTCGCGACGTTTCCTCTGTTCGCGGAAATCAACTAGTTGTCGCTGCTAGCGGCGATGGGTCAGCTCAAAGAGTTGCTTCAACACTGCGTTCAGAAAACATAGAGGTTGATGTCAGCGAAGACGAGATTCTCGAAAGTTTGGAGAAAGATGTCGTTGTAACGGCCTCCTTAGAATATGGATTTATTGCTCCCGAAATTGGGCTTGCAGTTCTGACCGAGAGAGATATCACCGGACGTCGGAGAACTCACAGAGTTGCTCGAACGAGAAATTCCGCGCAGAGGACATTTGAAGACCTGCAGACCGGCGATTTTGTGGTGCACCATCACCATGGAGTGGCGAAATATTCGGGAATGGAACATCGACGTCTTATGGGTTCGGAACGCGACTATCTAGTCCTTGACTTCAAGGGTTCCGACAAGCTCTATCTTCCGAGTGATCAAGTAGCTTTGATCCGTCCGTATGTAGGCGGTGAACTCCCTTCCTTAAGTCGTATGGGCGGAATTGAGTTTGCCAAACAGAAGCAACGTGTTCGTAGCGCAGTATCTGAAATTGCTCAAGAGCTCGTTCTGCTTTATCAGTCACGAATTCAAAGTCCTGGACACTCGTTCCCTTCTGAGACTCCGTGGATGAGAGAACTCTCTGATTCGTTTGTATTTGAAGAGACGCCAGATCAGATGACTGCCATTCAGGAAGTCTTGAACGATATGGAGTCGTCTCACCCAATGGACAGGCTTATCTGTGGTGATGTGGGATTTGGTAAGACCGAAGTAGCAATGAGAGCAGCATTCAGCGCGGTCGCCGATGGCAAACAGGTTGCCGTCCTTGTTCCAACAACACTATTAGCTCAGCAACATCACCAAACGTTCGAAGAAAGATTTTCATCTCACCCGGTCCGCGTCGAAGCGCTGAGCCGCTTCTTGACAGGGGCACAACAACGTAAAGTGATACAAGACGCGGCTGCCGGCACGGTCGACGTGTTGATCGGAACTCATCGTCTCTTATCGGAAGATGTTCGCTTCAAAAGCTTGGGACTATTGATTGTTGACGAAGAGCAACGATTCGGCGTCACGCATAAGGAGTCGATCAAGAAATTTAAGACTGATATTGATGTTTTGACGTTGAGTGCCACTCCGATACCTAGAACCCTTGAGATGAGCCTCACAGGTATCAGAGACCTCTCACTGCTCCAAACAGCGCCCGCTGAGAGACAGCCAATATTGACTCATGTTGGTGAATACGACGAGAGGGCAGTGGTTGAAGCGATTAAGAGGGAATTGCTTCGCGAAGGTCAAGTGTTCTTTGTTCATAACAGAGTTGAAGATATCGATGCTGTGGCGCAACAACTTCGTGAATTAGTTCCAGATGCACGGGTCGGTGTTGCTCATGGGCAGATGGATGAGGGGTCACTGGAAACAGTTGTAATAGACTTTTGGGAGCGTTCCTACGACGTCCTAGTGTGCACCACAATTATCGAGTCCGGAATTGATATGCCGAGTGTGAATACTTTGGTCGTCGATCGGGCAGACCTAATGGGGCTAGGTCAATTACATCAGCTTCGA
>CEQP01165538.1_pt1 | contig 21246 bp, 23 predicted proteins | sample 356291 | NCBI WGS metagenome assembly CEQP01 (sample SAMEA2621221, study PRJEB7988) | marine metagenome | isolation source: saline water (ENVO:00002010), including | reverse complement strand
GCTTGACTTTTCATAATCTTTCAATGTAAGATGAAATCATACTTAAAATAATTTTTACTTAGGAGGTAAAAAATGGATTATATAGCTGAAGAATATGTTAACAATATGATTAAAAGTCCTCAGAACGCTGAAGAGTGGAAGAAAGTTTGTACCTTTCAGGTTGGAGATATTTGCTCTATGGAATACGGAATTGGAATGTCATTAGTTAAATTTTATATAGTGACTAGAGTTTCAAAAAGTTTTGTGTGGCTTCAGAGAATAAATGAAACATTCACTCACGATGGACATGGTCAAGAAGGTTGGAAGTTACCTTTCCCATTATCTGACTTAAGAAGTGCTGAATTTAAATTAAAAATTCATAATGATGGAGCTGAGGAGTTTTTAGACATGAGACATCAAGGCATAATTAACAAATGGAACGGAAAACCTCTTTACTATAATTGTATGGATTAAATAAATAAGCTATAGCCTATAAATAAAAAGGAGCTGTCTTGAAAGAGATGGCTCTTTTTTATTTTCTCGATGTTTCCACTTTTTTTTAGGAGAAGCTTTTGGCTCAGTTGAGGAGGTTAAAAATGTTCAATAGTTTCTTAATAATCTTGAACTAAAAAACTCAACTGAGCCGAAAAGTAGCAAGAGTTAAATCGTATACTGTTCAATTAATTACTTTAGAAAGGAGGTAAAAACTTTTACGCTTATGATCTAACTCTTATTCCTTTATAGTACACAATCAAAATCTCTGAAACTCGTTATAAAGTTTCTTGACTCTTCAAAGCCTTTCGATATAACATAAAGGAAATTACATGAAAGGAGGAGAAGTATGAAAGAATATTTTATTGATTTCGGAATCATATTGCATTGCTCAGCAAAGGCAAAGGGAGATTCAATAAAAGAGGCTTATGATAATTTCACTGAGAGAAGTGAAGATGAAATCATTCGGAGTCTGCTTGAAGGAGAGTTTGACCTGATTGATACAAGTGTTAAATTTAGATAAAAAAAAGAGAGGTTACAAGATGGAAAATACATTATTAAAAAAGGGGATCATTGCTTCATGGATATTGATGGCAAGTAGTTTCCTTGTATTATTCGGATTCGTTTTATTTGGCTATGATTACCAACAGAGTGGAGTGGCTAAGATTATTTTTTCTTTGTCGGTAATTAGTGGAGTTTTTGGAGTTTCAGGATTCATTGTTTTTATTGCTTCAGATTGGATTCTTCAAGTCTTAAAAGTTTTCAGCTCAGGTTTTAACTTAGGTTGGAAAAAGGGAAAGGCTGAGAAGGAGTTGGCTTTCAATCGTGCTATCGACAGCAGAATTGAGAGATGGTTTGAGGATGGAGAGGATGAGATTGATGAGAAGATAAGAAATAAAGTTGACATGATTGACTTTGATACTGAGATTGATAACTTCATGGATAATTATGATATGAGTTACGCTATAGCGAGTGAGTTGGAAGATTATGACTACAGGAGCAGAAGTGAAGTTCAGGATCAAATTGAAGAATATGACTATATAGATAGAGCTGAAGTTCAGGAGAAGATTGATGACTCGATTGAGTCTGTTCTTGGAAGTTTAGTTCAGTCAAAAGTAGATCATTCCCTTCAGAGTTTTTTAGAAGATGAGGCTGAGAAGGGATCAGTTTTTTATGAGAGTGTCAGGAAGATTGTTGAAGCAGAGAAGGAGACTGGCAAAGAGGAAGAACAGATTGAAAAAATTCTCATAGCTCCAAGAGTTCAGAAACAGGTTGAAAATTTAAGTGAGGAAGAAGTTTCTTCTGCTGTAAAAACAATCAAGTCCTTTGGAGTTAAGGTTTCAGATCATTGGGAAATAGTGAGTCCTGAAGCTGTTTCTTTTTTAGAGAAATATAGGAGGAGATACTATGGACACACTGACAGATTTTCAAAAAAATACAAAGGAGAAGACGCTGTCACAATCTACACTCCTGAAGAGCTTGATATTATCCATGATGGAATGATGGAGAGAGCTTCAGTTTCTTCAATGGGATTTTTAAAAAATGTTGAAGGAATGGGAGTTGATGAGTTTATATTAACTTTTTCTAATTATGGAATAAATAAGACTCAACTCCGTTACTCAGGAAGAGTTTCAGGAACGCTTAGAAGGATAGGGATCGAGACTGTTGGAGAACTGATAGGAACTGGATTCTTTCAATGGTTAAGAAAAGAGTCTGTTAATATGGCTCATGGAATTAAAGAGATAGCTCCTGACTCGGATTTTTCAATTTCGTATGCAGTCCAAAAACTTGGAACTTATGACAGAAGAGTTCTCTCATGGATGGCTAAAGAGTTTCTCGGCAAAGGAAACTCAAGCGTTGTTGATAATTTCGGAGAGCAGTCTCTTTCTTATTTGGCTCAGGCTTATGATAAGTTAGTTGAAATTATTGGAGACACTCCTGTCAATTATTCAGATAGTAAATTGAAGGAGGATCAAAATGAATGAATATCTTAACAACAGATTTTCTTCAAATTTGGACAATCATATTTTTGATAAGTTCAGTCAAAGAAGGAAGATGGAGATTGTGAAGTTTATGGATTCAAATGATCTGATCGGTCAGACTCCTGAAAATGTTTGCGTCTTCTTGATTGGCTCTTTGATGGATATGTCTGAGAGATTAGGAGAGAGCTTCGCTTTTCATTCTGAGAGAAACTCATCTCTTATTGATGAGATTGTTGATCTTAGGAAATTAATAAAAGCTTACGTCTCTAAAATTGAGGAGTTAGAAAATGAGTCTAAATAATAATTACAGATATTCTTATCAGTTAGGATTTTATATTCTGAAAACTGATAAGGCTGAGAAGGAGAAGAAGCAATATAACTCTTCTTCAATCTCTCATCATTCTAGTGTCTCAGAGTATGCTTCAATAGTTCCTGATAATACTCCTGTCAATATTGACTCTGAGATGTTTATTAAATATGTTCATGTCTTATTCTCAGGGGACTTTCATCCCTTGAGAGATAAGGAGAGTATGAATAATTATTTAATTGAAAATTTTGGATGGAGTATTCAGGAAATAAATGAAATAAAATATCAGCTTGATGGATATGCGAAGCATTTTGGATTGACTGATTATTTAAATGAAAGGAGATTTTCAAATGAAAAAAAAGTATAACTTGAAGGCTCAATTTGTAGATCATGAGTTCTACACTTTATCAGAGATCATGAATCTAACTGGATTGAGTTCTGTCACTCTTTGGAGGATAAGGAAGAGATATGGGATAAGTGGTCAACAGTTTGGAAGAGATAAGGTTTATATCGGAAGAACTGTCAATGAGATGATGAAGGCTTATATGATGGGATTGCTTAATAAGAAGGATGAAGAACTATCCTGAAAAAAAGTGGAAACATCGAGAAACTTGAGAGCTGTCTTGAAAGGGATGGCTCTCATTTTTTAATTAAGAATACTATTAAGTTAATTCTTTTAAGTTAACATAAAAGCCAAGTGATCTTTCCTTAAGAGCCAAGATAGAAAAGAAAAGAAAAGCCAAAAAGAAAAGAAAACTATCTTTATCCTACTTGACTTCCTCCCTCCCCTGTCAAGAGACTTTGGGATTTATTTTGAGGGATTGTTTTCCAGTTTGCAAAGACGAGCCATGCGAGGCAACTATTTTCCTCCCTTTGTAAAGACGAGCTATGCGAGGCAATTATTAATTTCTTTTTTGGTTCTTTTTTCTTTATTATTAAAACTGGTTATTATATTGCTTGACTTTTCATAATCTTTCAATGTAAGATGAAATCATACTTAAATTAATTTTTACTTAGGAGGTAAAAAATGGGAAAATATAAACTAACAAAACTTTCAAAGGTTACTGGATCAAAAGAAGACTTCTTATGGTATCCATACGTTCCTTCTAACGCAACCACGCTTCTGACTGGAACAGGTGGCTCAGGGAAATCATTCTTTGCTCTTGATATGGCTTGTAAGCTTATTCTAAATAGAGAGCTAGGCAATGGCTTGAAGGGATCATTGAGAGGGCGTTCAGTGGCTTATATTTCAACAGAGGAAACTGCTGACAACTCAGTCAACAGAATCAATTCTCTTTACAATCAAACTTCAGCAGAAAAAATCTTTGACAAGATTCATTTTGTTATGAAAGACTCAACTGTTGGAAAAGATGGACAGCCTTTGAACTTAAGTGATGAAGCTGACAGAGAAGACTTCTTCAGCTCGTTAGCTGATGAAAATGTTGGCTTAGTTGTCTTTGATCCTTTGACTAGCTTTGTAGGTCAAAATAGAAACAACGCTAATGGAATCAGGATGGCTTTTGAAGGCTTGAATGAATCTCTTCAGAAGTATTCAATCACTGCAATCGGAATCGGACATCTAACAAAGCCTCAAGGGAAATCAACTGAGTTCAGAGTTATGGGATCAACTGAGTGGATTAGTTGTGTGAGAAGCTCCTTGATGATGGCTGTCGATATGCACGAGCCTTCAGTCACTTATGTTTCTATCAATAAAGGAAACAATGTTCCTGAAGAAGAGAAGTCTCGATATTTAGCCTATATGAAATCTTCAAATACTGGAAAAGGATTGAGATTCAATGATGACCTTATAACTGAAGACTTTGACTTCTCTGACCATGTTCGAGGTAAACAGCCTAAGACTATGAAGTGGGAGATGGCTAAAAAATTGATTGTGACTATTTTGTCAGATGAAAAATTCAAGACAGGAATTGCTATCGGATCAGCTCGAAAAAAATCCAATAATGCCAAGACTTTATTCGGACAGTTCGAGAGAAGAAATAGAGCTGACCTAAAGCGTCAAGGTCAAAGGGCGTTGGCTGAATTATTAGATGGAGGCACAATCGAGAAATTCAATTCAAAAGAAAAGTTCTCAAAGACTGATAAGAGAACTGGAGTGAAAAATTTCGCTTATAAGAATCAGCCTAAAGTGAGAATCAACACTCAAAAGAAGAAGGCTCTTCTTGAATTACAAATTGAAAAAATTCTAAGGACAAAAATGGATGAAGCTCAAGCCTCTGAGTAATCCATTCCAAAGACAAAAAAGTCCCTCATCTTCTGAGGGATTTTTTTGTTTAAGGATAGAAAATAAAACAGTCCTATTCTAAAGATTCTCATTCCAGTTAAAAGATAAAAGTGTCCTCTGAAAAAAAGTGGAAACATCGAGATTAAGAAAAAAGTTTGAGTCCGTTCATATAATAAAGGCTGATAGCCATTATTAAAATCAAGCTTATAATTTTAGGAGCATTGTCCTCATACCAGTTCAAAGTTATTTCCTTTTATATTTCATGTTGACACTTGAGTTCCATCTGTCTGATTGAAGTTTCTTGAAGTCCTTCATTGACATTCCTGATCTATGCTTCTTGACTCTTTTCTTCTTGGGAGCTTTGAGCTTAGGGATGTCCTGATTTTTAAGAAGCCATTCTTTATAATCTGACTCCTCCTTCATGGCTTCTCTCTTTGCCTTAGATTTCCTCTGAGCCTTTTCAAGATCATCAAGATCAGACTCTTTGAATATATCAACTTTTATTTTTTTAGTCTTATCAGGCTTCTGATTTTTCTTGAGCCATTCTTCATATCCTTCAGCCTGAGACTTTGAGTCCTTGAAGTCTTCAGAGGATTGCTTTGTTTTATCTCGATACTTCTTAGACTTTTTCTGAGCCTTCCCATAATCATCAAGGAAGATATCTAAGTTTTTAATTTTATCTCGTGTCTCTTTGGTCAGCTTCTTTCCTTTAGCTCCAACTTTAGAAGCTCCGACTTTTGTGGCTGAGCCTACAGCCTTCGAAACTGATCCTCCTGTTTTGAAAAGCTTTTCATTTTCCTTTGCTAAAATAGAGCCTTGATAATTCTTAGAAGCTCCCTTCCCATATCCCTTCGCTTGAGAAAACATCTCTCCCAGTAAAGACTTTTTTTTCTTAGGCTTCGGATCAACTTTATCCTGTAAAGATTTCTTAGCCATAATCTTTAAATATAATTTTTCCTGTTCAGTCAAAGCCATCATCTTCTCCTTAGCTTATTTTTTTTCTCAAGTGCTTCAAAAGGAAGAACTCTTTTTCTTTTTAATTTAAATGATACATCTCCATTGATCGAAACATCGAATCTCCCCATTGATAAAGTTTTAGCTTTTCTCTTTGGAACATTCCTTCTCTCTAATATTGAAAAGGTTTCTCTCGGAGAAGAGCCTGACTTAATTCCTTGAGGCTTCTTCTTGAAGTATCTGACAAGTCCTTTGGATATATTAACTACTGGATAAACTTTTCCCTGTTTCCATCCCACCTTAGTGACTGAAGAAACTGTCTTCTTGTCTTTAGCTTCAGACTTAGATGATGGAAGCTTCGGAAGGTTAGCTCTTGGCTTCTTGGGAGGAGGCTTAGGCGTTGGAGTTACTCCTGAAGGCTTGGGCGTTTTAGTTCCTTCAGGAACTTTGACCTTAACTGGAGTTTTTGTGACAGGCTTAATTTTAATTTTTGGAATAGCTTTAGCCTTTGCCTTTGATCCAATATTTGTTTTTACTTTTTCTTGGATTTTAACTTTTGACTTAGTCGGAGTTTTTACTTTTGATTTAATCAGTGTCTTCGTTTGGATTTTTTCCATAGTTTTCATTTTTGGTTTCAATGTTGAAAACTGCTTCATCTTTAATCTTTCAGGAGTCTCTGTTGTCAAAGGCATAGTCTGAGGAATCGTTGTTGTTGTTTTTAGAGTCACCTTCTTTGATTGAGGAGTGATAATAGTGGTTTTCTTTGGAGAAGGCGTTAAAACGGATTTTCGAGGCTTCTCTAGTAGTTTTATTTTAGTCTTTAGACTCTTGGATTCTTTTATTGCTTCAGTATATGCTTTTAAGTCTTCGTACATCGGTAAACTGTTTGAGCTATCAGGCTGATCCATCTCAAGAGAGGCGACTCCTTTTAATTTGGAGTTGAGCTTGGATGGATTCAGCTTGTTAGCTCCATATCTTTTCAAGACATCTTCAGGGGAGGGAATATCCTTTGTTGTTGTCTTGATAGCGTTGGCGATTAATTTCTTTTGTTGTGAATCAGATAAAAGCTTTGTTTCAATCTTTGGATCAATAGTAGTTTTCAAGTTGTTGATTATCTTGTTAAAATTAGGAGCAGTGATATTCATTCTAGCCATTCCTATTCCTCCTATGTTAAAAGGAGAGGGGATATAAGTTTGAATCCCTTTTGATTTCTTAGCTCCTGTAATTAATCCCCTGTCACTCTTTGCGACAGGAAGAGCCTTCCTGACATAAGCCAACATGGTATCAAGAATCTCAAGCTCTTTTTTTGTGAATTTGTGTCCTCTGTTTATTAGTCCAAGAGCTGTCATTAAATCTTGCTTATAAAGAGTGTCTATTGTTGCTCTTTCGACAGTGTTTCCAAAATAGTTGATCCGATTGGAGTCGTCAATTTGTGACCTCCTCAATATATTTCTTATTAGCTCCTGACTTTTTGAATCATCAAATATTAAAACAGGTTTTCCATCTTTGACTTCTTTGATCTTCCAATTATTAAAAACTTTATCATCAAAGGCTTCAATGTCTCTTTTGATGTAGGCGTTTTTAAAAATTGGATCAGACTTAATTTTTCTCTCAAGAGCCTCCGTTGATATTTTCTCAGGAGACTTATACCCTCCAACTGCTTCATCAATAACTTTAATTAAATCTCGTGTCTCTTTATAGTGAGAAAAGTTTTTGTCCCATTGCTTCGCAACATCATCGAATCTGACTGGAGGAGCAAAAAGCTCCTTGAAATCTCTATCCAGTGCCTTTGGTTTTTTAGCTCCAGTGATTAAGGAATCTCCATAAACAATATTTGAAAAGTTCTCAGAGATATTATCTGTAATTGTCTTTGACTTTGAAGTGACATACTCTCCAGCTTCTTTGAAAAGAGAATATAAATAATCATACTCTTTCGGATTTACATTCTTACTGTATGATTTCAGGATCTTATTAAATTCCTTTTTAGTAAATTGGCTTTTTACTGTTGGATCAACGATGATCTTAAGAGCCTTCTCATCCATAAATTCTTTCACTGCTTTTTTCTGAGATATATAAGAAGGCTGTCCCTTTAGGGAAGTGTAGTTGTCGATAGTATTATCAAAAACTCTGAGAGCTGAGGCGACATCTTTTCCAACTATTTCACTAAGCTTCTTATTGTCATTTAATATATTTTTCATAGCCTTCTCGACTCTTGTCCGAGTCTGCGAAAGATGAGGATTGATAATTGTGTTGATAGCGTCTGACTCAATATTGTAAAATTTATTATCATCCAACTTGTACATCAAGGCATTTGGATCATCCATAATCTTTTTTATAACTGGATCAATGTCTTTCCCTAAAGGAAGAGCTTTGATATTTTGAGAAGGCTTATCTTTTCTTTTTTGAAAGAATTTTTTCATTGAAGGAAGAAGCTCTCTCTCAATCTCCAAGACTGCAAAGTTTGTCCTGTAGGAAGAAGCGTCATAGACTTTTTGTTTTGGATTCCATCCCATTAAATTTCCATCTATATCCTTGATCTCTTGATAAGATAATCGAGGATGTATGACTCTTGCTCCTATCACTTCCTGAGCCTCTGAATCAAACATCTTATATTGACCTGTCTTAATTGGAGCTAATTTGTTTTTAATTAAATCTCCCATCCCTGAAGCCTTTGTCATAACTGGTTGAGCAATAGACTTTGAAACAACTTGAGCCTCTTTGCTAGAAGCCAACTTCCAAGAGACTTTTCCTGTTCTTGTAACAACTGATTTTAATATCAATGCTGTCGAGACTGTATCAACTGGTTTCCAAAGTCTTCTGACTGCCTGTCTACCTGTCTCAAAAAAAAGCTTTTCAAACTCTGTCCGAGTTGAATCATTAGCCTCTTTTCTTTGCTCAGGAGTTAACCTGTAATATGCTTCAGTGTAAGGATCAGAGCTTCCAAGTTGAAGATATTCCTCATCGAATCTTTTTTGTGCCTGTTTGGTTCTTTTATAGTCGTTGATAATAGTGGAAACAGTTTCGTTTGCTCTTTGAATAATTCCTAAGCCTTCATAATTTCCTTTGACCTTGTTAAATTGATCCTTAAAATCTTTGTTTAATCCTTGAGTTACTTCTTCGCTATTAAACATCAAAGAAGCAAAGGGAACTTTGATCGCTTCTTCTTTTGATATTCCCTGAACGAATCCCTTTCCGATAAAGTTTTTCGCTGAGTCTAATCTTTGGACAATATCAACAGGGAGCTTATATATATTTTTTAAATCGGAGACAGAAAATTCTTCTCCTTTGATTTCTTCCCAAGAGCTTGAAATTGTTTTTGAGGCTTCATCTTTGACATAGCTTGGAACTCTTTTCGCTTCATTGATGAAATCTTCAAATAATAATCCTCCGACTTTTTGACTTACATTCAATACAGGATTAATTAAAGTAATATCCCCCAAGCTAATTGGAGGGGAGGTCATCTTTCCTGAGCCAACTCTTAATCCAACAAAATTATCTGAAAAGTTTCGTACCCAAGATTTAACATCATTACCATAATCCTTGACTGCTGAGTCTAAAGTTTCAGGGATTTCTTTTTTCATTTTATCCATTAATTCTTGAGAAGCTTGAGTTCTGGTCAATGGATCAGTATTAGGATCAAAAGGATTTAAGTCTGAAGCTGAAATTCCTTCAGGCTCATAAACTAAAGGCTCAAGAAATAAATCAGGGAGCTTCCTTCCGTCAACGTATTCATTAACATCAACAGGTTTTTTATCTTTAGGAGAAGGAGCTATCCTTGAAAATGTTCCAGTGTTTCTGTCTCCAAGAGCTTCAACAAATCTCTCATCTTTTTTCATATCATCAAAGACTAAAGGCTTCAAAGTGGCTTGAGGTTGTTTCTGTAAATTTGAGGAGTAGTCTCTTCCTGATCCTCCGAAATTGATTGCCATATGATCCCCAATAACATCCTCGATTTTATCAGTGTTATCTCTTCCACTTGAAGAGAAGTCAGGAGATGGAGTTGGAACTTGCCAATCAGGTCGTTTTTCTGTCGATGATCCATAATCAACTCCAGTAATTTCAAAGGGAACTTCTTGGGAAGCTGAGTCCCATTGAGACTCTAGTCTTTTAAGTTTTTTATCAGCCAAGTCCAGTTGGCTTAAATACATTTTTTCTTTTTCTTGAATATATGGGAAGTTACCTTCAATAAAAGAATTATAGTTTCTAACTAAATTATTATGATCTTCTTCAATTTTTTGAAAAGCCTTAAGTTTTGAATCATACTGAGTCTCATAAGAGTTATAATCTCCTGAATAACTTTCGTTCCAATCTTGGAAGTCTTTGGCTTTCCCCTGAATATTATCTTCTGAAATTGAGACAGCCTCTCTGATTTCTTCTTCTCCTTTTCTATACTCACTAAAAACTGGATCAGTGAACTCGTACTCAGGCTCAGGATTTATAATTGATCTTACATAAGGAGTTTCTTTTTCCTTAATTATTGAGTCTATTTCTTCCTGAATCTTTTCAGACTCTTCAATGATCTTGTTTTTTGTAGGATTGGGAGTGACTGGAGGAACATAATTGTCTCTTTCAAGCTCTTCAGGAAACTCAGGGAAGGATTGAGAGGAGCTGTCTATCTTGGGAGTCGTCTTCTTTGGAGGAAGATAAGACTCGGCTGAAGATCGTTCAGAGTCATCATTCGGATCATAAGGCTTAAAATTATTAACCATTTATTTCCTATCTTGTATCTGTTATATAAATCTTATCAGTTGCTATTGCTCTTCCTATTTTATAAGTCCCTGAAGTTCCAACTGATCCATCATCTTTGACATAATATTCTGATCCGATTGTTAGTCCTGTAAATCCATCAACAACAGCTCCGATAGAGTAGACAGTGACCTGATTAGTCGCTGATCCTGACTGATTAACAAAGCCGATATAAGTTGTTATATTGTCAGGAATGACAAAAGCCTGAGCAGATAGTTTATATTTATCCGTTGCTGACTCGTCTCCAAAATGGAAGCCACCTATTAAAACATTTTCACTTTTATCTTTATAAATAAAATTTTGATTTTGAATAGGATTATTATAGTATTTTGTGCCGTCAGCGTTTTGATATGTAAATTCTTTAAACGTTGAGTTTTTCACTCCTTTGGTTGTTGGATCAATTTCAAACTGCCATACAGCCATGCATCTATTCCCTCCATAACTATCGAGACAGCCTCCAGTTTTTTGATGTTTTGGCGTATACCAATAATGAACATGGTCAGTAGTGTCATAGAATGTTGCTCCTACTGTAGAATTAAGAGGTCGATCCTTACATTCAAAATTAGGTACAGCCGAACATCCTCCTGAACTGTTTGGATCAATTCCCAAAGCATACTGACTACTCCAGTAATCATGTATAGTCGCTTGTCCTGTAGCTGAAGAGGTATTTGCAGAGGCAATTATAAAAGCAGTGCTGTATGTATCATAATTGTTATATGTAGACAAATAATAACATGGAAAAATCCAAACATCAGCGTCTTCGTCATAAAAAGCTCCACCTGAATTATATCCCCTCACACAGCCATAAGCTCCACTGTTAGCAGTGAAGGTCAGGCTGTTTGTATTATCAGTGTATTGATTTCCTCCTGTATAAACTGTAGTTGCAGAAGAGCCATAAGTTCCAAAACTCATTATATTATTAACTCCTTCTTGCAAACTAAATTGTGTAATTTTATAGTTATAAGAATCATAAATTTCCATAGCCATCCATGTTTGAGCAGTATGATCCCAAACTATCTCAGGATAATTCGCTTGGCTATATTGTTTTAAATAATTTGTTTGAGTAACTCTTTTATAGTTGTTATCAGGAGAACATGAAGCTGAAGTCTGTCCTAAATTTGAACAGGAAAAAGATTTGTGTGAAAGATCATAATTTGTATTGTTCCACCCTCCATGATATTGACTCCACCAAAAATACATCTTGTCATCTTGACCACTGGCAAAAGCCGAATCAATCAAAATATGAATATTGTTGTTTGTGTTGGTACTTGAACAGCTTCCGTTATTATAACAAGTATTTTCATCATGGATCAATGCTTCTGTTCCGACAACGATTGTATTAGTTGTGGAATCAACTGAAACAGGAATCCCCCAAACTTGTCCGTCATTGTAGGTATGTCCAAAATATAAAAGAACATAATCATCAATGGTTTCATCGTGTTCTCTTCCGTATCTACGTACCATTAAATTTTGATTGGTATTTGTCCATGCCTGATTGGTTGTCGATTGATTTGAATAGCTTGTATGATTTGACCATTCATTTGATACACATTGCCTCCCCCATTTTGTCAAAGCTGATCCATTATGCTCAACGACATCAACATAAGTATGAGTGTCACAAGTTGCGTCATTGTTTGAATCATAATCTCTATAAAAGATCACTTGTGCGTCAATATTTGAATTATAAAAAGCGTGTATTTGCTTTGCATTTGATTGACTCGTGTCGACTTGAGACTCACTCAAATTCAAAAAAGCTGTCCCATTTTGAAGCGTTGTGATATTTCTGACTTGACCATTAGTCTCAATACCCACTGATCCATGAACTAAATTCTGAGAAGCGATAGCATTAAAAGAGCCTCCTCCTCCTGATATATCAGCGAAGTCAAGAGTCCCTGTCGAGTTAACTTGCAATATTTGTCCATTTGTACCATTAGAAGCATTGAAAGTCGTCTCATTTATTTCAGGAATATCTCCCCACGAGACTCCGTTTGCAGTTCCGTCTGTTTTTAAAAATTGTCCATTTGTTCCCTGAGTTCCATCGATGTCAGTTGTCTTGATGTCCAGTGCTTCCAGTGTCAAAGCTCCAGTTCCATCTGTTTTCAAAAATACATTTGAAGCCATTGGGAAAAATGAGGAGGGAACTGATAAAAGTCTTCCGTCAGCGTTTGGAAGTTCGAGGATTTTTTGATTTGATGTTGTAGTTGATTTCAGAACTGTTCCAACTGGATTCGTTGACCTGATCTCAAGATTCCCTTCAAAAACTTCATCGTCTCCAACTGAACAGCTTGAAGCGTTCAAACATTCTGTCTGTCCCATTGATAAGGCGAAGAACATTGCCATTATTGATATAAAAAAACTGTATTTTCCTACATCGCTAGGAATAAAATGTCTTAATTCTTGGATTTTCATTGAATAAACTCCTTCAAGGTTTCAATATTTTTGATACAGGTCAAAGCTCCTAAAATAGCTCCTGTAATTGTTGATAAAACAGCTCCGATTATTAAATTTTTCTTTTCTTTTGTATATTTTATATTATCCATTTGTTACCTTCCAAACTCCTTCATCCCGAAAGTGATAATTAATAGGAGTCCATAAAATAAAAGATACCATGTAGGAAGGAAGTCCATTGAGACTCCAAAGGTTACTGGAACTCCTGAGAGGAAAGAGGCGAACATAACAGACTTACTAAAGACAAAGCCTAAAGCTCCAAAAGTTAATCCCAAAGCGACAAAAATCATTCCATATAATAAATTGGTTGGAATCCAATCTGAATCAGTGTCTAACATTACCTGAAAAGAGTTTTTGTCTTCAACTGTTGGAGTATCAAAGAAATCATCCTCCATGAATCCTCCTTGAATTGACTGGATTGATAAGGTTGCAGAGGGAGGAACATCTTCATCAAAAACTGATACAGCATTTTGAATCTCAACAGCGTATTTTGTTTGATCTGACTCAATAACATAAGAGAGAGGATGAGTATTCCCATTATATAAAGCGTTTTTGACAGTGTATGAATAAGAGTTATTTGTTTGAGAGTTATATTCAACTTCCCAAGCATTAAAGAGATAGAAAAGAACTGGAGTTGAGCTATGCCAAAGGCGAACATCGTAAATAAAGGCATTGTTAAAATTTTCTCCAATTTTAAAAGATTCCTGAGTTGGAGTTGTTGGAACTATGACAGTTCCTCCATTTACAACTCCATCAATACCACATTTAATCGAGCCTGAAAGAGATTTTTCAAATAATATTTCATGTATTTGAGTAAAATCTGAAGATGATGGAATCGTGATAGGAGTTGTGACTTGAGAATTGTCTGAATGACACTCAAATTCAACTCCTCCTGAAGATGTTTTATTAATGACTATTTTATATCCAGTTTGTAAATCTTCATCGTATTTATCAATTAATAAGTCTCCTGAAGTTAGTTTTTCAGGAATTATTTTAGTTCTTACTTTTAAAAGCCAATCTTCATTGGATAAATCTAAGTCATTATGATCTACAGCAAAGGCAATCGATGAATCATTAAAGAAATAAATCCCCTGATCCCTTTTTTCAAATTGATTTCCATGAAATAAAGATAAATCATTAGCTCCTGAATTAATTTGCTTAGGGAATCCCCATAAATAATATGTTCCTTTAGCGTTGTTTCTTACATCTGAAGCGAAAATTTCAAAAGTGTTTGCGATTGATCCTGAATATCCTCGAACATCCCAAAATTTTGACGTGCTGAAGTCTGAGGAGTGAGCTTTGTCAATTTGCTCTGATTGTTTCCATGAAATATATGGATATTCAATTCTCACTGGAGGATATAATTCAGAGGCTTCTGTTGATCCTGAGTTTCCTAGCAAGATATTAGATACATAGCAGTAATTTGTGGGAAGAGTGTCTGAATCTGCTAACAAACATCTCCCTTTTCCTTCATAAGATAAAAAAAGAGCAATAGCCACCAAAAATATCCCTAAACCTAATAAGGTCAAATTTTTAGGAGCATTGAAAAGTTTATTGGATGGATTCCATAGGTAAGAAGCTTCAAAGCGTCTTAAAAAGCCTCTATTTATTGATATTTTTTCAAAAAGCTTCATTTTATCCCCAAAATTTGAATAATCGGATCATTTCCGTTGTTAATTGATAAATCATAGAAATTGAGAAAAGTAATAAAATATATTTGCAGACAAGAGTGAAGGTGTTATGTTCAAAATAGTCAAAATTTAACATTGACATTCCAATTAATGACTTAATCGTGTTTCCTGTTTGTTTTATCATATGAATCGCAGTGTCTACTGTTCCAAGTTCTTCTCCTTGACCATCTACAAGATTGGAGTCTCCAACAACTAACAACTCAGGCTCTTCATTTAAGAAGACTAATATTGATCCGTTATCAGTGTCAGAATAGTCTTTGAAGGATGTTTCTTTTGACTCCACCATTCCAAGTGACATCGCTGTAAAATATGGAATCATCATTGTTAATAAAAGTCCTATTTTCATTAGTTTTGTCCCATCCTTTTGACTAGCCAACTTCCAACAAATAATGAGCAGAGTGCGAGAGTAGATAAAATAATATATAAATTTGAAGGCACGACAAAAATGCTCAATGAGAAAACTGCAATCGCTGAAAATATTGAGAAAAATCCATTTCTAGTTATATAAAAGAAGAAAAAGAGTGTCATAATTGCGAATAATAAGAATAATGTTTGCCAAAACATATTTCCCGAATCAAGTCCGAAGGTATATGACATTAAATAATTAACATTTTCATCCAGTTTTGTCGCTTGATAATCTGAATCAAGTTGAGCTTTTAATCCTGTTGAAGTTAATGATGACTGAGTCTCATTAATGCTGTTAATTACCTGAAATTGAAGGATTGTGTCTCCTGAAGCTGAAACAATCGATTTTGATATTTTTGAAAAATGAGGAACAGCTAACTCAACAAAGGTTTTTCCCTCATGAGTTATTTTATTGCTTGAATTAACAAGAGTATATTCATTAAGTTCAAGATCATCCTCAAGAGTCCTGATCCTGTCCACTAAAAAGCCTCCTAAATTGGAAAGTGTTCCCTGTTGAATTACTTGAATACATTTTTCGGAGTTAGCTGAAAAAACGGAAGGATTCGGAGTCAAACAGAGATAAGAATTAGGATTTCCATAAGAAATCCCTGAAAGAGATTGAGATGATTTATAAAGGCTGATAAGAGAATGATCTATTCTTTTAACCACTCCTGAAATCATAATTGTTTGAGTTGATGAATTATTTTGGCAATTTGTAGAGCTTGAACATTCAACATATCGAATTTCCAAAGGATGTTGTTGAGAATATAAGTCTTTTTCTACATTGAAAGAGGTTGCTTTGATTGGAGTTGTTGTGCAGTCAGAACTGGTTAGTTTACAAAAGTTATCCGTTGCAGTCTGAGGAGTACCATTTAAAAGAAAAGTTCCGTCTTCATCAAGGTTGATCTTTGCGATAAATAAAATGTCTCCTGAATGATGAACATTTTGGAAAGAAACTGCTTCCTTAATTTCAAAATAAGGGATTGAGGTTATTGCATTTGAATCTGAAGGATCGGAAGTCCATGAAACCAAAGGCAAACAGACTATCATCAAAGCGATAGTCTGAAAAATATTTTTTATTATTTTGTTTATTATTTTCATTCATCCTTGAGAAAAAAAGCGAAGCCACAATATAAAGTATAAATTCCCATAGTAAACGGAAAAAACCACGCCACCGATTTAATCAGCAGAGGAGTATTAACATTTGTCATTAAATCCATAGTGAATCCCATCACAAATATTGTCGCAACTAGAGTAAATAAAAAATTAATTGAGAGCCTCGCTTTCCTTCATGTTCCATATTTAATTTTTTCGATGTTTCCAGTTTTATTCTGATAACATCTTGAGGAATTTATCTTCCTCCGAGATCGTTCCACATATTTCTGATAACCAAAAAGATCACAGAAGATACAAGAACTATCGGAACTATAGCCAATATTGATTTAACTGAATCAGTTAAAACATTTGTGCTTAATGTAGTTGAGCTTAGAACTCCGTCAACTGCCTCCAAAGAGATAGGCAATAATAGGATTCCGATAACTACTGAAATAGTTCCTGAAATTATAACTTTCACATTTTCCATTATAAGTTTTATCCTTTTTTGAATAATTTTATTGCCACAGTTCGACTCTACTTCTTGACCTACATTCGAGACATTAATCCGAATGTAGTAACTCCCATAATTCCGAAAATAATCCCTATAGGCAACAGCCTTATTAAAGAATTAGTTGTTGGATTGACTCCGTCAGCTAATTTGAGGTAAGTCACATTAAACTGATAAGTCTGAATAGGAGAGGTTGGAAGTCCTGAGACAGTTATGATTTTTGAAGTGTCGTCAATACTAGAGTTCGAAGTCATGTCCGTTGTGCTAGTGTTTTCAATCACTTCTATTCCTTCCATGTTTTCATTTGCATGAACACTCGGAAGCGTGATAGGACAGTTCCCATTAACATCCGACTGACAGGTCAAAGTTTGTTGAGAACTGTCTGATCTTGAGTTGTTAGTTGCTGTCACAATATCAGGGAGGACACTTAGAAGCATAATAGCTCCAAAAGATGTCACAAAAATTCCTATTATTGTTTTTCCTATCATTTAAATAAATATATATTAAGATTTTTTATTTATCTAACAAATAAGAAAAAAGAGCTTTTTTATCTTAAGAACTTTTTACGAAAGATGTCCTTTTTTAATTCAGGTTAATATAATGGGGAGGTTAACTGTTTTCGAGTCCATCATCCTGTCCATCATACTCAGCCTCAGATAAGACAGATATGTCATAATACCTATTTTCTCCAGACTTTCGGACAGGGATTCTTGACCTTAGCCATCTTCCTAATTTTGCCTGAGTTACTTCAATTCCATTCTCTGTTATTACCCCAAATATCTCCCTAAATGTTAGCTCTTCAATTTCTTCATTTTCTACCAAATATTTAAGAATACTAAAGACTCTATCAATTATTTTCTGCTCTTCGTTTTCTCTTATGGATTCACTGGTAACTGTAAACTGCTTATAAGGATCAGCTATTTGCTGAGTCTTATATAAGTTCCAAAACCTTGAAGCTCTATACAGCCTCCCTGTTCTTGATGTCCCTCTTGGAATTTCGTTTGATCCTTGATGAGTAGACTTAAAAAAGATTGTGTCAATATCTTTTTTATATTTGCAATCAATAACCCAATTAACTTGATATTGAACTCTTGAGGCTATTGTATCGTAATAATTTTGAGTATTCGCTATAATTACCAAATTTCTTTTCCTTACTTGATAAAGGAGCTGAGAAATAATAAATCCCATTGAAGAGGTTGATCTTATTGAGTCAGTTCCTAAAGTTTGAAACTCGTCTAAAAAAATGACACTTCCATTCAGCTCTTCGTCTAAGGTTAAAAGTTGATCCAACTCCATCGACTCTCCAAAGTTAAGCGTCTCATTCATACTAAAAACATTCAATCCGTTATCATATGCCCATTTGCAATAAAATGCTCCGAGCAAAGATTTGCCTGATCCCCTATGCCCATTCATAAGAATAAACTGACTTCCTGTTCTTAAAACTCCTTGATGTTCTTCAGTGAGAATTGGATTAGTAGTCATTATTAATATTATCCTTTTTTTCTTTAATCTCTTCCTGTCTGTTTTCTTTTTTATAATGGATTTTTTCTTTAGGCTTCGGCTTGTAAATAGAGGCGAAATAAATTGTCAAAATAACAACTCCGTAAATATAAAAACCTTCCTGAAAAAAAGAGCCGATAACAGAAACAATTATAATTATTCCGATAAATTCCTTTTGATAATGCTTTAAAAATTCCTTCATATTAAACTCCTTTTGATCCTGATTCTATTAACATAATAATTCCATATCCAACTCCTAACAAACAAGCGACTAACATTCCGACAGCGATAACTTCAGCAGTGTCAGTCTTTGCTTTAAATAACCTTTTTGAAGCTGATTGCTCCAGTGTTCTCGCAACATCAAGGCTTGAAACTTTTGTCTCTTTGGTTGGAGAGATAAAAGGATCAAAGGGAATGACCTGAGAAATATCTGAGGAGTCCATGACTGGAATCTGTTCATTCTTTTTCAGAGGATTCAAGTCCATCCCCCATAAAAAATCCGTTGGAGTATCTTCCAAAACTTTATCCTTTGGAAGCCAAACTTCTAACCATTCATAAATCTCTTCTTTCCCTTCAGTTCCCTCTGATCTTATAAGGATGTATGACTTAGTTAATAATTTTGAGGCTTGATAATACCATAAATATCCAGTTACAAAAACTCCTCCGAAAAAGAAGACTCCTGTCATAACTAAAAACTCAGGAAAAAATAATCCTAATAAAAAGAGTAGTCCAGTAAATACCCAAATTGAAATTATTAACAGTTTGTATTCTTTGGAAAAAATATTATATATTTTAATTTGATGTTTGTTGAGAATTGGATTCAACATTAATGACCTCCTCTGAATTGCTTATGTTACTATATTGATCTATCACAAAAGGAATCGCTGAAGGTAAAGCTATAAAAATAAAAGCTCCCACCATAGCCATGATAGATATATATAAATATTTAACATATCCATCGAATAAGCCTGATCCTTTTTTCTCCATCTCCAGTTGAGTTTGAAGGAAGGAGGCATTTTCTAAGCCATTTAATTCCATGTAGGTCATGGGATTATTATTCAGCCTTGTTTTTGATAATGGATGAAGAGTTGATCCATCGTTAACTCGAACTGATATAATAGGTTTTCTTTTTGGCTTTCCGAATCCAAAAAAACGACTCCTCCAAATATATCCGACAGAAGTCGGATCAACCTTATAAGCCTCCGTCTCAGAAACTACATAAACATTATTTTTTAAGACAGCCTTCTGAATGTTTGAAGTCCTGTCTTCTTTGAATCTAAAAAGCTCCATTGAGTTCTTCTCCTTTGTTGTTGCAACAGCTACATAATAGAGGCGTGTTGTTGTGAAAAGTTTTATCGATTATCTTTTGATCTTGTAAGTCCATTGAAAGAATTTCTCCATGCTTTGAACATGAAAAAATAAATCCTTTCCAGTAGAGTCCGAAGGTTGTTGGATAAAGAGTGCCTTCTTCTTGGCAATCAATACAGGCTATTAAACAGAATTGTTCTTTAGCTAAGTCCTGTCTCAAGATTGTTATTTCCTTCCTCTTTTCTTGGAAGCTCCTCTTTCAACTTCAGGAGTTACCCACCCCACCATAGTCTCTTTCAAGTCTGTTCGAGAAGCTCCTTGAACAGATGGAGACAGCCTGAGATATTCAACAACTTGAATCTCAGCGTAACTGTAGGGAGTGTAATCAATTTCAGACTTATCTTTTTTAGTTGTCTCTTCTGCTTCCTGTTGAAGCCTTAGTCTTGAAGTTTGTCCTTTAGCGAAAATGATTGATATGTCCATGAGTTGTTTCTCTGATTGTATAACTGATTTAGTGTAAGTCTCATTTACTTTCGTCATAGGATCGGTAAAGATTCGAGCAGTCTTGAAAAACTGATCCTGTTGACCTTCATCCCACATTAATCCCGAATACATATCAGGAGCATAAGCGTTCAGTCCGTCTCCTGATAATTCTTTTTCGTTTTCATTTACCATCATTAAACTCCTCTATCTTATTAATTCTTATTACATTAATCCCCATCTCATCAGCCACCTTGAGCCAAATATCTCCAAAGTCTTCAGAGTCAGGAATTGGAGTAAGTTCGTTGAGCCATTCTTTTTCCCACTCGTTTTCATTTATGCTTCTATCTTTGAAATTGTTTGTCAATTCTCTGCTCCTTCATTTGCCTCAGTGCTTTTCTTATTGTGTCTCTTTCAGGAAGTAACCTTGAATAAATCAATGTACTTCTTATATCTTTATGTCCTAACAAAACAGACAGAAGATTAATTGAGACTCCGTTAAATAATAAGTCTCTTGCATAAGAGTGCCTTAATTGATGAGTTCCGAAAAATTCAATCTTAGCCTTCTGATAAATTTTTTGATATAAAGCCCATAGAGTTTTGGGATGTCTTTGGATATATGGAGCATGAGGATCAATGTTTTCTCCCTGTAAAAATCTTAATACATCCATGAGAGGAGTGTCAGGAATTGGAATAACTCTTTCAAGATGAGACTTTGAGGAGACAACTTTAATCTCTTCCTCTAAAAAATTAACGTCTTTAGGCTTAACCTTCACAACTTCAGAGATTCTTAAGCCTCCATATCTTTGAAGGCACATTGAGAGGAAAGCATAGTTCCCCTTGATACTTCCGTCTCTAGCTTGAAAGCTTTGAGCTGTTCTTAATAGCGTTGCAGTTTCTAACTCAGGAAGCCACTTAGGGAGATTAGATATCTTTTGACTGGAAGAAATTGTATTTTTTTCCTTTGAACTTATATATTTTATAATAAATGATTAATTTATTTAGTTATTTATTATCAAGATATATAATTCACGGGAAGAAATATAGTATTTTATCTTAATGTTTTTCTTTATTATTAAAACTGGTTATTATATTGCTTGACTTTTCAT
>CEQP01020023.1_pt1 | contig 21398 bp, 20 predicted proteins | sample 356291 | NCBI WGS metagenome assembly CEQP01 (sample SAMEA2621221, study PRJEB7988) | marine metagenome | isolation source: saline water (ENVO:00002010), including | reverse complement strand
AAGCATCCTTATAGAAACTTTGACAGCTCTTCCTAATTCATCCCAGTCTATTAAATTAATTCCATCACTACTTTCGTTGACAAATTTAGCTACGTCAATTGAACCCAAGTTACATGATTCATTAGGAAGTAAAGGTTGTTCCCCACACGGATTAGTTGCGGTTATTTTTCCTATATGAAGAACCGGGCTATTTCTGTTCACTTCATCTAAAAATATCATTCCTGGTTCACCATTTCTCCACGCACCATTAATTATTTTATTGAAAACCATTCTAGCGTCTATTCTATCTACTTCAAGATAGTCACTATTTGGATCGGCAGGGTTTTCTAATTTTTTCAATGGATATGTAGTACCATCTTTGACTGCTTGCATAAATTCATCTGATGCGCCAACTGATATATTAAAGTTATGTATCTCTCCTTCAACTTTTTTGCAATCAATAAATTCAAGAATATCAGGGTGATGTACATCCATCACGGCCATGTTTGCTCCATCTCTTTTACCCCCCTGTGTTACCAAGGTAGATACAGAAGATAAATGTCTTAGTACAGATATTGGTCCACAAGCCTTGCCATGAGTAGTCGCAATTGGGGTACCTTTTGGTCTTAGTTCAGATAAAGCGAAGCCAGTTCCTCCTCCAAATTTTTGAACCATTGCAGCATCATGTGCTGCTCCCATTATTCCTTGCATGCTATCTTTTAGTGGAAGAACAAAGCAAGCAGATAATGTCCCTGCACCTGTTCCTGCGTTCATTAGCGTAGGAGAGTTTGGTAGATATTTTAAACTAGCCATCAATTCATAAAAATCATTTTCAATTTGTCGGATCTCATCGTCTGACTTTTCATAATTTTTTTCTGGTTGAACAAGAGCTTTTGCTACCCGCTTAAACATTTCGTTAGCAGTCTCAACTATATCTCCAGTAGAGTTTTTTTGTAAGTATCTTTTTTCAAGAACAACATTCGCATTTTCAGAGATTTCAGCTGGTTGAAATTCATATTTGTTTTTTGAGTCGGTATTTTTCATTTTTTTATTCTCCTTGAATAGCTATTTTTATCTTTTTAGTAATTCAACTTCTTTTGCAAAAGAGTCAATGTTTTTGAAATCCCTGTAAACTGAAGCAAATCTAATATAAGCAACATGATCAAGTTTCTTTAGGTGCTTAATGCACATTTGCCCAATTTTTCCAGCTCGTATTTCGTTTTGGTGATTTTTGTTAATTAAAATTTCAATCTTTTCCACTATATTTGAAATTTCCATATCTTTTATAGGTCTTTTTACACAAGCCATTCTTAGGGAATTTTCAAGTTTTTCAGTAGAAAAAATCTCTTTTTTGCCATTCCGCTTTAGTACCATTACCGGAACGAAACTAACTTTTTCATAGGTTGTAAATCTTTTTTGGCAATTATCGCAAATTCTTCTTCTTCTAACACCAGCCGAGGACTCTCTAGAGTCTAAAACCCTAGAACCAACTGTATGGCAATATGGACACTCCATAAACAATTATCCTTGAAAATAGTAAGCAAGTACGCAGAAAAAAACTGACTGTAGCAGTTATATATATAACATGATACGCCTTGTCTACTGCGGACACAGCAAAGACTACATATAGTAGTTAAACTAAAGATTACCACTATTTATTGTGTAATTGCAAGATATATTAAAACAAAATTTTTCTTTTTTTTATTTGTTTTCTAGTAAAAAATTTTATATGTAAGTATAAATAAATAAAAAATTGAAAATTTCAAATTTTTTTTTAAAAAATAATAATTTTTCTGGGATATATTTTTCTTCAGATTAGATTTCCCAAAACTAATATATTTCAGCAATTTTTTGTTTTCTCATAAATGGAGGTAGGTGTATATCTTTAAAATTTAATGAATTTTTTTCATCGTTTTGATGATGGCTAATTGAATACAAAGAGTTGTTCTCTGTATAGTCTTTTTTTGTTGAAGTAAGTACTATAAGTTCAATTTCATTATGTAATAGTTTATTTCTCTTTATTCCAAAAAATATATTACATTTATTGCTTGCAAAGGATTTTATTCTATCTGTTAATTCTTTAACTTCTGACATTTTGATTTCCTCGCCTGAAACTATTTGAACTATCATGCTTGTAGCATTATAAAATCCTTCTTGATGAAATTGTAAATCTAGAAGTTTATTAATAACATCTGTTGATTTATTTTTACCATTACTTCTACTGTGACCAAACCATGAGAATTTCGAGTCTTTAATTACTGACATCAAGTCTGCGAAATCTATATTTATATCTCCAGTTTCATAGATAATTCGGTTTATTGAAACTATTGAATTCACAAAGTTTTTAATCAAAAGATTTTTATTTTCTGAAAGTTTAATTGCATTAAATTCATGAGTGGAATGAGATAGATCATTAACAAGCATAGTTGTTGTAACCTGTAGATTGATTTTGTTAATTAAGTCAGATGATAAAAAATTACTCTTCTTGATTAATAGTATTACTTCACTTTTATTTTTTATTGAATTAAGAATTTTCATAACAAAATTGTAATCATCCAGATTTTCTATATCACATATAACCATATATAAGTCTAAAGAATCGAAAATATAATATATTTGATCTAAGTCTTTTGTGCTTGTAATAATTTTTGTAACTTTAGATAGATTTTTATTTATATTTAGACTTGAATAACTATTTTGGTCGTATATTTGATAAATATCTAAATTATGAATAACATCTAAAGGCAATGACTCAATAACATTTATTCCTAATTTGTTAATTGCAATAATTCTGCTCTTCATGATATTTTATAATCTAAAATTTCTATAATTTAATTTTTTTCATGAATTTTGATAATGCTGAAGAATTTTTTTCTTCATGATCATTAATATTTTCTTTGATGAGGTTTGCGTGACTTGAAGCCTCTTTATTTTCAATTCCCCATAGCATTATGCCTGACACTGCAGATATGGTAGGATCATTATGAGTATTTGTTATTCCTGATAAACCTCTAGGCTCAGCTAATCTAACGTTATCCTGTAATATATATTTCGCAACATTCATGAAGCCGTTCAATTTTGAACCTCCACCTGTAAAAATAAATTTATTTATATTTGTTTCTACTAGGTGTAGTTCATCTAGTGATAGGGATATCATTCTGATTACCTCTGCAGCTCTTTCTTTTAAGATTTGCCCTAATTCTCTTCTTGTAATTTGAATTTCCTCATCCATTTTTCTTGGCTTTATACTTATTTCATCAGTTGCATTTTTTTGATCTGGACCAATATTGCCGTATTTAATCTTAAGGTCTTCTGATGTATTAAAATCTAAGTCTAGAGCAATACTTATGTCACTTGTGAATAGATTTCCTCCTATTGGCAAAACTTTACTATGGACAACATTCCCGTTGTCAAATACAGCTATATCTGTTGTTCCTCCGCCAATGTCTACAACTACACAACCTTCATCTTTTTCAGTAGGAGACAAAACAGCTTCAGCACTAGCTAATGGTCCTGCTAATATTCCTGAAACTTTTACTTTTGATTTGCTAAGGCAGTTTTGAATATTGTTTATACTATTTATTGAACCTGTTATGATATGAGTTTCAACATGAAGTTCAGCAGTATGCATTCCCAGTGGATTTGCGATTCCATGCAAACCATCTAAAGTATAACTTTTAGGAATGGCATGAAGCAATTTTCTATCATTATTTAGATCGATTTTACTCGCAATTTTAAGTGCCTCATCAATATCATCTTGAGTTATAGAATTCATACCTGAAGGTCTTGAAATATTAGTCCAATGATTTTTTGATTCTAAATGCGTTCCTGATATACCAATAAATGCTTTATGAATGTTTATTCTTAATTCTTTTGATATATTTTCTAAAGATTTAGTTAAGCAATCTGAAACTAACTGTTCGTCAACCACTAAACCTTTGTTCATGCCATCATTATCTATAGTTGTAATATTGATTACTTCATATGTATTTTTGTCCTTAATTCTTGCAATCATAGTACAAATCTTTGTTGTACCAATGTCTATTGCAACTCTCAAGTCTTCTGATTTCATATTTATCCTCATTTATATTCTTTCTGCTATTCTTAATTTTGCACTTCGCGATCTAGGATTATTAATAATCTCTTTTTCCGAAGGAACTATTGGTTTTTTAGTAATTACTTTTATTGTTTTTTCATGTTCACATGTGCAGACTGGTGATCTAGGTGGGCAAATACACTCAGAAGACTGTTTTTTAAAAAAGTTTTTGACTATTCTGTCTTCTAATGAATGGTAGGAAATTACTGCAATTCTTCCACTCTCACCAATAACAGTTAGTGACTCATTTAAAGCTGTTTCAAGTGCTGTCAGCTCATCATTAACCGCTATTCTTAAAGCTTGAAATGTTTTTGTTGCAGGATTAATTTTTTGATTTTTTCTTTTTGGAATTGTTTCGCAAATTAAATTGGCAAGCTCTAGAGATGATTTTATAGGCCTGTTTCTTACTATTTTTTTTGCAATTTTTCTTGATTTTTTTTCTTCGCCGAAGTAAAAAATCAAATTAGCTAATTCATTTTCATCATAATTATTTACTATTTGAGATGCAGATAAATGTTGATTGTAACTAAATCTCATATCTAATGGGTCAGCTCTTCTAAAACTAAAACCTCTTGACTCTGCATCCAATTGTAATGATGAAACACCTAAGTCAAATAATATTCCGTGAACTGGTAAAAAATTATACTTCATAGCAATAGATCTAATATTTTTGAAATTATCATTTATAGCCAGAAATTTTTCCGAAGAGTAATTCACTCTTTTTTGAGCTACAGAAACCGCTTCATGATCAGCATCAATTCCTAAAACTTGTCCTCCAGGATCTGATTCATTAAGAATATTTGTTGAATGCCCACCTTCACCCAATGTTGCATCAATATATCTTCCTCCAGGAGTAACACCTAATCCTTCAATAATTTCATTTATTAGGACGGGAGTATGATATAAATTAAGCTCTTTTAATATCAAGTCTTTTTTCCCTTAGATAATTCTAAATTTAATTTAACCATATATTTATTACTGTTTACTATTGAATTATGACATATTAAAAAAAATTACTTCAATACAATAAATTTACACGTTTAAGGGTAATTTGTGATTTAATATTAATTAAATAAAAATTAGGGATTTAGTTAGAGGAGCATTACATATAACTATGACATATGAGAAAAATTTATATTATTCTATCGTAACTAGTAGCGATAGGTGTTCTGCTGGAAATATGTATGATAAAAGTGGTGTACTTATTGAAAAGATTATGAATAACTCTAAATTTACACTTCACTCCAGGGTTATTTTACCAGATGAATTTAGCGTATTGGAGACTCAGCTAATTGAGTTTTTTGAAGATGAAAAAATTAATCTTATTCTCACAACGGGAGGTACTGGCCTTGCAAAAAGAGATGTGGTCCCTGATGTAACAGAAAAATTGATTGATATAGATGTACCAGGAATTCCAGAGTTAATGAGAGTTAATAGTTATCACTTAAATAAAATGTCAATTTTGTCTAGAGCAAAATGTGGAATTAGAAATAAGACCCTTATATTAAATTTGCCCGGTAGCCCAGCGGCTATTGAAGATAACCTAGGCAATCTTATAAATACAATTGAACACGCTGTTGAAATACTTATTGGCTCACATACAGGTAATCATCCAAAATGATTTTATCCGTAATCACTCTTTTCCCTAAAATGTTTGATAGTGTTTTTGAACATAGTATTATTTCTAGAGCTGTGAAGTCAAAAAAAGTATCTATAAAAATATATCATTTAGCTGATTTTGCGCAAAGCACAAATTCATCAAGAAAAATTTTGGATTCTCCTCCATATGGAGGAGGCCCTGGAATGGTTTTAAGGCCAGAGCCTTTATATAATGCTGTTAATAAAATCAAGGAAAATAATCTTCCCAATGAGTCTAAGGTGATTTTGCTATCTCCTCAAGGAAAAACCTATGACTTTAATAGAGCTAAAAATATTTCGAGAGAAAAATCAGTTATTTTGGTTTGCGGTCATTATGAAGGGCTTGATCAAAGATTTATAGATCTTTGCATAGATGAAGAATTATCAATAGGAGATTATATACTAAGTGGCGGAGAAATCCCTGCAATGGTGCTAATCGATTCTGTTACTAGGCTATTATTAGGTGTTCTAGGTAATGATAATTCAAACAAAAACGATTCTTTTTCAGAGGGTAATTTTTACTTAAAGGGTCCTGTATACTCAAGGCCAAGGGAATTTCTAGGCCTTACTGTTCCCAAGGTACTCTTAAACGGTAATCATAAAGAAATAGAAAATTGGAGAGCTGAAGAATCAAAAACAAAAACTAGGAATAATCGCCCAGATTTATTAAATTAAAGATAATATGCATAATTTTATTTATTTTTAGGTTTAAATATAAAAACTTATATGTATAATAGAATTCTGTAGTTAAACTAGTTATATGTGAGAAGTCTCTTAATGAGTAAAAAATTAGATACAAGTTTATACATAAAACAAATTAATAATTTAGATGAATTTCAACCTGGTGACACGGTAAGTGTGAATCTGAGAATTATTGAGGGTGATAAGGAAAGAGTTCAAACTTTTGACGGTAATGTTATTTCTGGTAGATTCATCACATCTAAAACTCCTGGTTTGGGTGATACTTTCACTGTTCGCAGGATATCATATGGGGTTGGAGTTGAGCGTGTTCTGCCTTTTCATTCTCCTAACATTGAATCATTAAAAGTAACTCGAAAAGGTAAAGTAAGAAAGTCGAAATTATATTACCTAAGAGGCCTAACTGGTAAAAAAGCGAGAATAAAAGAAAAACGATCGTAAATAATACCTATTTAATATTTTTCAGCCCTCTCAAGATATGAGAGGGCTTTTATGTTAAAATCAACATATTAAGGAAATTTAATGAAATATGCTGAAATAGCCGTTGATTTTCCTGACAATAGTCAGAGAGCCTATACTTACAAGATTCCTAATGATTTATTAATAGAAATCGGAGATTTAGTATGGGTCCCATTTGGTAGTAGAACTTTGTGTGGTATTGTCTTAAATTTAACGACTAAACATAATATTGATGAAGAAATTATAAAAAATATAATTAGTAAAATTAATGACGGGCCATATTTTGATGAATCAAAGTTAAAATTGATTAGATACATTTCAGATTATTATCGAACTTCTTTTTTTTCTACAGCTAGTTTATTTCTCCCCCCAAATGCTTTCTCTAAAATAATTACAATTATTAAGCACTCAAATGATGAAAAAATTATTCATTATAATCTTTCTGATATTGAAAAAAAATTATTACAAATTGTCGAAAAAAATAAAAATATAACTAAAAAACAATTAGTTAAAAAAGTTGGTCTTCCTGGAAAAACTTTAGTTGATAAAATGATTAAAAGGGATTTATTAATAAGTGAAAATATATGGGAGAAGCCAAAAATTGGTCCGGTATATCATAACAGAATTATCCTGGGAATTTCAAAAACTAAAGCTACACAAATAGTACAAAAATTAGATACGAAAAAAAATAAGCACAAAAAACTTATAAATTGGTTCATAGATGAAAATCACTCTGATACAAAGACATTTTTAAGAAAAAAATTTGGCTATTCAGCTACTGAATGGTCTTTTGAACAAGGAATACTAATCAGGAGAAAAGTAAAAAGAATTAGAGATCCATTAAGTAAGTATTTTTTTCAGCAAGAATTTGCCCATACACCAAATAAAGAACAATCATATTCTATTGAAAAAATAACAGAGTCGATAAAAGAAAAAAAAACATCAAAATCGCTACATAAGTTTTTACTGCACGGTATAACAGGATCAGGAAAAACAGAAGTTTACTTGCAAGCCATAGAGGAGTGCTTAAAATTAGGAAAAAATGTAATATTTTTAGTGCCTGAAATTTCATTGACACCGCAAACTTTGAATAGAATTGCGTCTAGGTTTCCTGGAAAAGTTGCTCTTTTGCATTCAGGACTTACATCCGGAGAAAGATATGATCAGTGGTGGAGAATAAAGAATAATGAATATAAAATTGTTTTAGGTTCAAGAAGCGCAATATTTGCTCCATTATCAAATTTAGGTTTAATAATTATTGATGAAGAGCATGAATGGAGTTATAAACAGTCAGATAAATCTCCACGCTATGACTCGAGGAAAATTGCTGATTTGATCTCAGAAATGTACAAATCTACCTTATTATTAGGTAGCGCAACTCCTGATATTGTTTCATTCAAAAAATCTAAAGAATCACAATTAGAATTATTAAAACTTTCTGCTAGATTTTCAAAGACAAAGAAAAATAGTCTTCCTATTGTTCAGATTATAGATATGCGTAAAGAAAGAAGAAGGGGTAATTTTGAGATGTTTAGTGATGCTATGTTAGAAAATATAAGTAAAGCAATCACTTTAGATGAAAAAGTAATACTTTTCTTAAATCGAAGGGGTTCATCATCATATGTGCAGTGTCTAAATTGTGGGGAAATTCAAAAATGTAATAGTTGCGATATACCAATGACCTTCCACGAAAACTTAACTGGATACAAGCCCAAGTTAGTATGTCATTACTGTAATAGTAAAAGGCAGCCTAATAGGCCATGCAAAAATTGTAATTCTATCCAGGTTAGGAGATCAAATCCAGGAACTGAATTAGTTGAAAAAAATATTAAAAAATTTTTTCCAAAAATAGATGTTATTAGATGGGATTCAGATACAGCAAAAAATAGAAAAAATCACGACGATATTCTACGAACTTTTTCAGAATCTGGCTCTAAAATATTGGTTGGCACTCAAATGATTGCAAAAGGTTTAGATATATCCTCAGTTTCATTTGTAGGGGTTATTTCAGCAGATACTGGACTTTCATTACCAGATTTTAGAGCTAACGAAAGAGTTTTTCAAATACTCACTCAAGTCATTGGAAGAGCAGGAAGAGGACAAAAAAGAGGTAAAGCAATTATCCAAACTTTTAATCCTGAAAATATAGCTATCCAACAAGCCGCAAATCAAGACTATATGGGTTTTTATAATTCAGAAATTCATATTAGATCTAGATATACAAATCCCCCTTTCACCAAGCTTATAAAATTAGTTTACTCTGCTAGAGATGAAAAAAAAGGTTTATCAGAAGTAAACAATACTATGAGAATCATAAAAAATGCTATGGAATTATATGGTGAAACTTCAAATATTATTTTGGGTCCTTCCCCAGCTTATCCATATAAAATTAGAAATTATTATAGGTGGCAGATAATTATAAAAGGTATTTCTCCCCAAAGAATAGTTGATATAGTTAAACCAAAAAATGATTGGTTTATAGACGTAGATCCGCTAGTGATATCTTAAAAAAATTAAGAGAGGAAATATTGAGCATAAGAAGAATTAGAGTTTATCCTGATCCTATATTAAGAAAAAAATGTAGAAAAGTAAAAAGAATTGATGACAAAATTATTAGAATAGCTAATGATCTTAAGGAAACTATGTTGGCTGCTGGAGGCGTTGGGTTAGCGGCTAACCAAATAGGAGAACTTTCAAGAATTATAACTCTGCATATACCAGAAGAAAAAAAACCCTGGGTATTAATAAATCCTGAGATTATCAGTAAAAAGGGATCGAGAGATGTGTTAGAAGGATGCTTGTCTTTTCCTGGTTATGAAGGTTTAGTAAAAAGATCAGTATCGGTTTCTGCAAGATGGCTAGATCTTAATAAGTCACTTTATAAGGTTACTAAAGAAGAATTATTTGCTCAGGCTCTTGAGCATGAAATTGATCACCTTAATGGGATTCTTTATACTGACCATTTACTAGAACATGAAAAACTAAAACAAGCTGGCTTGAAGCAAGACCAACCTCATTTGCACGATGTAGACATGAAAATAATCGCTCATAAAGAACAAGATGAACCGAGTGAAATTGTAGAGTCCAAATTGAATTTTTCAAAACTATATTCTGATTCATCAATATCACAAATGCAATATGATCTTTTCAACGAAGGGTTTTTAGAAAATTAGATTTTTTATGACAAAAAAATTATAAAAAATATGTTAATTTCAAGATGAATAATTTTATTTCGAATGTTATACTCAATTGGTGCGATTATTTAATGAGTGATAATTTTCATTCTGTAAAATAATTATTATACTTACTAATAATGAAAGATGCTTTTTTTTGTTTAGATACAAATCGTTAATATTTATACTTATTTTAGTTGTTTTTTCTATTTCAATTCTTTCATTGAAACAATTTAGCATATTTGGTATGCAAATTGGCTCAGATTCTAGATCATCATTATTAGGTCTAACTCTTGGGTTAGATCTTGAGGGTGGAACACACCTTGTATATGAAGTTATCCCAGAAGATGGAAGAGAACCAACCCAAGATGATATGGAAGGTGTCAGAAGAATTATAAATCAACGTGTTAACGAGTTTGGAGTTAGTGAGGCTAAGGTACAACTTTTAGGTGGAACAGATGGTACTGTTTCAGATAGAGTACTTGTCCAAATTCCAGGCCAATCTGGTGCAAATATAACTTTGAAATTTAAATCTAATACACAAACAATGGATGATGTTGAATCTTTTTTTATTGATAATTTTGGCCGTGATGATATAACTATATCTGAGAATGATGATGGGTCTTTTAGACTAGGATTTGATAGTGTTAGCTCAGCAACTTTTGATGCAGCTGGAGATATACTTACCAAATCTGAAGTAGATATTTGGAGTGATAAAATTATTGAAGTTTTTCCAGTAAATATACAATTAGGCTACGAAGTTTCACTATCAGAAGAATCAGACCAAATAAAGACGCCTAAATTAGAAGATGTTTCAAAAATACTTAAGGATATAGGTAGAAGTGATGCTCAAATTTCTCAGGTAAATGAAAATGATCCTTACTTTACTATTAGTTTTTCAGGCCTTGATATAAAAACTACTGACTCTAATGGTAATCCTGTTCAAAATGAACCTCAGATAATTTTTAGTAATCTAAGTGAATTAGGTGAGATCGAATTTTTTGATATTCAAGGGTATTTAGAGCAATGGACTGTAGGTGGGGGTGTTCAAGAAGCTAAAAATTTAATTGGAAAAACAGCTCAGTTAGAATTTAGATACAGAGAATGTGGCGATCTAACCTCTTCGAATGCTGATATTATTTGGCCCCCAGATGGATTATCTGAAGAGCAGTGGCTAAACGAAAGATGTGTGAATCCAAAGTATTTTGTCGAATCGGATACAGAAATTATGGCATCAGACTTAGAAAATGCTTTTCCTGATGTTTCAACACAAAGTGGAATTAGTAAACCTATAGTATCGCTAGTATTTAATGATGATGGTGCTGATGCTTTTTATCAAGCAACAGACCGTATATCAAGGCATGATGATAGGTTAGCTATTTATCTTGATGATGAAGAATTAGTTGCCCCTAGCGCTACTACTGGTATATCTGGAGGAAGAGCTATAATAGAAGGAGGTAGTTTTACTAACGAAAGAGTAAGAACTATAGCTATTCAGCTTAGGTCAGGTGCATTACCTGTTGGATTAGAGCTAATACAAGAAAGAAATGTAGATGCTTCCTTAGGAAAAGATTCTTTAGAAAAGAGTCTGCTAGCTGGAATAATTGGTTTAGTTTTATTGATGGCATTCCTAATTATTTATTTCAAAATTCCTGGTGTTGTTGCATCCTTAACACTGATTGTATACACTATACTTTTACTAGCAACATTTAAGTTGTTGTCAGTAACCCTAACTTTATCTGGAGCAGCAGCTATTATTTTGTCCCTAGGATTTGCAGTGGATGCAAATGTCCTAATTGCTGAGAGGACTAAGGAAGAAATTAGATCTGGGAAAAATATACTTCCAGCAATTACCTCTGGATTTGATAGAGCATGGCCCTCAATTCGTGATGGAAACTTTTCTACGATTATTGTAGCTATAGTACTTTACTGGTTTGGTGATAGGTTTAGTACTACAGTTATGCAAGGTTTTGCACTTACATTAACTATAGGAGTTTTGTTGAGTATGTTTACAGCGTTTTTTACAAGCAGGGTAATATTGCGACTTTTAGCTAATAGAAGTTTTATATCAAGGGGTTCGCTTTTTACTCCTGTTGGGATCAAGCAAGAGAAAGATAATTAGGAGTTAATATGGATTTTGTTTCAAAAAGAAAATATTTTCTTGGTTTTTCATTCATCATATCAATTTTATCTATTTTTATGCTTATATCTAATGGATTAAATTTAGGTATAGATTTCACTTCTGGGTCTACTGCTAGTTTAGAATTTAAGGAAGGAGATCCTGGTGCAGCCGCAATTCTTTCTGAGTTGGAAGGAATGGGTTACTCTGAATCAGTTGTACAAAATATAGGAGAAAGTCAATATTTTATAAGGACAAGGGACTTAGGAGTTAATGGTTTGACTGATATTAAGGATGCTCTAAATGAACTTGAAGAATCTCCAGTTATTATTCTTGATAATACAACAGTTGGTGCATCAATTGCTGAAGATACTGTTAAAAATGCCGTTATAGCTGTATTGGTTGCATCCTTATTTGTAATGACGTACATAATGTATGCATTTCGCTCAGTTAGTAAATCATATAAATATGCTTTTTCTGCAATTTTTGCACTTACTCATGATGTGATAATAGTTCTAGGAATTTTTGTCATTTTAGGAATACTAGTTAACGCTCAAGTTAACGCTATATTTATTGTTGGAATACTGACAGTGATTGGTTATTCAGTAAATGATACTATAGTTATTTTTGATAGGGTAAGAGAAAATGCAATATCTTATCCCAATAAAAACTTGAAAAACATAATTAATCAGTCGATTAATGAATCAATCACAAGGTCATTAGGGACAAGTATAACTACAATAACGGTCATACTAGCAATGCTTTTGTTTGGTGGAAGTACTCTTAGAGACTTTTTACTTGTTCTTCTGCTTGGTGTAATAGTGGGTACATATAGTTCAATATTTGTTGCATCACAAATTCTTGCCTCTTGGGAATCAAAATCTCTATTCTTTCGAGAAAAATCTTAGATTATAAATTCTTGAAAGACCTCATTGCCTAATAGTCTTCCCTTGCTGGATAATTTTATGTGAGTTTCACTAAGTTCAATAAGGTTTAAATTAGTTAATTTTTTTATTTCATTATTGAAAATTTCGTAAATTGTTTTTCCAAATTTATTCTTGAATTTTATTAGATTAATACCCTCATTTAATCTCATACCCATCATCATAGTTTCTGATATTTCGTCTGATAATGAAAGACTATCAAGACTTTCAATGAAATTAATTTTCATTATTTCTGAGCTCAAAACTTTATTATTTATTAGACTATTAATATAGGTTTTAGGTGATTTGATATTAGAAAAACGAAAATTGTTTATATGTGAATGAGCTCCAGCACCTACACCCAGATAAAAATTATTTTCCCAGTAAATTTTATTATGAACACATTCAAATGATTTTTTAGACCAATTTGAAATTTCATACTGAAAAAAGTTTTTATTAATCAGACTTTTTTCTGCTTTTTCATACATGTCAGCAGCCTTGTCATCATCTGGTTTCTCGTAAATACCTGAATTGATTTTACTCTTCAATGGTGTACCATTTTCTACTTGTAGAGAATACAGTGATATGTGATTTGGGTCTAAACATATACTTTTTTCTAATGTATTTTCCCAACTCTGAATACTTTGATATGGTAAGCCATACATCAGATCAATAGATATATTTTCGAATCCTATTTCTCTAAGTGTCTTGTATGAGTTTTCTGCTTCTTTAGAGTCATGTCTTCTTCCGAGTATTCTTAATAGATTATCATCGAAACTTTGAACTCCCATAGATATTCGATTTATACCAATGTTCAATAAATCTATAAATTTATTCTTAATAACATCATTAGGATTTGTCTCTAATGTAACTTCAATTTTTTTATCTACATAAAAATTTTCATATATGCTGTCAAGAATGATTTTTATAAATTTTGTATCAATATATGAAGGCGTTCCTCCACCAAAAAAAATACTTGTTATTGATGATTTGCCTAAAATTTTCCCCCATATATTAATCTCACTAATTAAAGATGAGGTATAGTCTTCAATTTGGTCTTCTATTTTTGTATAAGTATTAAAATCACAGTAAAAACATTTGGTTTGACAAAAAGGAATATGTATATAGATTCCTAAAGATTCATTATTATGAAAATCTTTTGGATTTATTTTTATCCCGGAGTCCATAATTTTGAATTACTACTTCCGTCTTCCTCACCCTCAGCATTTTGTGTCGGCTCAGGCTGCTGCTGTTGTTGCTGTTCCATTTGTTTTCTTATAGCTTCATTTGTTTCATTGACCCACCTTTGTAATTCATCCAACTCAGGCGGTGAAATAATAAATTTTTCAACTTTTTCTGGAAGATTCATTGCTGTATTACCAACAATTAAGAGTATGCTATCAGATTCTAATATATTTTTTTCTAATTGAGATTGAATAAAATTATTTCTTTTTTCTGTAACAGTAGTATAATTTTTGTGTATTTCTTCCTGTACTTGCTGATTTATCAATCCTACCTGTAGACATCTACTCCAGTCTATTAATTGTCCTAAAATTTCTTTATCTTCAAATTCTTCAAAACTTGCTCCTGAGGAAATTCTGCTTCTAACAACTTTATAAGCTCCAGGATTACTTTGTTCTAACATTAATTTTGCATCATCACCCTTGCCAACTATTCCTTCACAAAAAATTTTATTTACAACTCCTGCTTTAGTTTCTATTTGGGAAAGATGATTTTCGATAGCTTCCCAGTATTTATTGTATTTCTCTTCAAAACCTTCTGGTGCGCCGGGTTGAGATTGTACTAGTGTTACTATGTATACTTTTTTATTTTGTATTATATCTCCAGCTTCCGGCTTCTTTATTGAACCAAGTTCTTCACTCATTTATTATCCTTTCATAAATTGAATTAAAAAATTATTCATTTCTCTATCATTTACTATCTAATTATAATTTACATGATTTTCTTTATTACATCAAAGTTTTAGATTCTATAAATTTTGAATAGTTGATAACTTGAGAATTTATATTAATTTTTTAATAATACTTATATTTTATCAACTAAAAATTAAGAACGAGATATCTGCAATCATACTTAAACATTGAATCTAAAATAAATAACATCGCCGTCATTTACTATGTAATCTTTTCCCTCGATACGCATTTTCCCTGCTTCTTTAGATTTTTTTTCGCCATCTAAAAATACATAATCTTTGTAACTGATTACTTCTGCTTTTATAAAACCTTTCTCAAAATCAGTATGTATTTCTCTTGCGGCTCTGGGTGCATTAGACCCCTTTGGAATAGTCCAAGCTCTAGATTCTTCTGGTCCAGATGTAAAATAAGTTATGAGATCAAGAAGTTTGAAACTTGATTCAATTACCTGATCTAATCCAGACTGCTCTAATCCTAATGCTATTAAGTATTCTTCTTTTTCTTCTAAATTCAATAAAGATATTTCAGACTCTATTTTTGCAGAAATTATTATGGATATTGCATTTTCTTTTTTTGCTATATCTTGAATTACTTTTGAGTATTTATTGCCTGAGATTGCATCTTTCTCAGAAACATTACAAATGTAAAGTACAGGCTTACTAGTAAGGAGTTGTAAATTTTTTAATTTTATCTTGTCAGATTCTGATACTTCTAATAAGCGAGCAGGTTTACCTGTACTTAATAATTCATGGACACTAGTTATAATTGGTAGCAATTCTTTTGCTTCAGGGTCACCTGATCTTGCTTTTTTGCCGATTGATGGGATTCTTGATTCAACGCTTTCTAAATCTGATAATAGTAACTCAGTTTCAACTATTTCACTATCTTCAACAGGATTAATAGTTCCGTTAACGTGAACTATATCATTGTCTTCGAAGCACCTTATTACATATGCTATAGCATCCATCTCTCGAATATTCGCAAGAAATTTATTTCCTAATCCTTCACCTTTGGATGCTCCTTTTACTAGACCAGCTATATCAACGAATGAAATTTTGGTTGGTATTATTGATTTAGAATTATTTATTTCTGATAAAGTTTTTAATCTAATTTCAGGAATAGCAACTTCGCCAATATTAGGTTCAATAGTGCAAAATGGGTAATTTTCTGCTTGAGCATTGCTTGTTTGAGTTAGTGCATTAAACAATGTAGATTTTCCGACGTTAGGTAATCCAACTATTCCAATTTGCATATTTTACTCATCATCTATGAATTCATAATCTGCATTCATAGTCTTATTAGTTTGTTTTTTTTTATCAGAAGTTAATTTTTCAAAAATTATTTTACCTGGACTTGTTACAACAAATAAGGTTATTAATCCAAATAAAACTATTAAATCATCTATAAAACCCAAAACTAATATATAATCTTTAATTAAATCAATTGGATTTATTAAATATAAAACTCCAATTAAGGGTATAATTTTTTTATATATAGGTATTCTTTTATCTAAAAATAATCTCCATGCTAGTCTAAATAAGCCTAACGAAAGTGAGAATATGCGTAAAAATTTTAACATAATTATTTTCCACTATAACAGTAACTATTTATTAATAATATATGATTAGAGTATTTCATGGTGAGGATAGTTATACTATTTCTCAAGAAATAAAAAAAATAAAAAGTAAACTTGGACTTAATGATGTAGTTTCAAGTAATGTTTCTATTTTTGATAATCATCCTGTAAATTTTCATGAATTCTTATCTACTTCTAAAGCAATTCCCTTTATGTCAGACAGAAGAATAATTATTATATCTAATTTATTATCAAAAATTGAAAATAAGGTAAAATCTATTCCTAATGAATGGCTTGAATTTCATAAGTATATTGATGAAATTCCCCCAACTTCTGAGATTATTTTTGTCGAAAATATAGAGTTGAAAAATAATGGTGTTGCGCTTAATGCTATTGGTGATCAATGCGAGGTAAAAACTTTTCAAAAGATGAAAGGTTATGAACTAGAAAACTGGATTAAGAACAAAATATCAGAATTAAATGCTAAGGCTTCACCAAATGCTATAAAAAGGTTATTGTGGATGACCTCTGGAGATTTATTCAAACTAGAAAATGAAATAAATAAACTTTCGCTTTATGTTGAAGATCGAGAAATTATGGTTGCAGACATAAATACTTTAATTCAAAGTTCTAGGCAGTCAAATATATTCTTGTTTATTGATGCCGTTATGGATAAAAAACCTGGAGTAGCTTTAAATGAACTCTATTCTATAATTTTAGATGGAGTAAGTATTGGTCAAATTATTAATATGTTAGCTAGGCAAGTAAGATTGCTAATATTATGTAAGGATTTTTTAAATAAAAACTTAAGTAGAGAAGAAATTGGTAAGCGTATTTTTATAAACAATGACTTCGTATTAGAAAAAACATTATCACAATCAAATAGATTTGATCTTGAGAGCCTAAGTAGAATCCAAAAAAAACTACTCAGCACTGACATATATATAAAGACCGGATCTATGGACCAAAGAACAGCTGTGGAAATTTTAGCTTCTGATTTATCAAAATAACTTAAATTAAAATTCAGGAATTAGATTTACGTCTAAATAACCCATTGGTCCTCTATCATCACAATACCATAATCTTTGTACTTCTTCGTTTTCAGAAATAATCGATTGGATTGTCATACCGTGAACTTGGACAGGATCTGGAACTCTAAATGCATCATAGCATCTACCATCGCTTAGGCGATGTCTACTTACTATACCCATAGCAGTATCAGCAATCCAAATATTTTCCTCTTCTTTAGCCCATGCTATACCATGAACTCTAAATCCAGGAGCTTTCATTCTGTGAATTTCTTTCCAAGTAGCTACCTCAATTACATGAACATATTGTGATGGAGGAGATGCTATATAAATCTTTCCATTTCCCCATTCTAATCCATGATCTCCTGTAGGTTTTGAGTCTGATATGTGCTCTCTGGTTGAAAGAACTGATGCTCCGGGAGAAGGAAATTTTTCTATTGTTTTGCCTGTCTGGATGTCAATTTGAAAAATTTCCAAACTAAAAGTTGAGGAAACCCATGCATAACCATCTCCAATTGTTATACCACTTGGATGCTCTGTTTCTGTTGGTATGTCATGGATTACTTCTCCATTGTCCCAATCAACCTTATATATATGACTGTTACCTTGGTCTATAATCCACAATCCATCTTCTGATGCTTGAAGACCGTTTGGTTTTGGTCCCGGGGCATTGAATTTAAATATTGAATCAGCAGTTTTATGATTTTTCACCATATCTTTTTCCTATATCTCTGTTTTGATTATTTTTGTTTCATGATGATTAATAAAACCATCAAGAAAATTAGTTCCAACTCCATAACCTTCAGGTGGATATGCAAAGCCATTTTTTATAATTGGTAAACTTTCTACAATGTCACCATACCAACTATTATTATAGGCTCTTACAGTTTCTTGTATTAATGCATTAGGAGCTGATAAGGAGAGGTGTACACTAAACATTAATGTTACAGGCCCTACACAGTCATGTGGTGCAGCGGGCATATGATAAGTATGTGCCATATCTGCAATTCTTTTTGCTTCAGAAATACCTCCAACCCATGATATATCAAACATACATATACTCATGGCTTGTTTTTCAAACATTTCTCTAAAGCCCCACCTAGAAGTAACTATTTCACTGGCTGTAGTAGCAATGTGAGTTGATTTCCTAAACTCTGCCAAAGCATCAATATTATCCATCGGTATAGGGTCTTCAAACCAAAATGGTTTTGTAGGTTCAACACTTTTAGCAATCCTTACAGCAGAAGATAAATTCCATAGTGAATGCATTTCGCACATTATATCCATCTTGTTCCCAACTTTTTCTCTAATTCTTATAAAAGGTTCTGTACCCTCCTCTAATTGAGTTGATGATATAAATTGGCCGTTATTATCTACTGAATATTTATCGAATGGCCAAATTTTCATTGCAGTAATACCACTAGATAAAAGATCATCTGCTAATGAGCCAGCGTCTGTCATAAATGCGTGATAGTCTTCATATGGATTATCAGGTTTATAATCTATTTCACCAGGTTTATATTTACCTTTTAGATTAACTCCATATGAATAACCTGCACAGGTATTGTAAATTCGAATTTTTTCTCTAGATAATCCACCTAGTACCTGATATAAAGGTTGATTTATTTTTTTTGAGTATAAATCCCATAATGCCATATCAATAGCTGATACAGCTGAAAAGTCTACTCCTCTCGCTCTAGACTTCGCACCGGAACCAACAGTTTTCGTAATGCTGTCCCAATGCATGTTTAGGTTGTCAGGGTCCTTGCCAATCAAATAGGAAGCTATATCTTCGTGTATTTTTTTTTGTACTGTTTCTGGTGAAAAAGACGTTTCACCTATTCCAAAATTTCCAAGGGAATCATAAATTTTTGTCCAAACTATCTGAGGATATTCTGGATTTGAAATTGTTTCAATTCTAATGATTATATTTTTTTTCAATTATATACCTATACCTACTTCACATATTTTTTCATATAAATAATACATTATAATATTTTTATAACCATGTCACTTTTAGAAATAATAATTTTATCCATAATACAGGGAATAACTGAATTTTTACCTGTAAGTAGTACTGGCCATTTAATATTTCTTTCTGACATATTGGATATTAATACTTCCGATATTTACTTCGATATTACAGTTCATCTAGGTAGTTTATTATCAATTATTTGTTACTTTAGAAAAAATATTTTTGGAATTTTTCAGCAAAATAATAAATTTCATGTACAAAATTTAGTTTATGAAATATCTCATAAGAAGTTATATTCTTTTATCTTATTATCTACCCTTCCAATTATTATTTGTGTGCTAATTTTTGATTTAGATTTTTTTGAAAAATTTAGATCTTCCACATGGGTTGGAATATTTATGATTTTTACATCATTTATTTTATTTGTTAGTGAATTTCTATCAAAAAAAAATAAAAATTTGGGTGAAATATCAAGGAAAGATTCAATAATTATTGGAATATTTCAATGTATTTCAATTTTCCCAGGCATTTCAAGATCGGGTATCACTATTTTTTCTGGTTTGCTTGTAGGTATGGATAGACAATCAGCTGTAGTTTATTCTTTTATTTTGTCTATACCAACTATTCTTGGAGCTGTATGTTTGATGATAATAAATAATATTAATGAGTTGAATTTTGAAAATATAATTATAAAATTTATAATACCTACTTTTTTTTCTTTTATATTTTCTTACATTGCTATTGCTTTTATTATAAGATATTTGAAAAATGGTACTTTCAAACCTTTTGTGATTTATTGTTTTTTTTCAGGGGTTTTTTTACTAACCACAAACATACTAAGATAATGATTAAAAATTTATTAGATGATTATTTTGACAGGGCAGGTCAACCCCTGAGAAATACCGAATTTAAATATAAGAATAAAAATAACTTTAATATTACTCATGTAGTTGAGGATGATGAATTCAGGATATTAAATCATAGATTTCTTTTTAGTAAAGATTCTATAAAGAGTATATGGAGACACCAAGATTGGATGATGGGAGATAGGTCTATTGATTTTACTTTTTTTTATGAAAAATATGTTAAGTCTATAAGTGTTAGGTATTTTGAAGATACAGTTTTAGGAATAAAAATAAGCCTTACTAGGCATGACTGGTTGATTTCTGATCCAGATTTTCGACTTCCTTATATTTATGGAAAATCCGATATTGAGTTGTGGTATTACCTTGATAAAGAAACATTAAATCTTCATTTATCAAAATGCAGGCTTGCTTATGATTATAAATCAAAACATAGTGTAACTTTATTAGATCACGGCGTTAAAAAAAATAAAGGCGCATACTTATATGGCAACACTGAATATAGGTATAGTATAGATAGAGACTTAAATTTATATATATCTGATCATAATATTGATAAATTTACATTCCCTATTGTTATTAAAAGTAATAATTCTAAAAGAATATTTACCTATCTTAGAAGTTATAGATGGCTTGATGGATGGAAAAAAATTAAAGAGTATTTGTCATAAATTTTTATAGTCTTTTTTTATCAAGTCCCAAGATTTAGACTGCTTCATAGGTTCAATAAACGCAGATACATCAGGGTTGATAACAGACATAGGCCAGTAACCAAGAGCTATTCTCATAGCTTCTTCACCAATTTGCTGATTTCCTCTAGTCCATGCAACTTCACTGTATGACGCATAGTGATTAGTTACAGCAACATTTTTCATCCCTAATAGTGGATTATCTTTATCTATTGGTTCTTTTTCAAATACATCTAGCCCAGCACCA
>CEQP01007535.1_pt1 | contig 21409 bp, 23 predicted proteins | sample 356291 | NCBI WGS metagenome assembly CEQP01 (sample SAMEA2621221, study PRJEB7988) | marine metagenome | isolation source: saline water (ENVO:00002010), including | reverse complement strand
ATCATGGAACAACAAGAGAGCTATTTTTTATAGAAAGAAATACAATATACCATCCGACATTGGCACTGGAGTAACCGTTCAATCAATGGTTTTTGGGAACATGGGTGAAGATTGTGGCACAGGAGTTGGCTTTACTCGAGATCCTCTGTCTGGCGAGAAAGAGCTTTTTGCTGAGTATTTGCTTAATGCACAGGGCGAAGATGTAGTAGCAGGTATTAGAACACCTAAGAATATCAAAACTATGCAAAGAGAAATGAGAAAAGTCCATCTTCAAATAGAAAATACTGCGAAAATTTTAGAGAGGCACTTCCACGATATGCAAGATTTTGAATTTACTATAGAGAATGAGAGGTTGTACCTTCTACAAACCAGATCCGGCAAAAGGTCAGGAATAGCCGCAGCAAAGATTGCATGTGATATGGTAAAAGAGAGGCTGATATCTAAAGAAGAAGCCGTTTTAAGAGTAGAGCCTGATCACCTTGAGCAGTTCCTGTTTCCGATTTTTAATCCGGATGATAAGAAAAAGTTTGATGTACTAACTAAAGGACTTGCTGCATCACCTGGCGCAGCTTCAGGAAAAGTTGCTCTTGATGCTCAGACTGCTGTTGATATGAGCAGGAAAGGTACCAGAGTTGTCTTAGTCACAAAAGAAACTAGTCCTGATGATATACATGGCATGGCAGCCTCACATGGTGTATTAACTGCAAGAGGAGGACGAACTAGCCATGCTGCTGTTGTAGGCAGACAAATGGGCAAGGTTTGTGTTGTTGGTGCAGAAGAAATAAAAGTAGATTTATCATCTAGATCAATAAAAGTAAATGCAAAAACTATAAGGGAAGGAGACTATATATCTATTGATGGATTTGACGGGAAAGTTTATTCAGGCGATATTCCTGTAGTTGCTTCTGAAGTAATTCAAGTTATGCAAGGAAATATGAAAGAAAGAGCTTCTGAGCGATATTCGATCTTTTCTACAATTTTAAAATGGTCAGATAAGTTTAGAAAATTAAAAATAAGAACAAATGCTGATGTACCTGAAGATGCAGAGGTTGCTATTAAATTTGGCGCCGAAGGGATTGGACTTTGTAGAACCGAACATATGTTTTTTGCAGAAGACAGGATTAAAATTATGCAAGAGATGATTCTTGCAACTTCATTGAAAGATAGAGTTATACATTTGGATAAACTTTTACAAATGCAAAAAAAAGATTTTATAGGTCTCTTTACAGCAATGGATGGCTTACCTTGCACAATTCGTTTACTTGATCCCCCTCTTCATGAATTCCTTCCAAAACGTGAAGATTTAATGTTAGAAATTAAGGAAATGGAAATTAATGGAGCGCCCTCAAAAGAACTAAAAGAAAAAAGAGATTTATTAGAACGTGTAGAAGAACTTCATGAATTTAATCCAATGCTTGGGCTCCGAGGATGTAGGCTTGGAATAACAATGCCTGAAATAACCAGAATGCAAGCAAGAGCAATTTTCGAAGCTGCTTTAGTAGTATCAAAAAAGAGAATTAGAGTTAACCCTGAAATTATGGTTCCTTTGGTAGGAATGGTGTCCGAAATAAAATTTCAGAAAGATATTATTTTGCAAGTGGCAAAAGAAGTTCTAGGTAAGAAAAAATTGAATTATATGGTAGGAACAATGATTGAAGTACCAAGAGCTACAGCTGTTGCTGATGAAATAGCAAAAGAAGCAGAATTCTTTTCCTTTGGAACAAACGATTTAACTCAGACAGTTTTTGCTTATTCGCGTGATGACTCTGGAAAATTCATTAATACATATATGGATACAAAAGTTGAACTTAGCGGAAAAACAGTTGAGATTCTCGAAAGAGATCCCTTTACAAGCATTGATATTAATGGCGTAGGAGAATTTATGAAATTAGGACTTGAAAGAGGTAAGTCAACCAGAAAGAATCTGAAAGTAGGGATTTGTGGTGAGCATGGTGGTGATCCAAATTCTATAGACTTCTGTCATAAAATTGGTCTGGACTACGTTAGCTGTTCACCTTTTAGAGTTCCTATTGCGAGGCTTGCTGCAGCAAGAATTGCTCTTAAAGATTAATTAGCCGTCGCTGTTGCTCTAACTTCTCTGACAACAGTAATCTTAACATTGCCAGGATATGCAACTTCCTCCTCTATTTTCTTCGCAATATCATGAGAAAGTACTGTAGCTTCATCGTCATTTATCTTATCGCTTTGGACCATAACCCTAACCTCTCTTCCAGCTTGAATTGCAAAACATTTATCAACCCCATTGAAAGATGATCCTATGTCTTCAAGTTCTTTAACTCTTTTAACATATGATTCGTAGGATTCTTTCCTTGCCCCAGGTCTTGCGGCAGAAATTGCATCTGAGGCCTGAACCAGAACTGTATAGAGACTTGATGAATTATCCGAGTGTGAAGATTCGACTGCCTCAATGACTTCTGGTGGTTCATTGTATTTTTTGACTAAATCTGCTCCTATATCTATATGATTACCTTCTATTTCGTGGTCAACCGCTTTTCCTATATCGTGAAGAAGGCCTGCTCTTTTAGCAATTTTTTGATCAAGACCAATTTCCGCAGCTAATACGCCACAAATTTGAGCAACTTCAAGAGAATGGTCTAAGATGTTTTGCGAATATGAAGTTCTGTATTTCATCTTGCCTACTAATTTAACAAGGTCGGGGTGCATATTGCTAATTCCTATCTCTAAAATAGCATCGTCGCCCAATTGATGGATTTCTTTTTGGAGTTGTTCTTCAATCTCTTCAACAATCTCTTCTATCCTCCCTGGATGTATTCGTCCATCATCTAGTAATTTCTTAATCGACCTAGAAGCAATTTCTCTTCTAATAGGATTATGAGAAGAAACAGTAACGATTCCGGGTGTGTCGTCAATAATTATATCAACGCCGGTTTTTAATTCTATAGTTCTTATATTTCTACCTTCTCTCCCTATAATTCTTCCTTTCATATCATCACTAGGTAACTCAACAACAGAAGAAGTTTTCTCAGATGTATAAGATGCAGCATATTTTTGAATTGCAAGAGCAATAATATTTTTAGCTTTAGTCTCTGATTCATCTTTTAAATTTTTTTCAATCTCTTTAATTTTTCTTGCTGAGAGAATTTTTGCTTCTTCTTCAACAGATCTAACTAACTCTTCTTTGGCCTCTTCTCGTGTGAGCCCAGTAAGTTTTTCTATTTTAACTTTTGCATCTTCGAGAATAGCGTTGAGCTCCTCTTCTTTGTTTCTATATTTGTTTTCTAGCTCTCGACAATTTTTTTCTTGTATTTCTAATTGCGCTGCTCTCTTTGTATTCTCTGTATCAAGCACTTTCAATTCTTTCTCACTACTTAAGAAAGCTTTTTCTCGTTCATCAAGTGAAAGTTTAAGTGTGTTCACTTCTTCATTAACTTTTTTGATTTGTACTGACCTATGTTGTTTTGCTTTTTTCTCTGCATCTTTAGATATTCTTATTGCTTTATTTTTTGCAGACGAAATAATACCTTCAGACTCATTTTTCTTAGTGTTGATGTCTTTTATAAGATTATTTCTAGTTAAAAACCAAAAAATTCCAAATCCTCCTAAGAAACATCCTATGTAAATTGCTATATTGATAATACTCATATTGTCCTCCTAATTAATTGTATAGACTCCTTTTTCTGTAAAAACTTTCTTGACCTTAATATCATGCGATTGATCAAATTGTGAATTAATGAATTGAAAATCAAAAATTACTGAGTAGATTTTTCTGGTGGGAATGCCTTTTAATTCTTTATCATAAAAACCTTGGCCATACCCTAACCTATAACCTAAAGAATTTATTGCCAAGGCAGGAACAATAAAAATATCTATATTTTTTGAGTTAATAAGTCTATCGCTTATTGGCTCTTGTATGCCTTGGTATCCAAGTGAAAAATCAGATAACGAGCTCGCTTGATAAAAACGCATTCTTTTATTAATTATTTTTGGATAAAAGATTGATTTGTTAAGCTTTCTTAATTCAAAATCTATATATTTAGTATCAACTTCTCTATGAATTGGGCTGTATAGAGCAACATTTTTTATAGTTGTTGATTTTAATAAATCTTGGCTTAGTAGAGTTCTGGTAATTTCTTTAGATTTCAAGACTAATTTAGAAAAATCTATACTTTTTCTTTGTTCTTTTATAATTTTTCTTAGCACAGACTTACTAACTAAGTCTTGATACGATTGATGATATTCTTTCATTTTCCTCATCCTTTTTCTTTCTCAAGGATAGGATCTCATAGACAGCGTTAACAAGAAGGAGATTAGATATTTCCAAAGAAGAAAATGTTTGTTCTTCTAGCCTGTGCTCGGAATACTTTTGATTTATGTATTCCTCAATTTCTTTTAAAATCTTATCTTCACACTCAGTCTTAAACTTTAATGTTTGTTCTAGATGACTCAAATGTAATTCTTTCACTAAATATCTAAATCTCTTACTACTTTATCTAATTCACTAAGAACAACGCTAATCTCATCTTTGTACGCATCATTCTTATTTTTTAAATCAAGACAATATTTATTTAATTCCTTAACTTCCTCTTCTAACTTTGAAATCTCTCCCTCTAATACTGTCCTATTCTCTATGGCATCCTTAACCTTTTTATCAAGGATATCAATGATATCCATGATATAATTTTATCCCATAGCAGGCAGTTTACAAGCTAAGTGTGTAAATATGATAGATCCAAAAATTAGGAAAAAACTCGAAAGTGCTCAAGATGAGCTGGAAAATATAGACTTAAAACTATCGTCCTTAGATTTAGACTCTAATTCAATAAAAGAGTTATCAAAAAAAAGAGCTCAAATATCAGAACTTGTTGAAGACTTTAAAAGAATCAAAGAACTAGAAGGTTTGGTGGTCGAAAATGAAAAATTAGCTGAGGATGAAGAATTAAGAGAGTTGGCAGAAGAAGAGTTAAAATTGCTTGAAAAAGAACTGGAAACTTTAGAAGAAAAAATTAAACACGAGTTTATCCCGAAAGATCCAATGGATTCCAAAGATGTAATAATGGAAATCCGAGCTGGGGCAGGAGGAGATGAAGCTGCGCTTTTTGCAAGTGATTTATTGAGAATGTACTTAAGATTTGCTGAAAGAAAAGATTGGGATACAGAAATTATTAATAAAAGCGAGATTGGTTTAGGGGGTATAAAAGAAGCAATAGTTACAATCTCCGGAAAAGATGTTTATTCTTTTATGAAATTTGAAAGTGGTGTACATAGAGTACAAAGAGTACCTTTGACTGAAACTAGTGGTAGAGTTCATACCTCAACTGCAACTGTCGCTATACTTCCTGAAGCAGATGAAGTAGAAATTGAAATTGTGGAGAAAGATTTGCGTATCGATACTTACAGAGCTTCGGGTGCCGGTGGTCAACATGTGAATAAAACTGATTCCGCGATAAGAATTACTCATGAGCCTTCTGGTATAGTTGTTCAAAATCAAGATGGAAAATCACAGCACCAAAACAAACAAAGAGCTATGAGAATCTTAAGAGCTAAGTTGTTTGAGGCTGAACAGGAGAAACAAAAAGAAACAATGTCAAAAACTAGAAAGTCCTTGGTTGGTGGTGGAGATAGAAGTGAAAAAATAAGAACATACAATTTCCCTCAAGGCAGGGTAAGTGATCATAGAATTAATCTGACATTGCACAAAATTGATTATATTCTTGATGGTGATCTAGATGAACTTAATGCGGCATTAAACAAAAATTACCAAGAAGAAGCTGGAGACTGATCAATGGGGTTTTTAATTGGAGTTCCAATTCTTTATATTGTTTCTTTTATTTTAAGTTTGTATTATGCAATATCTGGTAACACACGTTACTCTTCCAAAGCTAACTATTTTTTCATCTCAGCATTTGTGTTACAAACAGGATTAATATTATCAAAAGAGGTTAGCTACGCTTCAAGAGATATTGAAAATGTTTTATTTATGATTGCATTAATTATTTCCATTGGAAGCTATATATTAATAAGGCCTGGGATGAAAAATTTATATTCTCTTTATGTCTCCCCAGTGGCTTTTATAATCACAGTTCCTTTATTGTTTAATGTTAATAATACTGAAACAGTATCAGCTAATAATAATATTTTGCTTATTTCACACATCCTTCCCAACCTTCTTTCTCATACAATACTTTTTATAGCTACAATATTTAGCTCAATGTTCTTGTTTCAATTCACGAATATTAAAAATAAGAAGATTAAAAAGATCGACAGACTGCCCAGCATATCTCTAATAGAAAGAATTAACTTTCTTCTTGTTGCGGTATCTTTTCCTTTTATGACAATAGGTTTAGTTCTTGGTTTTATTTTATCAAAAAACCAGATTGGATCATACTGGTTTGGGACAGTTTCTATGATTTCAATTCTATCGTGGAGCATAGTTTTTATTTTAATTATATTAAAAACTATATATAAAATTAGTGGATACAGGGTTTCCTTGCTAACAATTACATCATTTATAACCATAATAATAGGCTATATAGTTATGCATACGTTAGAGTTACCTTCACACAACTTTTTATATTAATAAATTTTTTGTGAGAAGAATGTACTTATCTTCTCACAAAAACTTAAAGCATATTATGTCCGCCATTGATACTTAGATTAGTACCTGTAATCCAAGAGCCGGCAGGTGAACATAGATAGAGTACCGCTAATGCAATCTCATCTGCATAACCAAATCTACCCAAAGGAATTTCATCTTTAATTCCAGCTAATAAATCTGGCGGTACAGTGTGTAACATGTCAGTTTCAACAAAACCTGGAGATATTGCATTAACTCTAATGTTGTCTTTTGCAAGCTCTCTTGCTAAGCTTCGAGTGAAACCATACATGCCACTTTTTGTAGCTGCATAATTAGATTGTCCAATATTTCCAGTTTCACCAATTATTGATGATATATTCACAACAACACCGGATCCTGCGTCTCTCATATGAGGAACTACTGCTTTGGACATATTAAATAAAGCGCCAAGATTTGTATTGATAACTTCTTGCCATTCTTCTTGAGACATCCTACTAAAGGTAATATCTCTATTGATTCCCGCATTGTTAACTAGAAAATCAATTTGACCATATTTGTTAATGGCTTCTTCGCCTAAGGCTTGGCAAGCATCAAAGTCTTTTACGTCAGCTTGAACAATGATGGCTTCAGAACCTAAGCCAGCAATTTCTTCCGCTGTAATCTCTGCTGCTTCTTGGTTGCTTACATAATTGAGTACTAATTTTGCACCTGCTTCTGCAAACGCCAATGCGCACTGCTTTCCTATACCTCTAGAGCTTCCTGTAACAACCGCAACTTTGTCTTTAACGTCATATAAATTTTCAATCATTATTAAAAACCTCCCTTTACTGCATTCATTATTCTATACAAAAAAAAATTATTTATCTACAAATTTACCCTATTATCATACTAAGAATCATTTAGTATAATCAGAGTATGAATTATTTCGTCAAATCTCATGGTTTAGGAAATGACTATATAGTGATTGATGAGAAAAAAATCAATTTCAAGCTTAACAAAAGAGCAGTTAAAAGAATATGTGATAGAAATTATGGCATCGGGTCTGATGGCCTTCTCGTCTTAGTGTCATCATCTAAAGCTGATTTTGGTTTAAGGATCTTCAATCCGGATGGTTCAGAAGCAGAAAAAAGTGGAAATGGTTTAAGAATCTTTTCTAAGTTTTTGTATGACAATCGATATACAAATAAAAAGGTTTTTACAATTGAAACAAAGGGTGGTCTAGTTAAGAGCCACATCATAAAAGACAAAGGGAAGCTAGATAGAATAAAAGTAGAAATGGGAAAAGCGAGTTTCGATGTTAAAAAGATTCCTTTTTTGTCAAACAAGAGTACTGCAATTAATGAACATATAAAAATAGGTAAGAAAAAATTCATCTTCACTGCAGTCACAGTAGGAAATCCACACTGTGTGATATTTGTAAAAAAATTAAATAAAAAAACAATACTAGAGTTTGGACCTATGCTTGAAGCAAACAAAAAGTTTCCTCGAAAGACTAATGTTCAGTTTGCACAAATTATCTCAAGAAAAAAAGTAAAAATACTAATATGGGAGAGAGGAGCTGGATATACACTTGCATCTGGAAGTAGTTCATGTGCTGTAGCTTCAGCTGGTTACAAATTAGGAATCTTTGAAAACAGAGTTGAAGTAAATATGGATGGTGGGAATTTGATTATAGACATCGACAATGAATACAATTTAACAATGGAAGGCTCCGCTGAACAAATTTGTTCAGGTAACATTAATCTTTTTTAGATATGCGTAAAGCACTGAAAGCAAGATGCATAATCTTTGCTAACAATAAACCCTTATATGATCATGCAATAATTGTGAATGATAATATGATAGAAGAAATTATTCCAAATGCTGAAGTCTCAATTAAAAAAAATAAAATTATAAATCTTAGTAATTCAATATTGATGCCAGGACTAATTAATGCGCACATACATTTAGAATTAGAATGGGTCAAAAGGAATTTGCTACCATTTAGTTCTTTCGCATCTTGGTTAGAGCAGATAATTGATTTAAAAAAAGGGATGAATCAAGAAAAAGTAATTCTTGAATCTGTCAGGAGTTCTATAGAAAATTCAATCGACACAGGCGTTACAACAATTGGTCAGATTTCTTCTTACGATGGATTAGATTTAAAAAACATTATTAAAAGCAAAATTAGAACAGTTTATTTCTTTGAAATTACAAATTCCACAATTATGCGTACTACAACAAAAACATTTAAAAGGTTACTCTTGATGAACAAAAAGGGTAAGGATGCTATGTTTAATTTGAGATTGTTTCCGCATTCAATATATTCTTTAGATACAAGGAAGTTAAGAGAAATATTTAAAATCGCAAAAGAGAAGGAACTTGGTTTGGGTATCCATCTTGCCGAAAGTATTGATGAATTCAAATTAAGCAAAGGAAAGCAAAACGATATAGAAAAATTAGTCTTTCCCCTTCTGTCACGCAAACCTAAAATCAATACTCAAAATTCATCTCCTCTTTCTTATTTAAGTAGAATAAACAAAGATAATCTTTTTGTTTCCCTTGTCCATATGAATAACTTAACAAATAGTGATTTAGAATTATTAAAAAAGAGAAAATATCCTGTGATTTTATGTCCTAGAAGCAACTTGTTTCTAAATCAAAAACTACCTAATTTAAAGTTTTTTATGAATTATGAAAAAGCTGGTTTAGGTACTGATGGATTGTCCAGCAATTTCTCCATAAATCTTATGGATGAAATAAGATTTTTATATTTAAATTCAAAAAAAATCGTTAAACAAGATTGTGAAGTTAGAGTCTTAGAAAAAGCAACAATAGGTGGAGCAAGAGCACTTGGAATAGATAACTATGTTGGGTCTTTAGAAGCAGGAAAAAGAGCTGACATTATTGGGTTTAAACAAATAAATTTAAACCCTTATATGTCCGTAATAAATTCTAATCAAGATGATTTAACTTTTAGTATGATAAACGGCAAGGTTGTTAGGTTGAAATAAGATCAATTTCAATTGTTTCTTTAATTAATCCTTTTCTTAAGGCAGTTTCGTACATATATTTAAGTCCATCTAGACCACGATGTTTTAAATCTAAAGTATCGTTGTTTACATACATTAGCACAAATTCTTTCGCTACGTCTCTTGATACACCTCTGCTAAACTCCATTGCATAGTCGAGTGCTTCGTCAATATTAGATAAAGCATAGCTGATACTATCCTTTATCATTTTAGCAGTTTCAAATTGTATTTCTTCGTCTAAAGACCTATTAACAACATTCAATCCTAATGGTATAGGATGGTTACAATCGTTATACCAAAGTTTAGGTAAATCAAGTAGGAGCTTCAAACCTAAATCTTCATAAGTGATTTGCCCTTCATGAATAATAAGTCCAGCGTCTACTTCTGAATTCATAATTGCCGGAACAACATGGTCAAAATCATACTCTATAAAATTTGCGTCATTGCAATAAAGTTGCAAAAGCAGAAAAGCCGAGGTTAGTTTACCTGGTATTGCAATTTTAAGGTCTTTTGTGGATTTGAAATCTTTTTTTGAAACTAATATTGGCCCATAATTGTCTCCCATACTAGCACCGCAATCCATAATTCTGTAAGTGTTATAAAGATGTAAATACGCATGTGCAGAAACTGCAGTAGTGTCAAGCTCACCCTTGATAGCCATTTTATTCAAACTTTGTATGTCTTTTACAACATGATTGAACTTTAATAGTGGTGATTTAATTATATCTTTCGATATAGCGTAAAACATAAAAGCGTCATCGGCATCTGGGCTATGACCAAGGGTTAGATTTTTTTTTGACATGGCTAGATCTTTTTATTAAAACTACTTTTTTTCCAATTTGCAAATTTTGCGGATAAGTCGATAAACAAATTAATACCTTTTATATGTTCTTCCTCAATTTTATAATAAATTTTTTCATTAAGATATTGATGAGCTAACTTCCTATCTATCTTGTATCCTGTTTTTATCAAAAAAGTTTCTATAATTGCATTTGTAGATTTAATCCCTTCTTTAAACGAATTATCTAAATAATTAAGCTCAAGTTCGCTTGGGGGATCTGAAATATAATTATATGTTCCAAATGTAAAAGGCAAACCTGTTTCTTTGTACCAAATCTCTCCCAAATCGTAAATATTTAACCCCGAAGGGTTAGACGAAAGAATTTCTAAACTTAAATCACCGATTATTATATATCCAATATCATTTTTCATTTCCATTCCTAAGCTAGGCAACCCAATCGAATATTCCATTTTAGTTTTGAGAAAAACTTCTTGAATAACTTTGAATAACATATTTGAGCTTTTTGATCTGATATCTTGTACTACGAGTTTGATATCTTTGAGATTTGATTTGGAGATCAATATAACACTATCGACTTTTCCATAAGAACTAATGCAATAATTATCCAATGAAACGACTTCTTGGTTAGATAAATGGTCAGCTATAGAAAGTAATGATAGAAAAACGTCTTTGTCAATTAATGGTTGCAAGAGTGAAGATGGAAAATAATTATAAGTTATATAATTATCAATGAGATTATTATCAAAAAGATAAGTTAACGGTTGTGAGTTTAAAAAAGGTACGGAGCCGAGTTTTTTCATCTAAATTTTAAAATCAACAAATGACCATTTCTTTGGTGTAAATATCATTTTATGTATTTCAAGAGCAAAGTCATCCGTCATTCCAGCTATAAAGTCTCTACAATCATCTCTGTATGAACCACTTTCAAACTTATATAATTCTCTTAGCTTTAATTCATTAGCAAGAAAGAATTTGTATAAATCCATCAGTATCTGTTTCGCTTTCTCAAAATTTACTATTATCTTCTCTTGTTGATATACATTTTTAAATAAAAAATCTCTCATTTCTCCAAGATTTTTTTCAAGATTCTTGGAGATTATTATGGACTTGTAAGAATTTTTGACAGTTTCGCCAACGGTATCAGACACAACTTTTGATATTCTTTCAGAATGCGTAGATCCAAAAAACTTAACGAGCTTTACGGGTATGTCTCTTTTTTTAATTAAGGATGCTCTTAGTGCATCATCTAAGTCATGAGTAAAATAAGCAAAAATATCAGAATATCTTACGACTTGTCCTTCTAAGGTCATTATCTTAATCTTTTTATTCACTATTGGGCCCTTTCCTTTAGAATGTTTTGATATACCATCTTTAACTTCTATAGTTAGATTCAATCCTTTACCTTCATTCTCTAATTTTTCAACTATTCTAAGGCTATGCATATAGTGCTTGAACCCTCCTGGGTGTATTATGTCCAAAGCTTGCTCTCCAGCATGGCCAAAGGGAGTATGCCCTAAGTCGTGTCCCAAAGATATTGCTTCAGTTAAGTCTTCGTTTAAACCTAAAGATTTAGAAATTGTTCTTGCTATCTGGGCAACCTCTAATACATGAGTTAATCTTGTCCTAAAATGATCTCCATAAGGAGCCAAAAAAACTTGGGTTTTATCTTTAAGTCTTCTAAAAGATTTTGAGTGAAGTATTCTATCTCGGTCTCTTTGATATTCTGTTCTAAAAGGACACTTCTTTTCTTTTTTAACTCTACCATGTGAATGAGAACTAAATGCTGCGTGCTTTGACAACACAATCAATTCATTTGATTCTAATTTTTCCCGAATAATCATTTTATTTTCTAACTAATATACCTTGTTCAGACAAAAAGTTTTTTACATCGCTAATTGTATATTCTCCAAAGTGAAATATTGATGCACATAGAGCTGCATCAGCTTTTCCCAAAATAAAAACTTCTGATATATGATTCAAGGCCCCTGCTCCACCAGAAGCAATTACAGGTATGGTCATTTTTGTACTTAACAAATTGAGGATTTCAATATCATAACCCATTTTCGTACCATCCCGATCCATTGATGTCAGTAATATTTCACCAGCTCCATAATTCTCCATTTTAGAAATCCAATCAATAGCGTTAATCCCGGTTGGATTTCTACCACCATGAGTAAAAACCTCCCAAATACCGTCTTTTTTCTTTTTAACATCAACTGCCACCACTATACATTGTGAGCCAAATTTCTTAGCTGATTCGATTACAATTTCTGGTTTGTTTACAGCAGCTGTGTTAATTGAAACTTTGTCAGCACCTGCCAGCAATAATGTATTAATATCTTCCGTGTTCCTGATTCCGCCCCCAACGGTCAAAGGTACAAAAACCTTGTCCGCAGCTTTTTCAATTGTATCAATCATGATATTTCTATTTTCATTTGATGCAGTTATATCAAGAAAAGTTATTTCGTCTGCACCTTCATTACTGTATTTCTCTGCAACTTCTACTGGATCTCCTGCGTCACGTAAGTTTACAAAATTAACACCTTTAACTACCCTACCTTTGTCTATATCCAAACAAGGTATTATACGTTTAGCTAACATTCTCAAATTCCTTTATAGAGTCTTGTAAATTTATTTTATTTTCATAAATTGACTTACCAAGTATTGCTCCATAGATTCTTTCGTCATCCATTAATTTTATTTGATTTAAATCTGAATTATCTTTAATTCCTCCTGAGATTATTACAGGAATCTTTGATATTTTAAGATATTCATCTATTAGTTCCTTGTTGAAACCCTGAAGGGTTCCATCTCTATCTACAGATGTCAAAATTATTAGGGAAACTTTTAAAACCTCCAACCTTTTAAGCACATCAATTAATTTTATATCTAGCTCGCTGTTCCATCCTTTGATTGCTATTTTATTATCTTTAATGTCTAAACCTACTGCAATATTATTTGAAAAATTTTTACATGCTTCCTCAAAAAACTCTTCATCGGTAAAAACTGAAGTTCCTAATATTACTCTTGTTGCACCTAAAGAAAGATAGCTTTCTATTGTATTTAAATTACGAATACCCCCACCAATTTGAAAATTACATGATTTGTTTTCAAGAATTTTTTTTATTACTTCAAAGTTTATACTTTGTCCTTCTAGTGCTCCGTCTAAATCAACTAAATGAATTAATGAAGCTCCTGCGGAAATCCATTTTAGTGAAACCTCTTTGGGGCTATTTGAATAAATTGTTTCTTTATCAAAATCTCCTTTGAAAAGTCGTACACACTTTTTATCTTTTATGTCTATTGCCGGTATAAGTATCATATAAATACATTTTACAAAAATTAATTAATAAATTAAATTTAATTTTATGAAGTATTGGATTGCCAAGTCTGAACCTTATAAATATTCCTGGGAAAATATGCTAAAAGACAAAATTACCTATTGGGACGGGGTAAGGAATTATCAGGCAAGAAACAACCTTAAAGCTATGAAAAAGGGGGATCAAGTGTTTTTTTACCACAGTAACGAGGGAAAAGAGATTGTTGGTGTTACAGAAGTACTAAGAGAGCATTATCAAGATCCAACAACTGATGATGATAGATGGGTTGTAGTTGACTTAAAGGTTAAAAAAAGCCTTAAAAGGTCTATTTCCTTGGCAGAAATCAAGAAAGATCCAATATTGTCTAAAATGAGTCTAATTAAGCAATCTAGATTATCAGTATTGGAAATTGAAAAAAAGCATTTTGATAGAATAATTAAGAAGTCTAATGAGAAATGATGAAAAAACTTTAATTAAAGGTATGTTGAACGGCAATAGAGTTAGCCTTTCAAAGCTCATAAGTGTAGTGGAAAGCGACCCATCTGCTATTTCTAGAATAATAGAATCAATTAAAGAAATACCAAACAAGGTATGTGTAATTGGTATCACTGGACCACCAGGTGCTGGAAAAAGTACTGTGACAAATCGTATTATAAAAATCTTCAGAGAAAAAGGCTCTAGGGTTGGAATAATTGCGGTAGATCCTAGCAGCCCTTTTACTGGTGGTGCTGTATTAGGGGACAGGATAAGAATGCAAGATCATGCATTAGACAATGAAGTGTTTATAAGGAGTATTGGTAGTCGAGGCGATTTAGGAGGGCTATCTAATTCTGCAAGTGGAATAATTAGACTTTTTGATATATTTGGGATGAATATAGTAATTATTGAAACAGTAGGTGTCGGTCAAACAGAGCTAGATATAGTAAAAATCGCTGATTGTGTGGTTGTCACTTTAGTACCCGAAGCTGGAGATGGTGTTCAAGCGATGAAAGCTGGTTTAATGGAAATTGGGGATGTATTTGTTGTTAATAAATCTGACAGAGGTGGTGCTGAAAAGTTAGCTAGAGAAATTGACTATATGGTTTCATTAAAACAATCGGAGTCTAATTGGAAAACAAAAGTTCTTACAGCCCAAGCCGAAAACAATATTGGCATGAGTGAACTTGTAGAAGAAATTGAATCATTTGTAGAATTTGAAAGTAATAATGGAAATTTGGTAAACAAGAAGAAGCAGAGACAGATTGCTGAAATTGATTCGGTTTTAGATAGAAAAATCAAATCAGAACTTGAAAAAATAAAAGACACGAAAAAGATCAAAGGATTAATGGATAGATTAAAAAAAGGTGCTTTAGAACCAGAAGAAGTTGCTGAAACAATATTTAATCTTCTTAGAAAAAATAATTGAGAAAAATTCTTATTAGTGAGACTCTAGATGAAATAAGAGTTGCGGTTGTTGACAATTCACGGTTAAGGAATTTCTTTATAGACAACAACAGAGAACAAATTTCAATAAGAGGAAATATCTATAAAGCGGAAAAGAATCCTAATGCCTCTGGCATTGAAGCTTCATTCGTTGATATTGGCTTTGGTAAATCAGCCTTTCTATCAAAAAATAATCCCATAAAAGATGAAGTAGGCGCTGATGAATTACATGTCTATGAAATAGTTCAAGATAACTTTGTAATGGTTCAAGGAATTAGTGATTATGATCCTAGGAAAGCACCTAAGGTATCAGACTTTATAACGTTACCATCAAAATTTTGTGTGGTGTTAAGCAAGCCTGGTTTTCTAGGTATTTCCAAAAGAATCAGTGATGAAAAAACTCGAAAGAGGCTTAAGTCTCTCAAAAAAATGGCTACAAAAGGGCTTGGGATTATTTTACGGACATCATGTGAGAACGAAACATTAAAAGACATAAGAGAAGATATATCCAAAACAAAAAAAAGATGGAAGATGATTATGCAACTTTTTAAAAAAAATAAGTCGGTTGGCATCTTACATCAAGAGGATAATATTCTAGATAGTATTTTAAGAGAATTTCTAAACAGTGAAACTAAAGAAATTGAATTTGATTCAAGAAGAATCCATACGTATTTCAAGAAAAAATTAGAAAAGAATAAATCAGTGATTAAATTAAAAACAACAAATAAAAAAGACAACATATTTAGGAAACACGGTATAGAAAAGGAAATAGAAAAAATATTTCATAAAAAATTAAACTTAAAGAATGGTTCCTTCTTGCTTATAGAAGAAAAAGAGGGATTGACTGTAATTGATGTAAATTCAGGCAGAAGCCTTAATAGAAAAAAAGAATCTAATTTTACTGTTAATGTTGCTGCTGCAAAAGAAATAGCAAAACAAATTATTCTTAGAAATTTAAATGGGATTGTTCTAATAGATTTTATTGATCTACAAAAAAGTAGTCAAAAAAAGAAATTACTTAACACGTTCAAAAGTGCTATGCAAGAAGATAAATCAAAACATACGATTCTGCCAATTTCTAAATTTGGGATAATAGAAATGACCAGACAAAAAGTTGGAACTAGGACTTCGTCTCTCGTCAGCGAAAGCTGCAATCATTGTTTTGGCTCTGGCTTGGTAACAAAGAAAGAGATTGTTTGCTACGAGGTAATAAGAGAAATAGTTCAAATTTCTCATTCAAAAAAAACAAAGGTCAAAATCAATTTAAACTCTAATTATATTAGCACCATGAACTCTATAATTGATTTAAACAAGTCCAACAAGGTTATCAATAATATGGACATCGTCATCAACGAAGATAACTCTATCGATAAATATAAAATAATTTGATGAATCCGTAGTTATATATTAAATTTATATGCCATGGATATCTTTAAAACTGTAAATATGTATCACATTGGTATAGCGGTATATGATGCTGAAAAAACTGCTAAACTTTATGTAGATACACTTGGTTTGAAAATTGAACACGATGAGACTTCTGTTGACCAAGGAGTAAGAGCAATTATGCTCGTTCCAGAAAATGCCTCTCTAACTACTGCAATAGAATTACTAGAACCAGTAGTTGATGATTCTTCAATTACTAAATTCTTAGAAAAAAGAGGAGAAGGAATGCATCACGTTTGCTATCTGGTCGAAGACATTTTAAAAGGAATTAAACACTTGCAATCTCAAGGAATTGAAATGATTGATGAAAAACCCAGGGAAGGCATAAATAACACTATAGTAGCATTTGCTCATCCTAAAAGTATGAATGGGGTTCTGATTGAATTAGCACAAAAAATTTAGTTTTCTTCTTTGTTGTTATCGCTATTTTCTTCTTTTGAATTTTCATCTTTCATAGCCTTTTTAAAACCTGAAATACCTTTGCCCAAAGAAGATCCTATATCTCCTAGTTTGCTTGGACCAAAAACAAGCAAGACTATTAATAATATTACGATAAGCTCTGTAAGACCAATGGGTCCAATCATTTATGTGCCCTCCAAATTTATAAGCTAACTCAATGAAGATAGGGTGTCAATTCTCATCTTTAATATATAATAGAATACAATATAATTAGATTGTGAAAGTTCTGATATATACTCATGAATTTCCACCATTTCAGGGTGGTATTGCTACATCGGCTAAAAGGATAGCTGAGATTATTAGCACAAAAAATGAATTGATTGTATGTTGTCCATCTTATTCGATTAAAAACACAGACAATAATGCTTATCAAATTAAGCGAATAGATTTCCCTGGGGGTAGAAATTTTAAAAAAATACCATTAATTCAATATTTTGTAGGCTTGTTAAATCTTAAAAATCTTGTGCTAAAATTTAAACCTGACAAAATTTTATACCTTGGTGAAGAAGCTGAGATTGTTGGAAGCTTGTTCAATTCAAAAGCGAACAATCAAATTGTCCGAATTGCTGGTTCAGGTATAGAAGCAATAATTAAGAGTCGCAATCCAATAAAAATTATTCCAAAATATTTATTAAGAAGGTTGTATAGAAATTCCAGCATAATCATTGCTGTTAGTAAAAACACTAAGATGTTAATGGAAGGCTACGAGAAATTTTTTCCAAAAGAAAAAATTAGACTTGTGTATAATGGAATAGATGCGGATTTCATATCAAAAGAGAAAGTAAGAAAAATAAGAAAAGATTTGGAATTTAATGAAAATGATTTTGTACTTTTAACAGTAGGACGACTACTTCCAAGAAAAGGGCAAGACTTTGTAATCAAAGCAATGTCTCAAATTAATAATCCAAAAATTAAATATATTTGTGTTGGTGAAGGTAGATTTCTAGATAAATATAAAAGACTAGTTAGTTCATTAAATCTCAATGAAAGAGTTTTTTTTGTAGGCGGAGTAACAAACAAGAGCATTCATGAGTATTATGATGCTGCTGATTTATTCGTATTGTGCAATAGAACTTGGAACTCCAAGATAGAAGGTCTTCCAAATGTTGTCCTGGAAAGCATGGCTAGAGGTGTTCCTGCGATTGGATCAAGAAACAGTGGGACAGAAGAATTAATAATTGAGAACAAAACTGGCTTTCTTGTTAATCCTTACGATGTAAACGACATAATTAATAAAATTAATCATGCTTACGCCACTAGAAAAGAATTAGATCAAATGGGTGAGCAGGCTAAAACTTTTATAAAAGATAATTTTAATTACAATAAGATGAAAGATGAATATTTAAGGTTGATAGATAGTGAATAAAATAAAGATATGTGGTATTACGAATGTAGATGATGCGAATCTTTGTAAAGATTTACCAATCGACTTTGTGGGATTTAATTTTTATCCTAAAAGCAAAAGATTTATTAATATTAAGATGGCAGAAAAATTAATTAGCGTAATTGGTAAAAATATTTTAAAAGTTGGTATTTTTGTTAATGAAGATGCTGATAGAATAAATAATTATATTTTGGAATTAGATTTGGACTATGTACAACTTCACGGAGAAGAAACTCCCGAAGAGACAGAAAAACTGAATTGTAAAACTATAAAAGCTTTCTCTGCTATGCATCCTGGTTTATCAGAATACATTTTAGACTATCAATCAGATTACTGGCTTTTTGATTCATCAAATACTAATGAAAGGGGTGGCACGGGTAAAACATTTAATTGGGATATACTTTCAAATATTTCTCCAAAAGAAAAATTAATTCTGTCTGGGGGTATAAACGAATCAAATGTTTTAGATGCGATGAAGAAAACGAGTGTAAATTTTGTTGATATTTGTTCTGGAGTTGAGTCGTCACCTGGATACAAAGATATTAAAAAACTGGAATCTATTGTAAGATTAGTTAAAGATGTCTAAAAAAATAACTCAGTATCCTGATAAAGATGGAAGATTTGGTGCCTATGGAGGGAAGTTCGTTTCAGAGACACTAATGCCTGCATTGGATGAGCTTGAAAGCAACTACAAAAAAATTAAAAACAAGAAAGATTTTAATCGTCAGATTAATTCTCTATTGAAAAATTTTGTTGGGAGACCAACTCCTCTATATTTTGCTGAGAGAACTTCTAATAAGATAGGCGGAGCAAAAATCTATCTTAAAAGAGAAGATTTAGCTCACACGGGTGCTCATAAAATTAATAACACAGTGGGTCAGGCAATCTTAGCCAAGCTTATGGGGAAGAAGCGAATTATTGCGGAAACTGGTGCTGGACAACATGGAGTTGCTACGGCGACTATATGTGCGCTTTTAGGTCTTAAATGTGAAATATATATGGGTCTTTTAGATACTTATAGACAATCTGTCAATGTTCAAAGAATGAAATTGTTGGGCGCAAAAGTCATTCCAGTAAAATCTGGCTCTCAAACTCTTAAAGATGCTTTAAATGAAGCATTACGTGACTGGGTTACAAACGTAAAAGATACTTTTTATATAATTGGTAGTGTTGCTGGTCCACATCCTTACCCTATGATAGTTAGAGATTTCCAAGCAATTATTGGAAAAGAAGCTCGAAGACAAATTTTAAATATTGAGTCAAAACTTCCCGACTTACTCATTGCTTGTGTTGGTGGCGGGTCAAATGCGATTGGTTTATTTTATCCTTTTTTAAATGACAAAAAAGTAAAAATGATTGGTGTTGAAGCAGGAGGCAATGGTATTAAAACTGGTTTGCACTCAGCAAGTATCTCGGCTGGTACAGTGGGAGTTTTGCATGGTAGCAAAACATATATTTTACAAAACAAAGATGGGCAGGTCACAGAAACACATTCTGTTTCAGCAGGACTTGATTATCCAGGAGTTGGTCCCGAACATTCATTTCTTAATGATACAAAGAGGGTCGAATACACTTCGGTAAATGACAAACAGGCAGTGAAAGCTCTTAAATATTTTTCAGAAAAAGAAGGAATTATTGCTGCATTAGAAACTTCTCATGCCTTAGCTTATGCTCTTATCGCCGCTTCTAAAATGAGAAAAGATCAAATCGTAATTGTAAATCTTTCAGGAAGAGGAGATAAAGATTTAGAGTCTGTAAATGACTTTCTAGAAAAAAATAAAATTTGATAAGATGAATTTGCTGCAAACTATAAAAAAAGCCAAAGAAGAACAAAGAACTTGTTTTGTAACTTATACGACTGCTGGTGACCCAGATATTAATACATCATTAAAAATTCTGGAAACATTATCTAAAAATGGTTCTGATATTATTGAACTTGGGATTCCATTTTCAGATCCAATTTCTGACGGTCCGACAATTCAAAAAGCTAGCGAAAGAGCTCTTGCTAATAATGTTACTATATCAACCGCTTTAGATTTGATAAAAAAGTTTAGAAAAAAATATGCAACTCCTATTATATTGTTTGGTTACTACAATCCATTCCTTAGATATGGATTGGACAAAATCATGAAAGATATTAGAACATCTGGCGCTGAAGGCATTCTTATTGTTGACCTACCCCCAGAAGAATCTTATGAGGCTCAACGTGCTGCTAACAAAGCCGGTATAGAACTAATTTATTTAATAGCACCCACAAGTACAGAAAAAAGGATTAAGGTCATATCGGAACTATCAAACTCATTTATATATGTAGTCTCTGTAACAGGGGTAACTGGGGCTAGAAAGATGCTGGATAAAAACCTTAAAAGTTTCATAAAGAATATTAAAGAAAGGACAAAAAAACCTATATGCGTTGGTTTTGGAATATCTCAACCATCCCACGTTAATGAACTTAAAAATATCACAGATGGAATAGTAATAGGAAGTGCAATTATTAAGCAAATTGAAAGGAATCTGAAGAAAAAATCATCAATTATCAAGGAAATAACAAATTTTATGGTCAAAATAAAAAAATCAACTTTCTTTTAAAGACTTTAATACTACAAAATTATATGGCAACCTATATAGTCTATTAGCTATTTTTGATAATTAGCACATTATATTTAATTAAAGGGGTGACTTTATGCAATTATTATTTAAAACACGTTCTGCTGAATATACAGGAGAAGGAGGGCTTCCGAATGGAACTTTTGATGATACTTCCACTTGGAAACCAATGACAAAATATTTAGAAGATGGTGCTGTTAACTATCCGGACAAACCCATGTTTAAAATTGCCAATGGTGAGGGAAAAGTTATTGAAACTTATTCTTATAAAGAAACAAACGAAAAAGCAAACCAAGTTGCAAATGGATTAATAGAAAAAGTTGGAGTTAAGAAAGGCGACAAAGTTGGGATGTATATGCTCAACTGTGCTGAATTTGTTTTATCTATCATTGCAATACATAA
>CEQP01165461.1_pt1 | contig 21633 bp, 30 predicted proteins | sample 356291 | NCBI WGS metagenome assembly CEQP01 (sample SAMEA2621221, study PRJEB7988) | marine metagenome | isolation source: saline water (ENVO:00002010), including | reverse complement strand
TTAGTAACCGCAGCACCACCCTTGGCAGCACCCTTAGTAGCCGCAGCACCACCCTTGGCAGCCGCGGTACCACCCTTGGCAACCGCAGTACCGCCCTTAGTAGCCGCAGCACCACTCTTAGCAGCGCTTTCGGTGGCTTCTTGAGTAGCCTTTGTAGTCGCTTTTTCGGTGGCTTCTTGAGTAGCCTTTGCACCTCCTTTTTCGAGGACTTCCTGCGTAGCCTTTGTTGTCGCCTTTTCACCAGCCTTTTTGGTTGCCTTTTTCAAACCCTGTTCGATAATTTCGCCTAGGACAATACCAGTCGCGAGTTCTGTAGCGAGTGTTTTAGCCAATTCCAACTTTTCATTGAATCCAGGTTTAGCCCCCGGCTTTAATTTGCAACACCCCGGATTATTCGGATCATCTTCATAATTTCCGTAACACCCCAGTTCGGGATCAGCCCGGAATGCACAAGCTTCGCGTACAGATTTTTTAATTTCATCTTTAACTACATCTGGGTCGATACCTGCATCAGTAAGTGTATTAGTAAGACGCTCCTCAACTTCTTCGGGTGTTTCGACGACAATCTCGGAAGCGGGGCGTAACACTTCGACCGAATTACCTAATTCGGATTTAGGTATCTGTACAACCTGTCTCGTAGATGGATCGTATTTTAAGACAGTTCTGTTTCTTACACTTTGCCCAAGGAGGATGAGGACTATTATTACTATGAGAAATATCCCAATACGAGCGGCCCCCATCTCCTCTCTTTGATATAGCCATATAAAAAAATAATACTTAAAGATTCATCACGGATACTAATCATGTCTTGGTGCTGGTGGTGCTGTCACGATTTTGAAAGTGACCCCCTGGCATTACCAACTAAACACGATGAAAGACGAAACAAATTTGTAGTCGCTGGTAAGTTTTGTTCTTGGAGCTGTATGAAAACGTACGCACTCGAAACATACGGCCTGAGCAGGGGGAGTATTATATGCGGTAATATCGTGATGTTGCGAAAGGCGATGTACGGTAAAATTGGTCGCATTAAACCGGCGCCCAAGAGACAGCGACTCATAGAATTTGGTGGTGACCTGACGATAGAGAAGTTTAGAGAAAATGCGGACCTCGATACAAATCCGAATACAGACGTGATTCAAGAACCAGAAGTGGACAAAGTTATACCCGTTACGAATACTACGAATAAGATGTACGAAATAAAAGGCGCGACGGGAACAAATGAACCGTTACGCCTTAAACGTGCAAAACCGCTTAAGAGAGATCAAAACAATTTGGAAACTGTTTTGGGGTTGGTTATTAAACCAAAGAATTAGAAGTGGAAGTGGAACAATTTAGACATGTATCACCTGCATATACGAACGAGCAACATTTGCATTCGTTCAGGGGTACTATGTTTCGCTTTTTGAGTTTATTGTGTGAGTACATCACGAGATCACGGATGGTGTATATCCCATATGCTACCATGGTTTCAAGGTTCGGGAACTTCATTTAAACTTAATACAAGCGCAAGCCTTATTTACCTTTAGCATGACCGAAAAACTATCGATCATGGGAGGCACCATGGTCTTCAAAACAGTCTCAAGTTCAGAATCCTCATCCCCCGCGTCAATCTGCTCGATGACGGAGTAGATAAGGTCAATGACGAGATCCTTCTTTTCGGGTCCGACGAGACCCTTCATACTCTGAACATCCATCATAAGAGTAGAAACGAGTCCACAGATGTTCTCCTTGTTGATACCAGTCTTCTTGTACTTGTTTACGAGACGGGTAATCTTGTTCACGATCTTCTCATTATCCTTGCCCTTGGTAGCGTACGACTTCAAAATGTTTTCCATTTGTATAAGCCTACATTAAAATCTTTAACTATATAAATGGTGACCACTGACGGACTCATCGCTACGAGTGCGATTTCTATAGGCGTGGCACAGATGATGTTTAGGGTTTCTACTATCAAACAGGAGAAGGTTGATGTGAACACGTATCCTCTTTTGTATTCGGGTATAGTTGCCAGTATACTTTGGACACTGTACCAATACAGAATAGGAGCTAATTATTCGGTTGTGTATTCGATTCTCGGTTTGTTCGTGCAACTGTATATCTTACACGAACTCAAATCGAAAGAGCGCAGAAGGGAGAATGCGTACTGAAGGATATTGAGTTTTTCTTCCAACGAGAGTTTCCCCACGTTTCGTACTACATGAACTATAAGCATACATACGATATACGTAGCTTCATGTAGTTCCATACTAGTTAATTGAAATTTTTACGCTTCTGTGAGCGCCACGTTGGTAGGTGTGACAGTGACACCACCCCTGGGAGCAAACGCCATGTACGTAGCGGCGAGACCGATCACGATGATAAGGCTCGCGAACGTCATACCGGTAATCGAGTAGTTAACCTCGGAATCCTTGGGCTTGCACGCCTCCTTGTCGGCGTTAAGAAGTTGGTACACGAACACACCGGAAATCAGTAAAAGAATACCACCGATGATCATCATAGGACCAGCCGCCGAAGCGCCGGGGGTGGACACGAACTTACGAAGACCGAGGGTCGCCGCAGCAGTGACCACGATAGTCACGAGTTGGCTGAGATACACCTTGCGATTCTCAAACTTTTCGACACCGCGCACAGCATCACACTCATTGTAGTGACGGATACCCACGAAGTTCACAAAAAACGTGATAGCGGCGAGCAAAATAATACCGAAAAGGGCAGGTAAACCCATCTCTTGAGAAAACTTCATCTTTACTGTATGATGAGAAAAAAGTCTTCTGGAGTATATGCTTAAAGGACAATCACGACATATACATAAATGGAGATAGACCTAGGAAAATTGTGGACTAATTTTCGTTCGACTGGTGCAAAAGACCACCCTATGTTTTGGGTGAATGGCGCCGAGCATTTCATACCTAACATGTTAGAATGTATGCGTTTAACAAACTATGAACCGATCGTCACTAAATACGACACCTATGAGAATGAACACACAGAGACAATGAAAAATTTATTCATTAAACACGGTTCCGATAAGTTTATTAATCCGTATTACAAATATTATAGTAACGTTTTGACTGGTAAAAACGATTTAAACATTTTGGAGATTGGAATGGGTACGAAAGATCCCACCATACCGTCTACGATGTATTTTTACAAGCAAGATGAGAACTTTGATTCGACGCCCGGATCATCTCTGCGCGCGTTTAGGGATTTCGTTCCAGGTTCGAATGTATATGGAGCCGATATCGACGAAAAGATCTTATTTCAAGAGGATAGAATTAAGACGGCGAAGGTTGATCAACTTGTTAAAAGTGAGCTCGATGACTTGTTCAAGGGTGTAAAGTTTGATTTTGCCGTTATAGACGGTCTTCATCATTTAACTTCTGACATGAATTCTATATTATCGCTTCTCGATAGAATGAATCCTGGCTCGAAATTGATCGTAGAAGATATTACCATTTTTGATAACTGGAAAGTAGTTGATTTTGTATTATCCAGGGTTGAAGGGATTACTACCGAATTCGTGACTGACGACGAAAATAAAGTTTATATTTACGTAATATCTAAATAAACATCCCAATTCCTCCACATTTCTCCATAGTCGTTCGTACCGGTCAGGTCTGAATTATCAGCTCCTCTGGCATTGTTATATTTGACCTTTGCGAAGCGACCAAGTTCAAAATCTATAAACTGTTCACCGTTATCGATCACGTGTTTCCCGATTAGACATGCACGCGGAAACTTTCTCACGTGATCAATACACGCGTTTATATAGGCACCCGGACCCGTAGGGGCTAAACAGTCCATTCCGTAATGCCTGTTAGCTATGTTCCATAGGATGATGTCGATCATCTTCTTAGAGATGGGATGCTTAGGAACCGACCCAATGAATCCCGTTGTCATACAGAGCTGCTGTTGGGGTGTATCCACGCATACGTAAAACTCTTTGTTCAAAGCGTCCAACTCGTCGAGTGGTTTATAGCATTCCATTCGAGCATCTGTATACCAACCACCTTCGTTATACATGATGAGATGGCGCATCAAGTCACATTTATACGAATACGGCTTTAGGCTGTGGTATGCTTTTAGTACATCATCGTTAAAATGCTGCTTGATGTAATTCTCACAAGATTCCCCGGAATATAGTTTGACTTTATACCCCGGATTGAGACGATACCATGTTTCAATTGCTTTATTCATTCCTTCCGGTAATTGTGGCATTTTACCCTCGTCCACTATTATCACTTTATGAATGATCTTTGGAATCATAGATAGTTAAAGAAGGTATCCTCTAATACACTATGAAGATCACATACGCCATCACCGTTTGCAATGAATCCAGGGATCTATACTCTCTCATTTCATTCTTAAAGGATGTGATAGACGAAGAAGACGATATTAACGTACTCATAGATACGGCACATGTTACAGAAAGTGTGAATTCTGTCATAGAACATTTTAAGGATAATATAGTCACGTGTGAGAGAGCTTTTGACGGCGACTTTAAATCGCATAGGAATTTCCATATAGAAAACTGTAAAGGCGATTACATATTTATAATAGATCCGGACGAAATGCCACAAGAATTGATAATAAAAAAGATAAAAGAAATAATAACGACTACCGAAGCCGATTTACTTATGATGCCAAGAATTAACATTGTCTTAGGAGCTACTCGTAAATGGTATGAAGATCACGAGTTCGGTGATAAAATAAATGAATTGGGATGGGTTAACTGGCCCGATTATACTGGACGTGTTTTCAAGAATAACGGGGTGATAAAATATGGAAATACTTTACATGAGAAACTCGAGGGGTATACTAATGCCAAAATTATAACGGATAATCCCAATCTTGCGTTGTATCACATAAAATCGGTGGACAAGGACAATAACAGATGGAGTAATGGATCGTACGTTTCGCCCAAGAATGATAATCTATACGACAAGTTAATGTAGAGTTAACATGTCGTATAAACGATTGTCTGGAGTGGGGTTCGAACCCACGCGTGCATAGCACAGACGATCTTAAGTCGTCCTCCTTAGACCACTCGGACATCCAGACATGTTCTATATTAGACGCATTCTTTTAAGTATCTAAAGAGAAAAAACGAACCGTAAATATATGAGTTACATATTAGCATCTTCCAAACCTGTAATTAAACCAGTGACCGATTACGACAAATTGAAAACGAAACTTCGTAACGCTACTACAGGTTATGGGACTGCTATCGTAACCAGTTATTTCATCACCCAGGGTGCAGCGGAAGGAGTCTCTGCGAGTTTGGGTGTCGCATCTTCACTCGCATATTTGGGAACGTTGACAAAATACGTGGACGAGCTAGAGAATTCTCCTATGCAAACTCAAATTCTTATACCCGTAGCCACCGCTATATTCGAAACCATGTGGAATAATGCACCATTTAGCTTTGACTTCGATTATGGAGCAACTTTTGTAGGTTTTCTAGCGTATAAATTTGCTTTGACATCTGTATTGTACGAAACTATCAGGGATATGATGATTAAGGATAGTTCTGGTGCGTATGTAAATAGGGAAGTTGAATATAACGATCTCACAGTGGAAGATGAATACCAAGATGCTTCTTCATACGAAAAATTATAAAAAAATATCATTTCATTACAAGAATGCCCGCTCCAATAGGCGTTGCTATGTTTTATTTTTATGTATTACATCGTCTCTCAAAACGACCAAAATGTCGTAAGCGTTCATCGAAAGTGAACTGGGTTTAAGCGAGTGAGTTCCAGGGTTCGCTTAGTGGTTCCGGTTTGGAGGATCTCGTCGATCTTGAGAGCGATGCTCTTTCCAATACCAGGAAGCTTCTTATCTCCTTCGTACACATCGGACCCGGATGTGATTTCAAAATCAATACCTCGAATAGTATTAGCAGCCTTGATGTAAGCGCGGGTGCGGTAAGGATCCTCACCACGCTTAGATTCAAGAACAGCAAGCTTTTCAAGCTCGTCCGCGATGTATTCGTTCGTGTCAATTTCTTCATCACTTTCGGATTCGGTATCGGTGCTGCAGAAAGATCCGATGTCGTTGGATGCGACAGATTCCGCGTCAGAATCGTAATCCGAATCATCATCGGAGTTGTAATAATTGTCGAGGAACTCGTCAATCTTGGCGGCGATCGAAGGACCAATACCCTTGGTGCGCTTCGCGCAAGAGACACCATCGGTCACTTCATACGTGAGCTTGGAGATGATCGCGGCGGCGTTCTTGTATGCACGGGCCTTGTACACATCGGCTTCCTTGAATGAGATAAGCATGAGATGGTTTGCAATCTCTTCGTTGATAAGACAGGTCTCATCGGGAACGAGCGTAACATGACTGACGGTAGGCTTTTGTTTCAGGTCATTAAGCTCCTTGAGAGCCCGGACTTTCTCTTCCTCAGACTTGAGGAAAAGTTCCTTGAGAGATTCAATCTTCTCGCGGGACTCCTGGTTAAGCTTCTCGAGCTTGAGAATGTAATCGGTGACAGAAGAGATGCGCATCATCGTTTGTGTATAGATTGTGTATATGCTTTATGTTGGTTTAACTTAGGTCTTATTTTCGAACGACGATGATGAACATGAGTTTAAAGAAGTTGCTTTATATAAATCCAATGAACATAGATAACATTCCTAACCACGTCAAGCGAATCCTCCAAGACAGAGAACTCACCATGGAAAAGAAAATGCATGCGTTCATGGCATTTATGCCGAAACTCCCCGCCGATCCAAAACAGGATCAGGCGTGGCGTGATAATGAAAAGGTAGGAGAACAGATTCTCCAATTAATAAAAGATGGTAAACTCAAGATAAAGGGTTTAGATCGAAATGGGAAGATAATTACTTCTTCTTGTTAGGTCGAATGGCCCACTTATTTTCCTCGTTGAACTTTTTATAATCAATTTCCTTGATTTTAAAAATTTCCATGATCTTCTGCTTGATAGGATGCTTCGTAGGAGGGGGAACACCTTCGGGTGTCTTGTCAGTGACGTCGGGTTCGCGGCGTTTACCCTCACCCGGAGCTTCTGCAGGTTCCACGAACTCGTCCTTTTTGGCGCGAATTTTAACCGTTGGTCGAATAAAGTGCGTTTGTGTAAGTGATAACATTCTAGTTTTCATTCCCGCCAAATCTTTAATAGTGGATAATTCCGGCGGCGTTAAGAATGGATTTAGTCACTGCCATGAGAACAAGCCCGGACGCAATTTCGGGGTATTCCATTTTCATAAGACGACCGGCGATTGTCATTGGAAGTACCCATGCGACGACTTGAAATTGTGCATAGTCGAATGCATCGGGTGGAATCATAGAAGCCCGCACTTTCACGGAACGAATAGGTTTGCGTGAGCGTACAGGTTGACGTTTTATGGGTAAACCCATGTGTGGAGTGATAACAGGATTGGCTAATGTTAGCATATCTAAAATAGTTTGGCGCGCTTTCTTTAAACGGGTGCACTTTTTAACGCACTCGAGAATGCCACTTGGCTGAAATCTCGGGGAATAACTCTTCTAGAGTTTTGAAGTACGTGGTTAAATGTTTCAACTCCGTATCTTCTTCATCGGTCAACGACGCACGATCGGGAAAGAATCCCATCTTGATAGTGTCAAAATGTTGACGTCGTTTTATAAAATTTTCAAAAACACGAAACGAGAGCAAGGTTTCGTCTTTTATATTTAATACACGTATTTCTTCAAATATTCGTTCTAAATGAACCATTTACTTTTGGGGAGATTTTTTCTTGGGTTTGGGTTTTTTACGATCCTTGACATGTTTAACTGCTCCTAGCGCGGCTATACCCTGTGCAGCTTTGGAAACGAGGGCTCCTGTGCAAATAGGGCACGGCATTTATTTATTGTTCATATTTTTACTTTTTGTGAAAGACGTATTTAAAAGAAACGCTTACATTTATATTATAATGAACATCCTTCAATCTACTAGCCGCGTTATTTCTGACCCAGACCAATATGATACGGAGATTAATTCTGCTCGTGGGTTCAGTCTTAAAAAAACAAAATCAGTGAAAATGCCTTCCTCTAAAAGTGATGTAACAAAAGATGATGTTATTAATGCACAGAACTTTTGGGCACAGTCTATCGTAGACATCTCTAATTCCTATCTCTCTGGAGAGGATTACGTGAGTCTCGCGAGTGAACGCGCCGGTGAACTTTATGGATATGATCATTCTAAGGTATTATTCAAACCAACGAAGGCTTCCGAAAAGCAATTTCGCCCGACGGCAAATGACGCCATGTCTTATTTCGTGGGTCATGATTCGGTGATAGATGGATACAAGGAAGATCAGGGTTTCGCGATTAACGCCAAGAAGGGATTCAGCCGGGTTGTATTTGATAATCACCAAATCGATTATCACGACCAAGTAGCAATCGCTATGGGTACATACGAGTTTACATGTGCGACAACCGGAGAGATCTCAGAGGTTGAATATACGTTTGGATATAAACGTAACACCGACGGAAAGGTTCGTATCTGTCTGCATCACTCTTCTATTCCATATGAACCGAAAGTGGAGAAACCTCGCGTGAGACGTGATAAAACATCTCAAGTGAAGCGTACGGGGGGATTATTTTATGATCCTGCACAGGCTGATCCGGAGGCTAACGAACGGCGCCACGTTTCATATCTTTGATAGAGAAATTTCATATCCCAATTCTCTAATAACCGGATCGTCGCGATAATTTGTTTTGTAATAGATATGCTTGATTCCACTACTTGCTAATGCTTTGTAACAATTAAGACATGGATAATGTGTAATATATGCGGTCGCACCGTCAACGGAAACACCCCGTTTCGCTGCATCCGTTATCGCGTTGATTTCTGCGTGAATCGTGGCTTGTTCATGTCCATCTCTCACGATGGAAACATGCTCAGAACCACCCAAGAAACCGTTGTAGCCCATGCTAATAAGACGGTTGTTTTTTGCAAGTACGCATCCAACTTTAAGACGTTCACACGGAGACCGAACAGATGCGAGTTCTGCGGCTTTTATGAAATACTCATTCCAAGAGATTCGGTCGGTCATGTTTAAATGAGTGGGTAAATCTTTAAACATGACTGATCGTGAAAATTACTTTCTGTTGTGGTCCCGTGGTTTCCGTGGTTTTTGTGGTTTACTAAAACAGACCTAAGTCGGACCTCGAAAGATTATATTATAAGTAACACTGAAGATGAGTATCACACGTGAACAAGCTGAGATTGCTGCAACCGAATGGTGTGGCGACAATGACTCCATCGTGAAGCAATGGCTCATTTCTGCGATTTTGGACCCACGGCAGCATCGAGATATTGGAAAGTTTTTAGCACCTATGGCAGAGATCGCCGTACGTGATTGGCTTGTTGGTCAAACTGGTCTTGAGATGAAGTGTGTGTCAGGGGAGTCGTATGACATTATCGAAACTATGCACGGGACACGCATTCAGGTGAAGTTTCGAATGGGGGATTGGCATCTAGAAACGACGCGGCGGAACTCTGTCGCGAATCAGGATACAAACGCGACCGGGCACGTTGCCTATCGCGCCGACGAGTTTGACCTACTGGTAGTTTTTGTACCCGGACCTAACTTCGGTCTGACAGGCTCTAGAAAATGTCTTGTTCCGGCTTATGAGTTGCTCAGCTCCACCAGGCGTGGACAGCTGGTGACGAGAGTGCCAGTAGCTGTGCGTCGGCGGTATGACGATGGCGAGATGACTCGAAGAGTCATTCGCAGGTCGTTTCCTCAAACACCGTCTTCCCCTCTGAGTTTATGTCTATGAGAATAAAGTCCCTTTTTAACGATATACACGCCCGACCAAGTGTCCCGGAACCAGCAAACGGATCTAGACACAAATCACCTTCTTGGCTGTAAAGAGACACGATTCGCTCAAGAAGTTTGATAGGTTTTTGTGTGGCGTATTTTGTTTTTTCACCATTCTGAATCGATGATATATCATCCCATGTATCCCGAACGGGAACACCGTCCATTTCGTCTGCGAATCGCTTAATTCGTGGAATCCCGTTACTGTTATACTCTAGGCGGTGTTCATTGTGTAGAGTTTCCATTCTTTTTTTTGAAAAATACCATTGTTTGTGATGCCCATTCCATTCGTATCTTAAATTTGGTCTTGGATTGACTTCAGGTTGAGAATTGTGTGCGGCTGATGTTGAATAGTGTTTTTTGTTATATGGACATAATTTGAGTTTCTTCAAGTATTCCTCGTCGTACGATTTATAGAGTGGGAAAAATTTTGATTTTGGCGTTTTTCCATACACGATGATAGTGTCGTGGTTCCGACCGAGTTGATGTTTATTCTTCGCATTACCACCGGACGTCCATACAATTTCGTTTTTGAAACTCTTTTCCCCGAAATACTTATCGCATATGTTACGAATATGATGTGATATTCGTGGTTCTACGTGAATGATTATATTAGCATCCTTTTTCATTACACGATGACATTCCTTAATTCTTTCCTCCATGAAAAGGGGAAAATTGGCAAACTTATCCTGAAAGTAATAAAAATTACGCCCAGTATTATACGGAGGGTCCATATATATCATATCTATCGATTCGGTGTCCAGTTCTTTCAATAATTCTAGATTATCACCGACTCGATACGTCATGCATTCTATTAGGTCAATTTCTTTAAATCTATCCTATACCCACAAGGAAACCATTGTACCCCATACTGATGAGTCTATTATTCGGTCCAGGTGAACCATCTTGTATCTATCCTAGATTTTTGTTGGCTGAGGTGGTATGGTTAAAGATTTAAGTGAATATACGTTAAGATGTCGAGGTTTGAATGTAAAAAATGTGGGTATAAAACCAATAGTAAAGGCAATTTTGACCGACACTTAAAATTATGGATGAACCGGGATTGTAGTAAAAGAGAAAAATTTAAACCACAAACATTTGAAAGATCATTTGCTTCACATCCTAAAACGATACACTGGCATCCTACTATGAACGGCGACGTGAAACCAAGAGATGTTTTTATTTCAACTTCAGACAAATTTTGGTTCAAATGTAATAAATGTCCCCATAATTTTAAGAGTCCATTGTGTAAAATTTCTTGCAGTGGTCAATGGTGCCCCTACTGCTCTCCGGGTTTCAAGATATTATGCAAAGAACTGGAATGTCAGTTTTGTCATGAAAATTCATTTGCTTCTTGTGAAAAGTCTGTGTATTGGCACCCAGAATTGAACGGTACTTCTAAACCTCGAGACTTTTTAAAAAGTTGCGATGCAAAATGTTGGTTCAAATGTGACAAGTGTCCACATAATTTTGAAGCTACTATAAGTCATGTTACTAAAGGTAGATGGTGTCCATATTGTTCGAACCCACCGAAAAAACTATGTGAGAATTCAGAATGTCAAATATGTCTATCAAAATCATTTGCTTCTCAACCAGGGGCAAAAGTCTGGCACCCAACTAAGAATCTTCCAATTACACCACGTGATGTCATGAAGGGTTCCTCAACTAAAAATTACTGGTTTCAGTGTAAGACTTGTTCACATGATTATGAAAATACCATAATGGCGACTCGTGGAGGCACTCTTGGTTGCCCGTATTGTTCAAATCAAATGCGATGCAAAGATTTAAAATGTCGTATATGTTTTAAGAATTCATTTGCTTCAAATCCAAATTCCATACACTGGCATCCAACTAAGAATCACCCAATTACACCAAGAGATGTAGCCAAAAGAACACACGAAGAATTTTGGTTCAAATGTATAGATTGTCACCATGAGTTAAAAAAACCCATAAGTCATGTTAAAGTTTATCAAAAAGATGAAGAAGGGTGGGGATGTTCATATTGTTCAAAAACACATAGGAAATTGTGTGATGATGTAGAGTGTCAATTCTGTCACGAGAATTCCTTTGCTTCACACCCTAAATCGATACACTGGCATCCTACTATGAACGGTGACTTGAAACCAAGATATGTTACCCGGTGTGGTGATTTGAAAGCGTGGTTCAAATGTGACAAGTGTCCACATAATTTTGAGGCTACTTTAGGTCATATAAACGATGGTACTTGGTGTCCTTATTGCACAGAACCTGTTAAAAAATTATGCAAAGATAAATCCTGTCACCATTGTTTATTAAAATCGTTTGCTTCACATCCAAGAGTGGACCAATGGCATCCTACTAAGAATCATCCGATTACACCCAGAGATGTTGCGAGGAGTTCGTCAAGTCAAAAATATTGGTTTAAATGTGACAAATGTCCACATGATTTTCTAGGAGATTTAGGTGGCATTTGTTACAGTGATCAATGGTGCCCATACTGCCGTGGTAACGAACTTTGTGATGCAACCGGTTGTGATTTTTGTTTTAAAAAGTCATTTGCTTCGCACCCAAAAGCGATACACTGGCATCCTACTATGAACGGTGACTTGAAACCACGAGATATCTGTATGGCAGCAAATAGAAAAGTGTGGTTTAACTGCGACGGATGTTCAAACTCCATTGATATCCGAGTGAATCATGTTTCTGGTCGTGGTGGCTGGTGTGGAATTTGTAAAAATAAAACCGAAAAGAAGGTACATGATGAATTAATTAATCACTACCTCGGTCTTATATGGGGATTTAAAGCTAATTGGTGTAAAAATCCAGAAACCAATTGCTATTACCCATTCGACTTTTGCATCAAAGAAAAACGATTGATAATTGAATTAGATGGAAAACAACATTTTGAAGATGTCGAGCATTTTAAATCGTCATTTGAAGATCGACACAGGGTTGATTTAGTCAAGCAAGTGGCTGCAAATGAGAATGGTTTTAGGGTTATACGATTAATGCAAGAAGACGTTTGGTCAGACAAGTATGATTGGCTTACCGAACTCTTAAAGAATATTGAAGACGATACGAAACAAAATATTTTCATGTGTAAAAATGGTGAGTATGATTTTTTCTATGGAAATGATCACTTCCGAAGATCAGCATCAGCCGTGTAATACGTCTTCCCCTTAACTACAAAACTATGCACTCTCGCGTACCCCCACGCTTGTGGAGAAGCCCCCGGACGATGCCCGGTTCTCCACGCAGCGAGACCCCGATTATAGATAGTTCTCAGTGTTTTCAAAGGAATCTTAGTAGCCTTAGCAATTTCAGGGAGGGATTTGACTCCTGGATACATTTTTCTAAACCTTTGCGTGTAGGAGGAAGTCTTCGTTTTCTGTCCTTGATCTGTCTTAAATTGTCTATAGTCTTTCTTGAGCATCTTCGTGTACCGTGTTTCGACTTCGCCGAGAGTCTTAAGGCCCCGGAAATACTTGAGGGGTGCGTATTGTTTGCCCTTTGTACGACGAAGCTCTGTAACCTTTTTGGTAATTTGAGCATCTGTAAGAGGCATCTTATCTTTTCCTGAGATTTTGTTTGGGGCTTATCTCGTTTCACGCCATTCCGCATGCGCTTTCAATACGGTAAAGATCTCAACCTCCGACATATACGGAAATATAGGTAAACTTACACACTTTGCGCAAAATTCTTTCGCATTTTTACAATCACTACGGTTATATTTCTTGAAACATTTCAAATCCGGTAGAGAGATTGGATAATGTATACCGGTTTGAACACCTCTAGATTTCATATGTTTAATATAACCTTCTCTATCATCTTCGAGTGTATAAAATACATGAAACACGTCATCTCTCGTGGTTCTTTGTGGGAACATATTCATACTTTGATAGACACCGGCGATCTTCTTTCTTTCCGATGTCCAATCGTCTAGTAATTTTAGCTTGGTAGCCAAAAACAAACCCTGGAGACCATCCATTCGACTATTCACACCGTCCGTATTATGTTCGTATCGATTATGTTTGGGTGCACCCAAACTTGCGTATTGTTTCATTTTCACGGCGAGAGTTTTATCGTTCGTGATACAAGCTCCTCCATCTCCCAATGCTCCGAGGTTTTTACCTGGGTAAAATGAAAAACAACCTATATCCCCTCGCAATCCAACGTGTTTAGATCCCCCCCTTCCCATAGCTCCATGAGCTTGGGCACAATCTTCGATGATAGGTATAGGATTCTGGTAGAAGGTGGGAAATTTTGCTACTTGTCCGAATAAATGAACGATGATTATACATTTGATGTCTGCAAACACGCTTTTCTCACCATCGCCCCAGTCTAGATCGTGCACGTGCAGGCTCTCGGTTAGACCAGTGGTAGGATTTACGTCTATAAAAACGGGTACGTGTCCCGCATTTACAACGGCCATAGCCGTAGCCGCGTATGAGACGGCTGGAACTAAAATTTTAGAATCAGGTGGTAGCTCGAGTGATTTAATAGCTAAATACAGTGCATCCGTGCCACTATTACACGTGATGCAATGTTCAGCACCCGTATATTTTTTAAATTCGCCCGCAAAATGGGTGTCACCCACGAAAGAAGATGAATCTAGTATATCATCGAGTGACTTATGAAATGTTTCGCGAAGAGGTTCATGAATCCTGTTTAGGTCGTTGAATGGCACTTGCATATTAAAGAGTATATTCTCCTTTTCTTTAATAATGAAGTGTGTGATCGTAGGCTTGGGGTATTTTGGTAAGATTATTCAGAGTAAACTAGACGGTCATGAAATTATCACAGTGGATCCGGCTAACAAGGATGCGACGGTTAAATACATCACCGATTTAAATTTTGTAGATGGTAAATGGTTCGTCACTACACCGGCGAGTACTCATCACAAAATACTTCTCAAATTATTCGAAATGGGTGTGAAGGATATATGGATAGAAAAGCCCATTTGTAGCACGTTAAACGATACACTCGACGTATTTTCAAAGAAGCCGGATGATGTCTTTTTATATTGTGATTTCACATGGCTTCAACACGCGGCCATAAAGAAACTCGGTGAATCGCGTGATATTAGTCATATTGAAATGAAATGGTTAAACGATGGATCTATGATACCACGAGATGTAAACATTGTTACTGATTTAGCTGTTCACCCGATATCTATACTCACGTATTTTTTGTTAAAATCCAAGGACATTCTAGAAGATATTCGTGTTACATACTCGAATGAAACTTCTGTACTCATTTCGGGAACAAGTAAAAACGGTATTTCTTTCAATATAGAAGTGAGCAACTCCTCTAAAAAGAAGATGCGAAGTGTGAGTGTGTATTGTACGTGTCAGGTGTACAGATGGGATTCGTCAAATGAGTTTTTCATAGAAAACATTGGCACACTCGAGAAACGAGATGCCATTGCCTCGAACATAGATCTTTTCTTTACGAGAAATGCAATTGGATATCCATTAGATATTGCGCGAACTCTTGAAACGGTCAACATACTCTTCAGCCGCTTTAACGACTGATACCATATCTTCATCGGAAAGAGGTGATCGCGCCATACCTATATAGTTCGCTTTTAATGGAACCGCTGGTACACCGCCCCAAATGACACCATCGGGGGAGTGTCCTTTAAAAAAACTACCGGCACCTAATACACAATATTTCCCTAGTTCCGAATTTTGGTGAATTGAGGCATTCATTCCAACGTGGCTATAGTCTCCTATTTTTACAAATCCTGCGATACTACAACCGGGGTTAAGTTGTACATTATCTCCTATATGACAATCGTGTCCCACAAATACACGATTCATTATATAGCAATTCGAACCTATGTACGTAACATCCTTTGTCGGTTTGTTTATAGAAACAAACTCTCTAATCTCTGTACCTTCGCCGATGATAACCTGACCACCTGGATTTGCACACTTTCCTTTCCAATCCGGTTCTGTTATCATATGTGAGTAATGTCAATTAAAACTTTAAACTAAGTAAAGGACAAGATGCACACATTCACTTTAAACATAACTGATAGTACAAAACCTATACACTTGAACTATTTTTTCACGAATGCATGGAGCTTGCAAGAGAAGGTTGCGATGGAATTTAATACGACAGAATGTAATAACTTATCCCTAGGCCGGATTTTATCTATGAAGAGTGTGCTGGATCATCATAGACCAAATTCGAGGAAATATCTAGAGCACAGTACAATATTCGTAAAGACACAGTTTGCGCGAAGACTTCTACAGTTTGGTCTCGCGATTATACGCACAGAACGCCCGGTATATGTCAGGGTCGCCCAATAAGCTTCTTCATATGTTCTACCAAAGTCTCCCCACGATGAGACTCTGGAAACGTTTTGAAGTACAGTGTATATACATCTGTACCGTTTAGGCGAACATATACAAGATAAATCAATAACACCACAAAATTAAATATCGCATCATTCGCATGCAAAAGAGATCTACTCGGATCTTTTACGTAACTGAGAAATGCAAATAGGATTTCCAACGCTATTATAAATACCTGCTTAGACCGATGATAGTCACGCTTGAATCTAATAGATACGAGGTACACAGCGACTCCAACTGCTAATAGTAAAGGTAACAGGGGTGAATAAGGATTAAAACCCAAATAGTATGATAAGGATAAAGCCCATAGCCACCAACTAAACACGAGACTCTTATTCCTCATCTTACTTTTTAACAAGATATTTAACGGCGACCTCTATACTCGGGTAGATCTTACCGTTAAATTTTACACGCCCTGTGGACGAATTGTAATATCCGGTATACCCATTGAATACCGCCCTGTGGATATTACCCATATAAAAAATACAAGATAATAATAATCAGCGGAGATGGGACTTTCGATTATCATGGGAAATATGTTTTCGGGAAAGACGTCAGAGTTAATTCGCCGCCTGAAACGCCTTAAGGTCATAGGTAAAAAGATACTCGTCGTAAATTCTGCAAAGGATACACGATCACCTGATGAAGTACTCAAGACACATGATAATGTGAAATTTAACTGTCGTAAGGTATACGACCTATTTGATATTATTTACACTGACGAATTTGACGATGCTGATATTATCGCCATAGACGAAGCGCAATTCTTTCCACGTTTGAAGAAGTTTGTAGAGAACGTTCTGATGATGGATAAGACCATTATTCTCGCCGGCTTGGACGGCGATTCATTTCAACGAAAGTTTGGAGAGCTGATCGACTGCATTCCGCTTGCATCGGAGGTCACTAAACTTTCGGCTTTGTGTATGGTGTGTAACAATGGCACACCCGGTCCGTTTACATATCGTAAGGTTGAGGATCGAACATTGGAACTCATAGGAGGAAGTGATATGTATAGTGCAGTATGTAGAAAACACCTCAATGAGTGTATAGATTTAAAACGTCAAGCGTATACCCGAAACTATTAGTAAATACATATACATCAACTGTTCTCTAGTTATTTTATATTCCCATACTGGTACATATTTTATGATCGCTAAACCATTCTCTTATATTTCAAAGTTTTCTTCGAGATCCGAATAATGATAAGGTGTTCTCGCTTGTTCCTTAGTGATGATATACGTCATATGACTTGTATGTACACCCCACATAATACCTGACGCTACCGCGACAATTTCATAACTACTCATTCCCGTGCCATCTTCTGTATTACCTGCTATACACATGAAACTCGCTAGTGTAATTACGTTTTCTATCCCCAAGAATGGTATAGTCGAAAGTATCTCAGTCTGATATCCGTTCGTAGTAAGAATAAACCAAAATACGTGTTTCATTAACAGGTATAAGTTCCAACATAACACAAATATCTGACATCCACCTATAAGATGGGTAGATATGAACATGAGTGAAATGATCGAAAGACCCACTTTTATCAACGTGTAAACATACTCTGGTTGAATCATGTTATGATATCGGGTCGTTATTTTAAGTATTATTAATTAAAACGGCTGAACATCGTCGAGTGTAAAGTTTTTACGCGTTAAAGGACTTTTAGCTGCCATCCCACCATCTACGAGAAGTTTAGCAATACCATCCCTGTCGTATACGTGCTGCACCTTACCATTGCGCATGTCTACGCCAAGAAACACGCGCCTATCTTTCTTTATATGTTTCGCAGCCCCGGCATTTGTGAAATTCTGTTTGTAGTATCCCTTCACGTTAGTTTTATCAACCAACTTCCACCTTCTCGTCTTTTCGTTCCAGTATCGATGACCCGACCCACCGGGTCCCGCATTCATTGCTATTAAGGCTCGTTTTTGTTTCACATACTTTTTTACCGTTGATGTAAGATCTCTTTTAGCTTTTTTTAGGCTTTTAGCGGGACTTCTGGTTACAACGGGACTTCCCATTTGGGGAAGATTATTGTTATTGCTGTTGCTGTTAACCCTTATGGAGTTATTTCCACTCGCGAGACGCATCTGGCGACCATCGCCGTAAACTCTTCGCACAGCGCGGCGCAATCCCAGACTATTACTGCTACTGTTGGAGTTGTAATTGGTGTTAGAGTTGGAACTGGAACTGCTTCTCGGTGGAGGTGGAGGACGTTCCCCAGCCGCTCGCATTCTACGAATTCTATCTGCTGTCATGCGCGCACCACCTCGTAAACGCAAGACGAGATGAAGCGTCGACTCCTTTTGGATATTATAGTCTCCGAGGGTCCGGCCATCTTCGAGTTGCTTTCCCGCAAAGATGAGACGCTGTTGATCGGGGGGAATACCTTCTTTATCCTGAATCTTAGTCTTGATATTATCGATGGTATCCGATTGTTCAACTTCTAAAGTGATCGTTTTTCCTGTGAGAGTCTTTACGAAGATCTGCATTTATATTAACACAGAAATTTTCTGAAATATAATAGTGCGATGTTTCGTTCTCTCCTTGGCTCAAATGTTCACGATCCAGGTCCTCGGGGTGACTCTGGTGAAGGTGTTGCTGGTATGACTATGATATGTATCACATATCTAGCTACTACAGGGATTTTGGTTTATGAAAAGTTCTTTAAACCCAAAAAAATCCAAGAACTTAACGAAGGCGACTTCATTGATGAAGAGAAAAATGAAGATATTACCGAAGAAGTTATGGATAAAAATACACAAGATCAATGGCTCGTACCAAACAACGATTACTCCACCTTCGTAAAAGGATGCCTTTGTTTAGGTGTTTTGTATTCTGTGTGGGCCTTTTTACTCATCTTGTCTGTCATGGGTACAGGTTTTAAACTTCTAGGTGGAAAAGACTCTGCGAAGATGTTTGATGTTGCAGATAACCCTATTTCGGGTTTAATGATAGGTATTCTCGCGACGGTGCTAGTACAATCTTCCTCCACCACGACGTCTATCATAGTGTCTCTTGTTGGCGCAAACGAACTTTCGGTTCGTAACGCAGTTTTTATGATTATGGGTGCTAATATAGGAACATCCGTAACAAACACTATCATCTCGATGGGACACATGTATAACAAAAATGAACTCAGACGCGGCTTTTCTGCTGCAACCATACACGACATTTTCAACCTTCTCTCCGTACTCGTTTTTCTCCCGATTAACTGGGCTTACCCCGTATTTGAGAAACTTACATACGAAATGGTCAAAGACAAAAACGCCTGCGAAGGCGATTGCGAAAAGCAAGAGTTTTTGAAACCATATGTTTCTCCATATTCCAAGGGTATAGCCTCATACGATAAGAAAGTGGCTAAGTACGTCTCACAAGGAAAGTGTGATGACGGAAGATGTGATAAACCCCTTCTCAAAGACGGTCTGTTATATGACTGGGGTATGTCCGATGAAAACGCAGGTATTGTACTCACCATTTCTTCCCTACTCGCCTTATGTTGTTGTATTTTCAACATAGTCTACGCTCTTCAGATTATAGTCAAGGGTCCGGCGGCACGAATCTTGAAACGTGTCGTTGGCTTTAATGGATATGCTAATATCCTCATAGGCATGATTATTACTATTTTGGTACAATCTTCGTCTATTACGACATCCACACTCACACCCTTAGCAGCAGTTGGTCTAATCTCATTAGAAGATATGATGCCACTTACACTCGGTGCAAACATAGGAACTACTTTAACCGGCGTAATGGCAGCCACTGTTGTTACTTCCAACCCTGTACAGGCATGGCAAGTCGCCCTTTGTCACCTCCTATTTAACGTATGTGGGATATTGGTTTGGTACCCAATACCCAAAATGAGACAAATTCCACTCGGTATTTCAAAAAAATTGGGACAAATTACGAATAACTCTAACTATGGTAAAATTTTCCCGCTCATCTATACGAGTACAGTGTTCTTAATCATTCCAGGTATTTCATATGGAATCAGTTATGCTGTTCAATGATTATAAACGGATAATACTTCAGCTACGGCTGGGTGACGCAATACGTCGTCGTCAGACATGTCTACATATTCTAAGTGGTCCATCTCCAAACAATCTACACGGTCAATTATATCTTCGAGTCCATTCCGGACGTGAAGATCACTCTGTTGAAGATCACCGAGAACGACCATCTTCGAATTTGTACCAAGACGCGTGAGTAACATCTTCATTTGATTAGGCGTCGAATTCTGCATCTCATCTGCAATAACAAACGCATTATCAAACGTTCTACCTCTCATGAATCCGAGTGGTTCTATGTACACGCGCGATTGAACCTGATTATGGGTTAGGTACTTTTCAATGAATTCTAGCATAGGAATAGCCCACGGTTCCATCTTACTTCCCATGTCACCCGGAAGGTATCCAAGATCTTCGTCCGCCGCTACTATCGGTCGAGTGCAAATGATCCTGTCGTACTGACGACGAGCTAAACGACTAGAAGCTTCTTGACACGCTAGAATGGTTTTACCCGAACCAGCTGGACCCGTTGCAATTGTAATGGGTTTTGACGTTTGGAGTGCACGAAGATATTTACATTGACCGGGCGTTTTTGGAAATTGCATATATATTTATTTAAGGTTTTAATCTATAAGTATAATAAGGATGACCGATTTCTATTTTGTTACTCTTAAAACCGTTGGTTCCGCGACTATACTCGATTCAAAAGCGAAGCCTAGATTTATTTGTTTTAAGGATAATAAAATAGCCCATGACTATGCTTCATACATTTCAGAGCATAGGGCTGAGTTTGGAAAATGGCCGTGTGTAAATTTATCTGTACAAGCGCTTCCAGTAAAAAAAGCCGACCATTATTTTCCGCAAGATGTGGATGTGTATAAAAGTTTGTTAGAGATCACATACAAATCTCGCGATGACTTGGATGAATTATCAATCATGTCTGGTATAGAGTATTTTTACTGTCATTCATTCGAATACGAGAATGTCTTGTCGTTTAGAATGACTGGACAGGATGTCGACGCGGTTGTTGACGAGATAGTATACAGGGAACGATTAGATTACAGTTTAAAGAATATGTGAATGTATATTACAAATGTCGTTCGTCTCCAAGTTCGACCCTACAAACGAATCGCATGTTCTATGGTTACAGAAGGTTGACGATGCGATGAATGACATCATGACCAACACTAAAAAAATTGATATCGTACAATTGGTCAATGATAATCCGTGTAAAGCTAAAATCAAGAGCCCTCTAGATTGGGCGGATATACACTTTCAACTTGCGTTGAAATATTCACAGGCTGTTTTGCGTGGATCGGCGTTTATTCCAGAGACTTTTGTAAAATAAAATCATTGTACTCATCTAGTGTAAAATCTTGTGGCTCGGAATCTGCGTCCATTCGCATTAGTAAAATTTTACCTAAAACACGCTCACGTTGAAATGGGGGTGGGAGAAGGTTT
>CEQP01054262.1_pt1 | contig 21982 bp, 32 predicted proteins | sample 356291 | NCBI WGS metagenome assembly CEQP01 (sample SAMEA2621221, study PRJEB7988) | marine metagenome | isolation source: saline water (ENVO:00002010), including | reverse complement strand
CTTTATAAATTCATTGTCGTTAGTCAACAATAGTGATTCCAGACTTGTGAACAATACTAAATATAGTTTAAATCTTGATTTAGGTATTGAAAAAGGTGTTGCTGCAACAAAAACTTTTACAGCTGAACTAATATATCTATATTTTTTATCAATAATATTCTCACAAAAAAGTCAAAAATTTAAATACACAAATTTTAAAAAGAATTTTCCAAAAGTTTTTCAGTTAGAAAAGGAAATTAAAAAAATAGCTAGAAGTCTATACAGATCAGATAATATATTTGTTTTAGGAAGAAATTATAATTATCCAGTTGCTCTAGAAGCAGCTTTAAAGATAAAAGAGATTTCTTATATACACGCAGAAGCTTCCTTGTCTTCTGAAATGAAACACGGTCCGATTGCTCTACTTGATTCAAATTTCCCTATTATCTACTTGATATCTAACAACAAGGATTCAATTTTAAAGGAAATAACAAATATGTATGAAGCTAGCACTAGAACAAATAAAATTATTCTACTCGCCACTCCACAAACATTAGCAAAAATAGAAAAAAAGTTTATAGACAAAATTCAAGTAATAAAAATTCCTGATGTTGAGGAGAATTTTCTACCAATTATGTTTACTATTTCACTGCAATACTTGTCATACCACTTAGCTAATTTTAAAAAAGTCTCTATTGATCAACCAAGAAATTTAGCAAAAGTAGTTACAGTTGCTTAATAGTTAATTATAATTTTTTTATGAAAGTTTTAGTAATAGGTTCAGGCGGCAGAGAGCATGCTATTTGTTGGGGAATAAAAAAAAATAAAAGAATAAAAGAATTGTATTGTGCACCAGGCAATGGTGGAATTTCTGATATTGCTCATATTGTTGATATTAAATCTGATAATTTACAGGAGCTCTTAAATTTTGCTCTTGCTAAGGATATTGATTTGACAATAGTTGGACCGGAGCAACCACTCTCTCTCGGAATTGTTGATTTATTTAAAAAAAATGAACTATTAATTTTTGGTCCTGATAAAAACTCTTCACAGCTAGAATCTAGCAAAGAGTATTCGAAGAATTTTATGAAAAGAAACAATATACCTACAGCAAATTTTGAAACATTTACTGAATTTGAGAAAGCACATAAATACATCAAGAAAAGCAAGTTCCCAATTGTTCTAAAAGCAGACGGGCTAGCTGCAGGTAAAGGAGTTAGGGTTTGCTATGACTACAAAGAAGCTGATGAATTTTTAACTTTTTTAATGAAAGATAAAATTTTTGCTAAATCTGGAGAGAAAGTTGTGATAGAAAGTTTCCTTGAAGGTGAAGAAGCTTCTTTCTTTGTTTTCACAGATGGCCACACCATTCTGCCACTTGATTCATCACAAGACCATAAAAGATTGTTAGATCAAGACCGTGGACCTAATACTGGTGGCATGGGTGCTTATTCACCAGCACCAGTTATTGATGATGAGACAAGAGCTAATATTATGAACGAAGTAGTCATTCCTGTTTTTAATGGATTTAAAAAAGATAAAATCAATTATACTGGCATTTTATATATAGGTTTAATGATTAAGGACAAGAAACCTAGCGTTGTCGAATTTAATTGTCGCTTTGGGGATCCTGAAGCACAGCCTTTATTGTATAGAATGAATTCCGATATTTTTGATTTGTTCTATAAGACATCAACCAAGCAACTTTCAAATTATGTTTTAGAATGGAAAAATTGTTATTCTGTAACTGTTGTTTTGGCTTCATTGGGATATCCAGATAAGACATCTAATGGATTGATATCTAATCTTTCTAACTTCAAAGAGAAAGGTGTATATATTTTTCATGCTGGAACCACATTAAAAGACGACAACTTTATTGTTTCTGGAGGCAGAGTTCTTGGAGTGACATCCGAGAGCCAAACCTTGAAAGGTGCAATTGACTTGGCATATGAAGCTATATCTAAGATTGATACTTCAAGTTTAGCATACAGAAAAGACATAGGATTGAAGGGTCTTAATAGAAATCTTAAAAGTTCTTGACATAGTACCAAACTGTGGCAAATTAAAGAAATTAATATGAGGTTCAAATGCCAACTATAAGTCAATTAATTAGACACTCTAGGTTTACTAAGAAAGAAAAGAGTAAATCAAGAGCTTTACAAAATAACCCTCAAAAGAGAGGAGTTTGTACAAGGGTTTATACTACAACACCAAAAAAACCTAATTCAGCTTTACGTAAAGTCGCAAGAGTTAGACTTACTAATGGAATAGAGGTTACCGGCTACATTCCTGGAGAAGGACATCAGCTACAGGAGCACTCAGTTGTCTTAATTAGAGGGGGCAGAGTTAAAGATTTGCCAGGTGTTAGATATCATATAGTTAGAGGCTCTCTTGATACTACAGGTGTAGAAGGAAGAAAACAATCAAGATCTAAATATGGGGCTAAAAAACCAAAGTCTAATTAGGAAGAAAATAAATTATGGCAAGAAAAGGACCAGTTAAGAAATCCAAAGCAGACCCAGATATAAAATATAAAAGCTCTGCAATAACTAAGTTTATAAATTCATTAATGTATGATGGAAAGAAAAGTGTTGCTGAAGCTCTTTTTTATGACTCATTTGAAATAATTAAAGAAAGAACTAAATCAGACCCTTATGAAGTATTCCAAGAAGCGTTTAAAAATATACAACCTTCTGTTGAGGTTCGTTCTCGAAGAGTAGGAGGTGCTACATATCAAGTACCTGTCGAAGTTAGATCTTCTAGAAAGGAATCTCTTGCTATAAGATGGATTATTACTGCTGCAAAAAAACGAGATGGAAAAAGTATGTCTTTGAAATTAGCATCAGAGCTTATTGATGCGAAAGAAAATAAAGGCGGAGCAGCAAAAAAGAAAGAGGATACTTTAAAAATGGCAGAAGCAAACAGAGCCTTCTCTCACTACCGCTGGTAAGTTATAAAATGAGTAAAGATCTTAGCAAAGCTAGAAACATAGGAATTGTTGCACACATTGATGCAGGTAAAACTACTACCACAGAAAGAATCCTTTTTTATACTGGAAAGAATTACAAGATTGGTGAAGTCCATGACGGTGCTGCAACAATGGATTGGATGGAACAAGAAAGAGAAAGAGGCATCACTATTACTTCTGCTACTACAGCATGCAGTTGGGCAGACCACGACATAAATATTATTGACACACCAGGACATGTAGATTTTACAATTGAAGTAGAAAGATCATTAAAAGTCTTAGATGGTGCATGCGTAGTTTTTGATAGCGTTGGCGGAGTAGAGCCCCAATCTGAAACAGTATGGAGACAAGCTGATAGATACGGAGTTCCAAGAATGTGTTTTGTAAATAAGATGGACAGAACTGGAGCTAATTTTCAAAGAACATATGATCAAATAAGAGATAGATTAAATTCTAACCCTGTAAAACTTCACATACCATATTTTAAAAAGGATTTATTTGAAGGAATAATAGATTTGATTGAAATGAAATTAGCAATCTGGGATGGAGATTCTCTTGGTGCAAAATTTGAACTAATTGATATTCCTGAAGAAATGTTAAAAGAAAGCAAAGAAGCACGAGATGGAATGTTAGAACTTATTTCTGATAATGACGAATCTATCATGGAAGACTATCTAGAAGGAAAAGAAATAGAAACCAACCGATTAATAAGCGCAATAAGACAGCAAACAATTAATTTACAAATAGTTCCAGTATTGTGCGGCTCAGCATTTAAGAACAAAGGTGTTCAATTGCTTTTAGATGCAGTTGTTCGTTATTTACCATCCCCGATAGACATTCCTCCTGTTAAAGGAGTGAGTCCTACAAATGAAGAAGAAATATTAGAAAGAAAAGCAGAAGATAAAGAACCATTGTCAGCCCTAGCTTTTAAAATAATGACTGACCCATTCGTTGGAACAATTACTTATATAAGAGTTTACTCTGGAGTTTTAAATTCAGGAACAGCTGTTTTTAATCCTCGAAAAGGTTCTACTGAAAGGATTGGACGACTTCTAAAGATGCATGCTGACAAAAGGGAAGAAATTTCTTCAGTAGGTGCAGGTGACATTGCAGCAGCTGTTGGACTAAAAGATACATATACCGGAGAGACTCTTTGTGACAAAGGAAATCCTGTAATACTAGAAAGCCTTAATTTCCCCGAACCAGTCATCTCTGTCGCAATAGAACCAAAAACAAAAGCTGATCAAGAAAAATTAGGAATAGCTCTTAATAAATTATCTATCGAAGACCCATCTTTTAAAGTAAAAGTCGACCACGAAACCAATCAGACTATTATCTCCGGCATGGGAGAATTACATTTGGAAATAATTGTGGATAGACTAAAAAGAGAGTTTAGCGTAGAAGCCAATGTTGGCGCACCTCAAGTTGCTTATAGAGAAACAATACGAAATTCTAGTGAAGCTGAACAAAAATACATCAAACAAACTGGAGGAAAAGGGCAGTATGGTCATGTAAAAATCAGAATTGAACCTCTTGAGACAGGAGGAGGCTTTGAATTTATAAATCAAATTAAAGGCGGTTCCATTCCAAAAGAATTCATTCCAGCTGTTGAAAAAGGTATACGTGAAGCCATGCAAGGCGGAGTTGTTGCGGGCTATGAAGTTGTAGACGTAAAAGTGACTCTTTATGATGGCTCTTTTCACGAAGTTGATTCTTCAGAAATGGCATTTAAGATTGCTGGATCTCTTGCATTTAAAGATGCTATTAAAAAAGCTAGCCCAGTTGTTTTAGAGCCAATAATGAAGGTAGAAGTAGTTGTACCAGAAGATTTTATGGGGTCAGTTATAGGTGATTTAAGTTCAAGAAGAGGGAAAGTTCAGGGTACCGAACTAAGAGGAGAACTCCAAGGAGTACAATCCGAGGTTCCGCTATGTGAAATGTTTGGATATGCAACTGATGTAAGGTCCTTGACAGAAGGTCGAGCTACATTTACAATGGAGTTTTCAACATATAGTGATGTTCCAGCCAACATCTACGAGGAGTTGAAGTTAAAAGAAGCATAATTGTTTTTTTTACAGGAGGAAAAGACTTATGTCTAAGGCAAAATTTGAGAGGAACAAGCCTCACGTTAACATTGGAACTATTGGACACGTAGACCATGGGAAAACTACGTTAACTGCTGCTATTACTCAAACGTTATCTAAAGCTGGAGGCGGTGATGCTATTGCATATGACGAAATAGATAAAGCACCAGAAGAAAAAGAAAGAGGCATTACTATTAATACAGCACATGTTGAATACGAAACAGAAAATCGTCATTATGCCCATGTTGATTGTCCTGGACACGCTGATTATGTAAAAAATATGATTACAGGTGCAGCACAGATGGATGGAGCAATTTTAGTTGTTAGTGCAACTGACGGACCAATGCCACAGACTAGAGAGCATATCTTACTTGCTCGACAAGTCGGTGTTCCTAGAATTGTTATATATCTTAACAAAGTCGACCAATTAGGTGGAGACACAGAATTAGTAGAATTAGTAGAATTAGAAATTAGAGAACTTTTAAATGAATATGGATTTGAAGGTGATGATACACCAATTATTTCTGGATCAGCTTTAGCAGCTGTCGAAGGTGGAGATGCGAAAACTGGCGAGGAATCAATTTTAGAGTTGATGACAAAAGTTGATGAGTGGATACCACAACCAACAAGAGAAGTTGACAAGCCTTTTTCTCTTGCAATTGAAGATGTTTTTTCTATTTCAGGAAGAGGAACTGTTGTTACTGGTAGAGTAGAAAAAGGAAAAATTAATTCAGGAGACAAGATAGAAATTGTTGGTATTAAAGACACTACTGAAACTACAGCTACAAGTTTAGAAATGTTTAGAAAAATTTTGGATTATGCTGAAGCAGGAGATAATGTGGGCGTACTTCTAAGAGGTATAGAAAAAGATGATGTTGAAAGAGGACAAGTTCTATGTGCTCCTGGATCAATTAAGCCCCACAAAAAGTTTAGTGCAGAAGTTTATGTTTTAAAAAAAGAAGAAGGGGGAAGACATACTCCTTTCTTTAAAGGATATAGACCTCAATTTTATTTTAGAACTACTGATGTTACCGGATCAATCGAATTAGGTGAAGGAGTTGAAATGGTAATGCCAGGAGACAATACAACTATGGATGTAGATTTAATAGTTCCAGTTGCTATGGAAGATGGACTTAAGTTCTCAATTAGAGAAGGTGGTAGAACCGTAGGAGCAGGAGTTATAACTAAAATTAACGAATAAAGGAGAACTATGGAAACCGCACCAAAAGTAAGGATTAAGCTTAAGTCATTTGACCATAGGCTGTTAGATAAATCAACTTTTGATATTGTTGATACCGTCAAAAGGACGGGTGCAAAGGTTGCAGGTCCGATACCGTTACCCACTCATATTTCTAGAACTTGTGTTCTTAGAGCGCCACATGTTTACAAAGATTCACGTGAGCACTTTGAAGTTAGAACACATAAACGCCTTGTGGATATTTTCGAACCTACTCAACAAACAATTGATTCATTAATGAAGCTAGATTTAGCTTCAGGTGTAGAAGTAGAAATTAAGCTGCAGGGTGAGTAAATGCCAGATAAAGAAAATAAGATAGAAAACAAAGATACTGCTAGTTCTGAAGAAAAACCTCAGAATAAAGTTGAGGATGAGTCTTCTCAAAAGCCATCAAAGAAAGAAGCGCCAGAAAATTTGTCTGATGTTAAAGCAAAAGATGAAAAACTAGAAGAATCAGAGGGACCAGATACAAAAGAAGAAACTAGTTCGGAAATTTCAGATATCAAACTTAGTGGTTTGATGGGTACAAAAATTGGAATGACTCAAACAATCATGGAAGACGGCCAAATTATACCTACTACTGTAGTCCAACTAGGTCCATGTTTAGCTTTAGAAAAAAAGGTAAAAAATGACAAAACATCTTTAAAAGTAGGCTATCTTGATGTTAAACCATCATCATTAAAAAAGTCTGAGTTAACGTATTTTTCGAAATTAGACGTAAAACCAATTAAGCATATAAAAGAATTTGATCTATTAAATCCAGAAGTTGAAATTAAACCAGGGACAGAAATAAGAGCAAATATTTTTCAACCTGGCGACATAACCGATGTTACTTCTAAATCAAAGGGGAAGGGATTTGCTGGAGTAATAAAAAGACATAATTTTTCGGGTCTTAGTCACACACATGGTACACCACAAAATCAACGTTCAGGTGGTTCCATAGGCAATGCTGCTTATCCAGCTAGAGTCTGGAAAGGTAGAAAAATGCCAGGAAGATATGGTGGAAAAATATCTACTACTCAAGGAATACAGGTTATTAAAGTTGATTTGAATGAAAATATTATATTTCTAAAAGGATCAGTGCCAGGTTCAAATGGATCGTTGGTGTTTGTTAACCACACAAGGAAAGGATAATGGATTTAAATATAGTTGATTTAAACAATAAGAAAATTGATAAATTTGTTTTCGAATTAGATGACAATATTCAAATTAACAGAAAAGTAATTAGCCAGGTAGTAAGATGGCAACTTTCGAAAAGAAGAATTGGAACTGCATCGACTAAAAACAGATCTCTTGTTGCTGGAAGCAACAAAAAACCATTTAAACAGAAAGGTACAGGTAACGCAAGAGCGGGAACAAGAACCTCCCCAATTTGGAGAGGTGGAGGAGTTATCTTTGGACCAACACCAAAAGATTGGAGTATTTCTGTTCCTAAAAAAGTAAGAAAACTAGCACTTTTGCATTCAATAATTTACAAATTGCAGCAAGATTCATTTACAATTTTAGATAAATTTTCATTAGATAGCCATAAAACTAAGAATATAATTCAAATGATTTCGGGATTAAATTTATCAGATAAAATTCTTATAATATCAGATGAAGAAAATGATAATTTAATACTCTCAACAAGAAATATTAAGAAGATCAAGTTAATTGAATCAAAAGGTGTTAATGTTTATGACTTATTAAATTTTAAGTCTATCCTCACGGATAAAACATCCCTACTAAATTTAATTGAGAGAATAAAATAATGAAAAAATATATCTCAGATGTATTGATAAAGCCTTTAGTTACAGAAAGAATTGCTGCTATGAATCAAGAGCAATGTTATGTTTTTGAAGTAAAGCCAGAGAGCACTAAGAACGAAATAAGAGACGCAGTACAAAAATTTTTTAATGTCAAAGTTAAACAAGTGCGAACATCTATTAAACCTGGAAAGAAAGTTTTTAAAGGTGGAAGACTTGTAGGAAAAAAATCTAAGAAGAAAAAAGCTTTTGTAACCTTAAAAGAAGGAACAATAGAAATAATTCAAGGAGTATAGTATGGGAATTAGAAAGTATAAACCAAGCAGCCCTGGAAGAAGATTTATGACAAGTGCTGATTATGACGAAATAACCAATACTTCTCCGCATAAACCATTGCTTGTATCTAAGCACAGAAAAAAAGGAAGAAATAACAATGGAAGAATTACTTCAAAGAGTAGAGGAGGGGGCCATAAAAGATTGTACCGTCTAATAGATTTCAAGAGAGATAAATTTAATATCCCAGGAATTGTTAAAACAATAGAGTATGATCCTAATAGAACTGCTAGAATTGCTTTAATAAATTACAATGATGGTGAAAAGAGATACATACTATCGCCTTCTGATTTGAAAGTTGGAGACTCAATTATTTCGTCAGATAAAACAGAAATCAAGATTGGCAATACCCTGCTGCTTTCTAACATACCTGAAGGAACCATAGTACATAATATAGAAATTTCACCTGGAAACGGTGGTAAGCTATCTAGATCAGCAGGAACTTCTGCTCAAATTTTGGGCAAAGAAGCTGAATTAACTATGATTAAATTGAGTTCTGGAGAAACTCGGTACATACGTTCTGACTGTAGAGCAACAATTGGTAAACTTGGAAACGAAAAGCATAATCAAATTGTTATTGGAAAAGCTGGAAGAAATAGGTATCTGGCAAGAAGACCAAAAGTTAGAGGTGTAGCGATGAACCCAGTAGATCACCCACATGGTGGCGGTGAAGGTAAAGCTGCTAGAGGGAATCCTAATCCTGTATCTAAATGGGGATGGATTACAATAGGAAAGAAAACTAGAAAAAATTCTAGAACCGATAAAATGATTGTTAAAAGAAGAAGAATCGGCTACGGAATGGATAAGAGGTAATTTAAAAGATGGGAAGATCAGTTAAAAAAGGACCATTTGTTGACGAGAAATTGATGAAAAAGGTTCTAAAAGCAAAAGAAACAGATAGTCAAAAAATTATAAAAACTTGGTCTAGGAGATCTATGGTGACACCAGAGATGATTGGACTTACTTTTGCTGTACATAACGGAAAAAAATTTGTACCTGTTTATGTAACGGAATACATGCTTGGACACAAACTTGGTGAATTCTCACCAACAAGAATATTTAATTCTCATGCTGGAGGAGACAAGAAGTCTAGGGTTGGTAAATAAGTATGATTGCAAAAGCTATAAACAAATATGTTCGTAGAACACCTAGAAAAGTTAATTATGTTCTTGAAACTATTAGAGGTAAAAATGTTGATTATGCCTTTATGCTGTTAAAAACACTTAAACAACCAGCCAAAGAAGAGGTTTCTAAAACATTAAAATCTGCAGTATCAAATGCATTTGAAAAAGGATTTACCGATTCTGAAAGAATTTATATTTCACACGCATATAGCACTGAAGGACCTACAGCTAAAAGATTTAAAGCTAGAGCTATGGGAAGGGCAACAAGAAGATTAAAAAGGTCAAGTCATATAACTATTATCTTAGAGGAGAAATCAGCGTAATGGGTCAAAAAATTAATCCAATATCAATAAGAATAGGAATTACTCGCAATTGGTCGTCTAATTGGTTTACTTCTGATAAAAAAGCCTATAAAGAATTTTTACACGAAGATTTAGCAATTAGAACATATGTAAAGAAAAAGTTTTTCCAAGCTGGTATTTCAAAACTAGATATAGAAAGACCGTCAAATGAGAAGCTAAGATTAGTAGTTTATTGCTCTAAGCCAGGACTTCTAATTGGTAGGAAGGGTGCGGATATTGATATCCTAAGAAAAGATTTAGGTGCAAAATATAAAAAAGAAATAGTAATTGATATAAGAGAAGTAAAGAGACCAGAAATTGATTCACAGTTGGTTGCGGAAAATATTGCATTACAACTTGAGAGAAGAGTTGCTTATAGAAGAGCCATGAAAAGAAGTATGACATCTGCTTTAAGGCTAGGAGCAATAGGAATAAAAATAATGGTTTCAGGCCGTCTGGGCGGAGCTGAAATAGCTAGACAGGAATGGTATAGAGAAGGACGTGTTCCCTTGAGTACTCTTAGAGCTGATATTGATTATGGCTTTGCAGAATCTTTAACTACTTATGGAATAATAGGCATTAAAGTTTGGATTTTTAAAGGAGAAGTTATTAGAAAGAAAGAAAGAAACACTAAAAACGAAAAGAAAGAGGTTAGAGATGCTTCAGCCTAAAAAAAGCAAGTATAGAAAACAACAGAAAGGAAAGATAAAAGGTATTGCAACTAAAGGAAACAAAGTTTCTTTTGGTGAGTATGGACTTCAATCTATGGACTTTGCAAGAATTACAGGCAGGCAAATTGAGGCTGCTAGGATTGCAATCACAAGAAAAGTTAGACGTGGTGCTAAATTATGGATAAGAATCTTCCCGCACAAACCTGTGACAAAGAAGCCTGCCGAAGTACGTATGGGTAAGGGCAAGGGTGACATAGATAGATATGTTGCACCTATTAAAAAAGGCACGATGCTCTATGAAATTGCTGGTGTTGATGAGGATTTAGCTAAAGAAGCACTTAGACTTGCATCAAATAAATTGCCAGTAAAAACAAGAGTAGTGGCAAGAACTAAGGGACAGTTAACATAATGAAAATGGATGAATTAAAAAAACTTGATATAGAAGAAATTGAAAACAAAGTTGTTGAGCTTAAAGGCTCTTTGTTGAAAAACAATATTGCAAAATTAAATCAAGGGGAGTTTGATACTAATATTTTTAAGAAGATTAAGAAAGATATAGCTAGATGCATGACAGAAATCAATATGAGGAACAAGGGTAAAGAAAATGAGTAGAGGCAGGATAAGAAAGTTGACAGGAATAGTTGTAAAGAATTCATCAGATAAAACAATTATGGTTCAAACGGAAATTAGAAATAAAAATAAAAAATATAACAAAGTTATAATTTCAAAAAGAAAGTATCCAGTGCATGATGAAAAAAACATAGCAAATGTTGGTGATTTGATTGAAGCTATCGAGACTAAGCCTATCAGTAAAAGCAAAAGATGGAATTTAACAAAGATAGTAAATAAAGGAGCAGAAGCATGATTCAAACCGAAACTCAATTGTCCACAGCAGATAACACTGGCGCAAAGCAACTTAACGTTATAAGACTCAAAGGCGGATCTTATCGAAGATATGCTAGTATAGGCGATATTGTGACTGTGTCTATAAGGGATGCAATACCTAATTCAAAGGTAGAGAAAGGTAAAATTTTTCAAGCTGTTATCGTAAGGACCAAGAAAGAAATTAAAAGAGCAGACGGTTCATACATAAGATTTGACGATAATGCAGCCGTCTTAATAAACAAAGAAAAACAACCAATTGGTACTAGGATATTTGGTCCTGTAGCAAGAGAACTTAGGAGTAAAGGGTTTATGAAAATAATTTCACTTGCCCCAGAAGTAATATGAAAACTAAAAATAAAAGCTTAAATGCCAAAAAAGGACAAGAAGTAAAAATAATTACTGGTAAATACAAAGGTCAAGTAGGGAAAATTATGTCTGTGGACAAAAGAAGTGAGAAAGTGGTTATAGAAAATATTAATGTAGCAAAAAGACATTTAAAACCAGATAAAAAGAATCCAAGTGGCGGAATAGTTAATAGGGAACAAGGTATACACATTTCAAATATCAAGGTGGTTTCTGATGCTTAATGTTAAAGAACTATATACAAAGTCTATCCCCACATTGGTGACAGAGTTAAACCTTAAAAACCAAATGCAAGCTCCAAGAATATCAAAAGTTAGCATCAATATGGGTCTAGGTAAATTGTCAGATTCAGGAAAAGATGCAAAATTGATTGAAGAGGCTTGCAACGAGTTAACTCTAATTGCTGGCCAGAAAGCTGTAATTACAAAAGCAAAAAAATCAGAAGCTGGTTTCAAGCTAAGAGAGGGAGCATCAATTGGTGCAAGAGTAACGTTAAGAGGAGAAAGAATGTATGAATTTCTTTCGAAACTTTTAAACCTAGCTCTTCCAAGAGTAAGAGACTTTAGAGGAATATCAAGAAAATCATTCGACAAGAAAGGCAATTACAATTTAGGCGTTGAAGACCATTTAGTTTTTCCGGAAGTTGATCCTACAAAATCAACAAAAAATAAAGGTTTGAATATTACTATCGTCACTACTGCTACAAATGATGAACAAGGATTAAAACTATTGGAGGCTCTAGGTTTTCCATTTAAGAAATAGAAGAGGTTATTATGGCTAAAAAATCAATGATAGTTAAAGCAAAGAAAAAACAAAAATTCAAAGTAAGGGAATATAATCGTTGTCCTATTACTGGAAGACCAAGAGGTTTTATTAGAAAATTCGGAATGAGTAGGAATGCATTTAGAAAACTAGCTAGCGCTGGCCTTATTCCAGGAGTCAAGAAAGCTAGTTATTAACGAGAGGTAAAAATGATAACAGATCCAATATCAGATATGCTAACAAGAATTAGGAATGCGATTTCAAAAAAACATGAGTTCGTAAGAATTCCAAGTTCTAAATTTAAATTACAAATTGCTAAAATTTTAGAAGAAGAAGGTTTTATATCATCTTTTGATATGGTAGATCAGGATAAATTTAAATTTATTAATATAAATTTGAAATATAACGACAGAAAAGTTTCTGTAATTAAAGAAATTAAAAGAGTTAGTAAGCCTGGTTTAAGAGTATATGTAAACAAGAACGAGATTCCACGTGTCAGAGGTGGTCTTGGAACTTCCATAATTTCTACTTCAAAAGGAGTTATGACTGGAAATAAGGCTAGGGCAATAGGAGTAGGAGGAGAAGTTCTCTGTAAAATAGTTTAGGGACTGTAGGGTTTAATATGTCGAGAATAGGAAATCAGCAAATAGAATTTAAAGACGATGTACAAGTATCTATTGTTAATAATACAATCAAAGTTACTGGACCTAAAGGTGAACTCCAAAAATCAATACCTCCTCAAATAAAAGTGGATATCTCGAACAATATCATTACAGTCAAAAGGGATTCTGAAGATAAAGAAACTAAAGCTTTCCATGGATTAACAAGAGCATTAATTAACAACATGGTTCATGGTGTCAAAGAAGGTTATGCGAAAACACTTAATATTATTGGTACTGGCTATAAATGTGAAATAAAATCTAAGACTGAACTGATTTTAAATTTAGGCTACTCAAACCCTGTAAAATTCAACCTACCAGAATCGATTACTGCTGAAGTTGAAGATAAAGGAACTAAATTAAAAATTTCTGGAGCAGACAAGGAGCTAGTAGGAGAAATTAGTGCCCAAATAAGAAAATTAAGAAAACCTGAAAGGTATAAAGGAAAAGGCATAAGGTATGCTGACGAAATTATTAAGTTAAAAGCTGGTAAAGCAGCTGGAAAAGGTGCAGAGTAATGAGTTCTGATAACAAAAATAAATTAAGAATTAAAAGACATAAAAGAAATAGAAAAAACATCTCTGGTACTAGCGATGTACCTAGATTGTATATTTTTAGATCTTTGAAGAATTTTTATGTCAATCTTGTTGATGATGCAACAGGGAAAACACTTATTTCCGAATCATCATTGCAAATTAAAGAATTAAAAAACACAGATATTGATTCTGTTACAAAGCAAATTGCAGAAAATGTAGTTACAAAAGCAACAAGTTTAGGAATAAAAAAAATTGTTTTTGACAAAAGTGGTTACAAATACCATGGAAGGATAAAAAAGTTAGCGGACCAATTAAGAGAAAAAGGTTTGAATTTTTAACTTAGGAGTTTATTTTGGCAAGTAACGTAGATAAAGAATTTGATGAGAAAATTGTTCATATAAGAAGAGTAGCAAAAGTTACTAAGGGCGGGAAGAATTTTCATTTTACAGCTTTAGTAGTTGTGGGAAACATGAAAGGAAAAGTTGGTGCTGGTTTAGGCAAGTCTAACGAAGTACCTGACGCTATAAGGAAAGCTGTTGAAAAAGCTAAAAAAAGTATTATAGAAGTACCAAGAAATGGAACAACTATTAACCATGAGGTTTATGCAAAATACCTTTCTAGTCAAGTAATGATTCGTCCAGCAAGCTCAGGAACGGGAGTTATCGCTGGTGCTGCAGTCAGATCGGTTCTAGAATTAGCAGGAATTAAAGATGCTTTGACTAAGTCACTAGGTTCTCGAAATCCTATCAATGTAGTTCTTGCTACTATAGAGTGTCTTGTTGATTTAACCAAGCCTGAAGACAAGGCATCCCAATTAGGCAAAGAAACCTCTGATTTAGATTTACCAAAGCAGTTTTATAAAAATAAATCTGATGGAGAAGCAAATGCTTAATGATTTAATTTCTTCAAAAAATAAAAATAGAAATAGAGTAGGAAGGGGTCCTGGCTCTAAAGGAAAGACAGCTGGAAGGGGTCATAAAGGACAAAAATCTAGATCTGGTGCTAAAATACCAATTCTTTTTGAAGGAGGTCAATCTAGTTTTGTTTTAAGAACTCCAAAGAGAGGTTTTAAAAATTACAATAAAATAACTTACGATATTGTAAACGTAGGAACTATAAATAAATTAGATAATTCAAAAAAAATTAATTATGAGACTTTATTAGAAAACAAATTGATTACGGGTAGATACCCTATTAAAATTCTTGGAAACGGTGATTTAGATAAGAAATTTGAAATATTTGCTAATCATTTTTCCAAAACCGCAGAAGAAAAAATCAAATCAGCTGGTGGAAGCATAACTAAAATATGAGTTCTATTGATTCAATGCCTAAACTACCAGAGTTGAACAAGAGAATACTATACACTCTACTAATTTTGATAATATATAGATTTGGAGTCTTTGTACCTATACCTGGAGTTGATTCACAAGAAATTTTAAAAGTTTTTACCAGTCAGGGGAGATCTTTTTTTGACATCATTAATCTTTTTTCAGGAGGTGCTTTTGAAAGAGCATCTATTTTTGCTTTAGGTGTAATGCCATATATTACATCATCTATTGTAATGTCACTTGTTGTAAAAACTGTCCCTTCGTTAGAAGAGATGAATAAAGAGCAAGCAGGAAAGAAAAAAATTGCACAATATTCCAGATATTTAACTATAGTAATTTGTTTTTTCCAAGGATCATTGTTAGTGTCTGCGTTACAGTCAGGACTAGGTACAGGTGCTGAAATTGTTTATAATCCAGGACCACAATTTTTCATTTTAACTATACTTACTTTAACAGCTGGAACTTTTTTCGTTATGTGGCTAGGTGAGCAAGTAACAAGTAATGGAATTGGCAATGGATTATCATTAATTATAGCTACATCAATTATTGCAGGAATACCTTCAGCCATAGGTAAATTATTCAATTTCGTTCAAATTGGCGAATTAAACATAATTACAATTGTTCTATTTCTTATTATTATGCTGGCAATTTTGTATTCAATTGTTTTTGTAGAGAGATCATTTAGAAAAATTCCAATTCAATATCCGCAAAGAACAAAAGGAAGAAAGGTTTTTGCCGGACAAGCATCACACCTACCTCTCAAAATTAATGCAGCTGGTGTTATACCACCAATTTTTGCTTCTTCAATCTTGCTTTTACCTCTTACTGCTCTTAATTTTATAGATATCCCTTCAGTTAATCAATTTGCTCAATCTATGTTAAGTAACGGTTTTATATACAATGGAGTTTTTGCAGTTCTAGTTATATTCTTTACATTTTTTTATACTGCAATAGTAATTAACCCAGAAGAAATGTCAGAAAATTTAAAAAAGAATGGAGCATTTGTTCCAGGAATAAGACCTGGTAAGAACACCACTGAATTTATAAGCGGAGTAATGTCTAAACTAACTGTGATTGGCGCAATATATTTGGCTTTAGTTTGTACTATACCAGCTCTACTTAATGCCCCACCTTTTAGTTTGCCATTTTATTTTGGAGGAACTGCATTACTTATCGTAATAGGTGTTACCCTTGATACTATTCAGCACATAGAATCCTTTTTGATATCTTCAAACTACGATCAACTTACAGGTAAGAAGACTAACGATCCTAAAAGATTTAATATGAGGTGATATATGATTATTGTTTTATTTGGCCCTCCAGGGGCAGGAAAAGGTACACAAGCTGATTTATTGAAGGAAAAGTTCGAGCTTCTTCATTTGTCTACTGGCGACATTCTAAGAGAAGAGGTAAGCAATCAAACTGATCTTGGAGTACTTGCAAAAAAATTCATGGATGATGGAGAACTTGTTACGGACGAACTTATTATAGAAATGATAAAAAATAAAATTGTTTCAAACAAAGAAAGCAAAGGTTTTTTACTAGATGGTTTTCCAAGGACTATATCTCAAGCTGAAGCTTTAGATAAAATGCTCCAAGATAATTCTTTACAGATTGATAGGGTTGTTTCAATAGAAGTTCCTGACAATGATTTAATAGAACGTTTACTACTTAGAGGAAGAAGTGATGACAATAGAGAGACAATTAGTAATCGTTTAAGTGTTTATAAAAATCAAACATTACCAATAAAAGAATACTATCAAAAATCGAACCTATTAGTTGATATTAAAGGAGATGAAACAATAGAAGAAGTTTTTCAAAGTATAGTTGAATCAATTTAGTTATGGATATTAAAATTAAAAGCTCAAAAGAAATAAAAAAAATGAGAAATGGTGGTTCAGTTATAGGAGAAGTACAAAGGTTGCTTGCGAATCTTATAAAACCCGGCATCTCAACTTGGGATATTGATAAATTTGCGGAGGAACATGCTATTAAAAAAGGTTTCAAGCCAGCTTTTAAAGGATATCAAGGATTTCCTGCAACTACATGTGCATCAATTAACGAAGAAGTTGTTCACGGTATACCATCAAAAGATAGAATATTAAACGATGGTGACATAGTAGGAATTGATTTTGGAGTTTTTAAAGATGGTTTTTATGCTGACGGTGCATTCACTTTTTCTGTTGGAGAAGTAGATATTCAAGTGAATAGATTAGTGAAAGTGACAAAAGAATCACTGCACAAGGGCATCAGTCAAGCAATACCAGGAAATAAATTATTTGATATTTCTAAAACAATACAAGATTTTGTTGAAGATCATGGTTTTTCCATTGTGACTGACTTTGTTGGTCACGGCATTGGTAGAGATTTGCACGAAGACCCTCAAGTGCCAAATTTTGTAAATACACATGAAAATAGAGAAGATTCATTAGATTTAGAGGAGGGGATGGTTCTTGCAATTGAACCAATGGTAAATATGGGCCAACACGAAGTATTCGTTTCACCTGATGACCAATGGACGGTTAAGACCAAAGACGGTAGTTGGTCAGCTCACTTTGAACATACTATTGCAATCACATCAAAAGGACCTATGATTTTAACTAATTGAATTATGGCTAAAGAAGATAGAATAGAATTAGAAGGAACAATCTTAGAAGCGTTACCAAATGCTATGTTTAAGGTTGAACTTGAAAATGAACACCAGATTTTAGCATATGTTTCTGGCAAGATGAGGACACATTTTATTAGGATTTTGCCTGGTGACAAAGTAAAGGTTGAAGTGTCACCATATGATTTGACAAAAGGCAGAATAACATATAGATTGAAGTAAAATTATCATATATAATAAAGGGTTTTAATGGAGTTTTATGCCTAGAATAGCAGGAGTTGACATACCAGACAATAAAAGAGTAGAGATAGCTCTAACTTATATTTATGGAATCGGTAAAAAGATTTCAAATAATATTCTTAAAAGCGCGGATATAGACCCATCTTTAAGAACTAAGGATTTAACTGATTCTGACGTTAGTAAAATTAGACAACTAATAGAGGATAAATACTTAGTTGAAGGTGAACTAAGGGTAGATACTCAGAACAACATTAAAAGACTTCAAGAAATTGGTTCATATCGAGGTATAAGACATAGAAAGAAGCTTCCAACTAGGGGACAAAGAACCAAGTCAAACGCAAGAACTAGACGAGGCAAGAAAGGCCTTGCGATAGCGAAGAAGAAACAAGCTGGTGCTAAATAAAGGAGATTTTTCCATTGAAAAAAAATAAAAAGACAAAAAAAGTTAAGAAGTTTGTTGAATCTGGACATGCACATATCCAGGCAACTTTCAATAATACAATTATTACTATTACTGACGAACAGGGAAATGTTGTTTCATCTGCAGCTGCTGGAGCAAGGGGTTTTAAAGGTACTCGTAAAGGTACACCATTTGCTGCACAACTGTCGGCTGAAGAGGCTGCTAGAAAAGCAGCTGACTTTGGTATGAAGACAATTGCTGTATTTGTGAAAGGACCAGGACCAGGTCGAGAAACAGCAATTAGGTCAATACAAAATGCAGGTATTAAAATTAATTTAATTAAGGACGTAACACCATTGCCTCATAATGGTTGCAGGCCTCCTGCTCAAAGAAGGGTTTAAATAAATGTCTAGATATACAGGACCAACTACAAAACTATCAAGAAGAGAAGGGCAAGAGCTTTTTTTAAAAGGAGACAGATCTTTTACTGATAAGGCAGCTAGAAGATTAAGCGTCAAACCTGGACAGGCACAATCTAATTTTAGACACAAAAACTCTGAGTACGGTGTAAGATTAAGAGAAAAGCAAAAATTAAAAAGGATTTTTGGCTTAACTGAAAAGCAATTTAGAAATAATTTTATTAAATCTACTAAGCAGAGGGGTGTTACCGGACATAATCTAATTTCAAACCTTGAGAGAAGATTAGATAATGTTGTTTATAGGCTAGGACTGCTTAGCTCAAGAAACGAAGCAAGACAGTATGTCAATCATGGCCATATTTTAGTTAATGAAAAAAAAGTAACCATTCCATCGTATGTTGTTTCCATTGATGATACTATCTCTATAAGGGAGAAGTCTAAGGAGAACAATAGAATCAAAAGTTCTGTCGAATCAGTTGCTAGGAGAGGTGTCCCCGAATGGCTTGATTTAGATTCAGAAAAATTAACAGGGAATGTTAAAAGGTTGCCAATCAGAGAAGATTTTACTTTACCACTTGATGAGCAACTTATTATTGAGTTTTACTCAAAATTATAGGAGAAATTATGGAATTTCAACGAAATTGGCTTGGTCTACATAGACCAAAATTTATTCAAATCGAACAGAAGTCTAAAAGTGATACTTATGGAAAATTTACTTGTCAGCCACTTGAAAAAGGATATGGGACAACAATAGGAAACTCATTAAGACGGATACTCTTGTCCTCAATACAAGGGCCAGCAATAACAATGATAAATATTGATGGAGTAATGCACGAATTTTCATCAATCCCAGGCGTAAGAGAAGATGTAACTGAAATTATTTTAAATTTAAAGCAATTAAATCTTAAACTTCATTCGTACGAACAGCAAAAAATTAATTTGGATGCATCTGGTGAAGGAATTGTAAAAGCTGGCGACATTGAAGTTAATCAAAATGTAGAAATAATTAATCCGGATCAATACATTGCTACATTGTCAGAAGGCTCTCGACTTAAGATTGAAATGACAGTTGAAATGGGAAGAGGGTATGTTCCAACTGATGCAATGGACAATGTAAATAAATCTATAGGTGAAATTTTAATCGATGCTATCTTTTCTCCTGTTATAAAAGTTAATTATGACATTACTAGCGCAAGAGTTGACAAAAGAACTGATTATGAAAAGTTAGCTTTAGAAGTGTGGACAAATGGTACAATTTTACCAGAAGATGCTTTAGCGTATTCTGCAAAAATATTAAAAGAACAAATGACTGTCTTTGTCAATTTTGACGAAGAAGAAATTGATGCAATTCCAATTGTCGAAGAAACACAAGAGGAAATAACTGGATCCGAGGATGTCTTGTTTACAAAAGTAGAAGATTTAGAGTTTTCTGCAAGATCATTAAACTGTTTAGCAAAAGCAAATATTAAATATCTTGGTGATTTGATACAACTTACCGAAGACGATCTTCTCAATTTAGAGAACTTTGGAAAGAGGTCTTTGTTTGAAGTTAGAGATGTTGTTGCTCAATTTAGTTTAAAATTGGGTGAAGGCATCAATAAAGACCTTTACTACCAACAACGAACTAAACAAGAAGATACATCTCAAGAATCAGATGAAGTAGTTGAATAAAAATGAGACATAGAGTTAGGAAAGGTAAATTAGGATTAAAAACAGGGCATAGAATGTCTTTACTTAGAAATCTTTGTACAGAATTATTTAAACATGGTCGTATTGTTACTACAGATTCTAAAGCTAAAGAATTAAGACGGTTTAGTGAAAGAATTATTACTATAGCAAGAAACGATACCGTTCATGCAAGACGATTAGTTAATACAAAAATCAAAGACAGAGAAGTTTTAAGCAAGTTGTTTGACACCATTGCCCCATCATTTATTAACCGACCCGGTGGATACACCAGAATAATCAAATTAAACCATAGAAGAGGAGATGCTGCTCCAGTTTCTGCTATTGAGCTTGTAGGTTTAAATGTTCCTTTCAAGGTAGAACATCCTGAAGAAACAAAATCTGAAACTCCAACTTCAAAAGACAAAGATTAGTAAACTCGCAAATGAATAACAATATTGGTATAATTCTTGATCCGAATTCTTTTAAAAATATTGAAACTGTTTCAAAGTTAGCTGAAAAGAACGGCTTCCATTCTCTTTGGGTAACAGAGCTATTTCGAAGTTCGTTTGAGCAGATGGTATACATCTCCCAGTTAACAAAAAAAATTAAAATAGGATCAGCAGTTACTCTTGCATTTACTCGTTCACCACTCGTAACTACTATTTCTTCTCTTGATATAGATGAGATATCCAAAGGAAGATTGATACTTGGTATAGGATCTGGAGCTATTAATACAAATAGAAAATGGCATGGTAACACTTTATTTGATAATCCAGCTGAAAGGATTGAGTCTTTTTATAAAGTTTTTCGATCAATTGAGAGATCGTTAGTTTTTAGAGAAGATCTTATATATTCTGACGATTTTTATAACCTAGAAATGAAATCTTTTAGAAGACCATTTGATACTTTTAGAGAGCAAATACCACTGTTTTTAGCGTCCATAGGCCCAAAAATGACAAATATATCGAAAAAACTTTTTCAAGGTCATATTGGACACGTTGTATGCTCCAAACCCTACATAAAAAACAATATTGAGCCAAACTTACCTAAAAATGACGATAATTTTACTAAATCAACTGTTGTACTATGCTCTATTAATAAGGACAGGCAAAAAGCAATTAACGATGCCAAAGGTACAATAGCTTTCTATACAACGGTTAAGGCTTATTCTAAACCTTTTGTTGATCTCGGATTTGAAGAGGATGTAAAAAGAATAAGGAAACATTATTTCGAAGGCAATATATCAGAAATGATTAAAAATGTTACAGACGATATGGTTAAGAATTTCTCTATATGTGGAAGCCCAGATGATGCAAAACACCAGCTAGAAGATTATAAAAAAATTATAGACTTACCAATACTCACTGCCCCTCATTATTATTTAGACGAAGATGTTGTTTCAGAATATCAAAATAATATTTTAGAGCACTTTAAGATTTAGAATTATTAGAGATATATACACTTACTAAACCAAAATTGTATTTTATATTTTGTATAACGTTAAGTCTTTTAGAATTCAATATTTTATTCATTTCTTTTGGTGTATAAAATGATTCTATTGAAGAAGCTAAATATTTGTATTCAGCAAATTTTCCAAAAAGTAAACCAATGAAAGGTATAAAAATATTTAAA
>CEQP01017974.1_pt1 | contig 22064 bp, 22 predicted proteins | sample 356291 | NCBI WGS metagenome assembly CEQP01 (sample SAMEA2621221, study PRJEB7988) | marine metagenome | isolation source: saline water (ENVO:00002010), including | reverse complement strand
AATATTTATTTTAAAACGAAAAGTTCTTTTCTTTCATCAATGAAGTTTTTAATAAATCGGTACGCTGTTTCAAGTTGATCTGTATGTTGTCCTCCTGTAATAATAACTTTCCCACTTTTAAAGACAGCAATAGTTACTTTCTTACAGTCTCCATCGCCATCAGCTCTCCCTTTCCCATTGCACATTGTTAAACAATCACAAATCCCATCAGAATTAGTGGTATTCATAAAATACTTAATATTCACACCGGGGTAGATACACGGTTCATAGGATGAGTAGATGCCTGATTCAGTAATTTCTTTATGGAGTACTTCACGATTAATTTCATAACCAATATCAAAATCACTATTAATTAATACTAATTTATGATTCACTAGGAATGTATCATAGTCGAGGATCGATAAATCTTGAAGATATTCAATTAAATCTTGAACTAACTCCGGACCCTGATGTACTTTTTTTAAACCAGTTATTTGGAGTTTCCCGTTATTAAATAATTTTACATTCATTATCTTGCCATCATGAACCACATGGACAGTCGCTTGATTATAAAAACTCTTTTTCCTTGTTTTCTTCCTTTTTTTCCTTAACATTTTCTTTGAGAACCCTTTTGGAATATTTTCAGTCCCATACTCTATAAAAGGAATATACTTTGTTACGGGTACAGCATCATAGAGTTTCTTTAAATTAATATCTGAAGAAATTTGAAGGATGCATGTAATGGTAGAAATCCTTAAGTGCTCCATCGTTCAATTATTTTTTGGAATAAATCTTTAAATAAAAATTCAATTTTTAATTATAGTATTAAATTTGAAACTACTTTAAATTAAAGCAAGTAAAGTAACTAAAAATGGAAGCAGAAATAACCTTTGTTCCAACAGAATTCTACTGCCCAATTACAGGTGATTTAATGAATGAACCTGTCCTAGGTAAGGATGGTCATTCTTATGAAAAATCAGAGATTTTTCAGTGGCTAAGTACAAATAAAACATCACCACTTACCCGAGAACCACTTACAACAGATGATCTAGTAGATAACTTACCACTTAAGAGAAGTATTGAAGAGATTCGTAAGCATTTAAAGGAAGAACAATTGAAAATCGATTCACGTATTTCAGAAGAAGTAATGGTTCCATTTGTTTCTGCTTTGGATGAGATAAAGATGAATTCTTATTATTTGGATAACAAATTGTTTGTTAACATCGATGTCCCTAATGTTGAACAGAGACCTCCGGTGGATATTGTCCTTTGTATTGATGTTTCCTATTCAATGATTGAGGAAGCAACTTTAAAAGGGGATAGAAATGAAACAATTGGACATGGATTTTCTGTCCTTTCCTTGACAATTTCAGCTGCGAAGACAATTCTACACAGTTTGAATGAAGAGGATAATGTATCAATAGTTACCTACAGTAGTAAAGCAAATATTGTTTGTTCAAATCTAGCATGTACTCCAGAAAACCGTCAAATTATGGAAATGGAATTAGATGCATTGAAACCAATTTCAAATACGAATATGTGGGATGGAATCCATACATCACTTGATATATTACGTCAAACATCTCCACCACCGAGGGTGAAAGGAGTATTCTTACTCACTGATGGTATTCCAAATGTTGATCCCCCTCGAGGACATGTATATATGATGGAAAAATATTTTAGGGATAATGATTTTAAATGTATGGTTTCATGTTATGGTTTCGGATACAACCTTCAGTCCGATCTACTACTAAAACTTTCAAATGCTTCAGGTGGAGATGGATTCTCTTTCATTCCTGATGCATCACTCTTAGGGAATATCTTTATCCATGGTATTAGTAACCTTTTAACAACTGCTCTAACAAATGTGGATATGAAGGTTAAGTTATCCAAGGATGTTACTTTCCATGGTTACCCTAATCCTCAAACGAATGAAATCGTTGTAAAGATTGATTCATTGAAATACGGTCAATCAAAAAACTTTGTCTATGATTTGAATACATCATGTAGTCGTAGTCAGAGTCTTGATTATTTAAATGGTTGTGCTGAAATAACACTTGATATTGGTGGTAAAATGCTTATGACAAATGAAAATGATCGTCCTCCAAGAGATTATTATTTGGAACAAACATTCCGTCGAGAAGCAATTCAGGTTTTGAACCATTGTATTGATATGAAGAAGTACAATGACAATTCATTTGAAAGTAATATAAATGACCTTATCACACGAATGAATGAGGAAGTACGGAAGTGTGATAATGTTTACCTTACAAATATTCTCTTTGATTTATCTGGTCAAGTTAGAGAAGCATTGAATATGACTAGTCAAGGGAAGAAGGAAGATTGGTTTACTAGATGGGGAATCCATTATCTCCGTTCCCTTCAGGATGCCTATAGACATGAATTATGTAATAATTTTAAGGACAAGGGTGTTTCTAATTTTGCAGGCGAACTATTCAATCAGATTCGCGATAGAGTATCAGATACATTCGATCAACTCCCGCCACCTAAGAAGGATGTAGAGCATGCTCCACCCAAGTCTAGAGGAGGGTCAACCTTTACACGTCAAGCTGCCCCTGAGTCAATGGCAACCTATAATACCTCAGCAGGACCTTGTGCTGCTGAAGGTTGTCGTGTTCTAATGACTACCGGTGATTATAAGAATGTCGAAGATATCCGTAAGGGGGATCAAGTAATTACTTATCACACAGAGAAAGATGATTTAGGAAAAACACATGGATCCTACACTACCAGTTTTATTGAATGTGTAGTGAAGACAAAATGTAATAATAATAAGGCAAATATGGTTAAATTGGGTGAGTTATTGATTACACCCTATCATCCAATTATTGATATGGTAAACTTTGAGAAAGATTGGTGTTTCCCTGTAACAAAGCATACTATTCGAGAATATGATTGTAATTATATGTATTCATTTGTGACTGAAAACCGTCAATCATTAACGGTAGAAAGATATATCTTTGCAACCTTTGGACATAAACTGAAAGAGAATATAGTTTACCATGAATATTTTGGAACCGATGCTGTAATTAATGATCTCAAGAAGTTCAATACTTATAATGATGGATATGTTGAACTAACACCGGATATGTTAAAGAGGGATCCGAACAATAAAACTGTATGTCAAATATCAATGGAGAATTAAAAATTTGAAAGATTAAAGAAAAAAAATATTTAAACAAGTAATGTTAGAAAGGATACCGATTGATATATTTTACCAATACATTTTATGTTATTTTCACACTATGAAAGACATCTATTCTTTATCATTAACTTCAAAGGAATTGTATAAATTATGTGACAATGAAGACCTATGGAATATGACCTATAAAAAAACATTAACCGACAAGTACTATACGAATGAAAGAATCAATTACCAAATACAACCAATTAATAAACCAATCATTAATGATAAGTATACAAGATGTATATTAATGATTGAAAATAATCATGAAACCGTGTTTGATATTTATTCATTTACATTTTCCTCGTCTGAAAACAAGTATAAGAGTCTTAATCATTATACGATAGAACCAGGGTATAATATTCAGATTGAGACATATATGTATAGTGTTTGGTTTATCGCTCCTAAAAAAAAATGGTACATGGAAAATGGTTATTTAGAACAGTCAAGGGTAGTAAGAGTATGGGAAAATCCTTTATTATCACGTCTTATTGATCGAGAATTATTTGGAAATAATTGGTCCCATAGACTCTACTATATCCAATTAACTATTCCAGAAGAGAAAGTTTTTATTCGTAATTTTAATAAAAATATGTATGCGTTAAAAACCATAAAATTTTAAAATAACTTTTCTATATGGGGATGTAGCTCAAATGGTAGAGCGCTCGCTTTGCATGCGAGAGGTACAGGGATCGATGCCCTGCTTCTCCACATTTTTTTTAAATGAAGTATTCTTTTATTTCGGACTAAATGAAATCCCACAACCACAGCTTGTCATTATATCTTTATTAATGTCAAACTTAAATTTACTTTCAAACTCTCCTTTTTCGTAATTTTCATGAACATAGTCAATAGTTGTTCCCAGAAGGTACATTTCACTTAAAGGATCAATATAAAGCTTCGTAGAATTGTCATCCAATACAGTATAATATTTACTTTTAATAATTTCCTCATACATATCCTTTTCTAATAGATTTAATTCAAAGTTAAATCCATTGCAACCACCACTGGAAGCAGAATAAATGAATCCATACTTATTTTTGGATACATTGACTATTTGTGACATCTTCATCCACGCCGTTTTAGTAACATGAATAGCATTCATAAATAGAGTATTATATATATTTAATAATAATTTTAAATGATATAAATATAACAATGGAATCCTGGAATAAATTATCAACATTATTGCTTGAAACAAAACATATTCAAATACCAATTGAAAAACGTTTTTTTTTATCCTTTCTTGACGATGATACTGATAGTATCCAAAAATCAAAAGTATTGGATAAGATTGAACAAATGGGATTCTTAAAAGACGATCCACGATTAATCACAATAATAAATAATCTAAAATTCCTTATTCCTTCAACTACTATGAAATATGAAGAATTTAAGTATTGTATTGAAAATAATATTTGTATCCTTCATAAGATATTCAAACATGAATTAATTATCCCCAATTTTAAACATTTTACAGATAAAATAAAAACAATCTATGAATCAACGAAGGAGGAGAACCATGGAAATGTTGCCTCCTATATTCCTCAATTAAAAAGAGTAAATCCTGATCAATATGGGATATCTGTCTGTACAATAGACGGTCAAAGATACAACATAGGTGATACAAAAGTAGATTTTACAGTTCAATCATGTTGTAAACCTATTAACTATGGAATTGCATTAGAAGAATTAGGTGAAGAAAAGGTCCATCAATATGTCGGTAGAGAACCTAGTGGTCAGGCATTCAATGAATTAACATTGAATAAGGATGGTAAACCGCATAATCCCTTAATTAATTCTGGAGCAATTATGACTTCATCATTAATTAAACATACATCACCACTTGCAGAGAGATTTGAATATATTATGGATGTATGGACTAAGTTATCAGGTGGTATCTATAAAATTGGATTTAACAATTCGGTATATTTATCTGAAAAAGAAACAGCTGATCGTAATTACGCTCTTGCTTACTTCATGAAGGAAACAAATGAACAAAAAAGAATAGGATTTCCTGAGGATACACATTTAGAAAGTACATTGGAACTCTATTTTCAGTGTTGCTCGATCGAAATTAATGCAGAAATTTTAAGTATTGTTGCATCAACATTAGCGAATGGAGGTATTAACCCATTTACTGGAGAAAGGATATGGTCTCCATCAACTGTAAAAAATGTCTTATCAATGATGCTTATGTGTGGAATGTATGATTACTCTGGTGAATGTGCATTTAAAATTGGAATACCTTCAAAGTCTGGTGTTGCTGGAGCGGTTATGATTGTCATCCCGAATGTAATGGGTATTGTATCTTGGTCTCCGGCATTAGATTCAATCGGTAATTCATATCGTGGTATTCAATTTTGTGAACAATTCGGAAAAACGTTTAATTTCCATATATTCGACAATATTTATGATACAACAAAATACAATCCGTTGGAAGATGTTTATTCTTCAAAGAATCAAAATGAATTCAGTGAACTATGTTTATCTGCAAAACAAGGAGATTTAGAACATTTAAAAAAGTTATTTAACATGGAAGTTGATATGGGACAAGCAGATTATGATGGTCGGACAGCATTACATTTAGCATCTTGTGAAGGTCATACTGATGTTGTAAGGTTCTTACTAAGGGTGGGAAAAGTTAAAAAAAATCCAATGGATAGATGGAAACGAACACCACAAGATGAAGCAAAGGAAAATAACCATACAGAGATAGTACAACTGTTTGAAGAATAAAAATTACAGTTTTTCTAGATACTCTTTGGATGAATTATAGATTGACTTCCCAATTAATTTTTCTTTGTCATTTATTTTTACTTTTATTTTTGATTGATCATCATTGACTACTATACTAATATCATGAATTTTTCGGTTTATTTTTGTATTTGTCATATGAATGCATTTATCAATTAATTTTAGAATTGGAGTTTCTTTTGTTCCTTTGTTCTGAATCCCATTGGTGGAAGAAGCGAGATTAAAATGAGTTAACCAGAACTGAGTTGAATAATATTGATACAATTTGATTGCTGACAAGAGGTATTTATCTTTTTTTTGATTTATGATTGTATCATGGATATCAAATGTGATGAATGTGTCTAAATGTTGTATTCTTTTCTGTATTTTACGAAGGTTGATTGAATCTCCACCCGATGTTCCATAAATTAAATTACGATAGTTTTGATATTGAAATTCATCTAAAGATGATAATAGATTGAGTAATTCAATTAATTCAGACCATATTGAGATACTATGATAGATAATTTCTTTCACAACATCATTATCTACATTCAATAATTTTTCTATTCTATCTTGTAGTTCCATAAGATACAATAAATTAATTTCTATAATCTGGTGAATACCTCGAAAGAATACTTCGATAGGTCGATATTCTTCATCAATTTCATAATCAGTTAATAGGTTCAAGGAATCATAAAGTTGGTACATATTATAATAATAAAGAAGACCATAGTTATAGATTTTATAATCCTTAATATCATAATGATGGTATAAATTATGATAGATTTTGTCGAACATATTTTCATAAAAATAAAGTTGTTGATGGTCTGTAGTAAGTAAATGAATGTAATCCTTGATATTCTGATAGATAACATCGATCATTCTCATATAAATTAAATTCTTATGGTCATTAAATAATGATATTTCATTTGACTCTTTGAGAATAAGAAGCATTGTTCTTTTTTTTATCCAATTCTCATAGAGGTTCAATGGTTCCATGATAGTGTATATAGTATATGATTATTTATTTAAATATCTATTAGACTTGATGGGCAAGCACTACTTCTTCATTTTGATTCGTTGTATATCGTTCTTTACATTTCGTATAGATATTATGCATGAATACTTTTCCAATGATAAAATAACCGACACCAGAACCCATTATAATCCATAGAAAGTTATTTGTAGATATTGTGATATCACCTTTACAAAAGACAGATTCCATACCATCATCCATATTATTATTATATATTATCATCATAAATATTCTATGAAAATAGATAACTTTTTCTTGAAGAATAAACATTGTAGATATTTTGAATGGAGTATTGATAACACAGAGTCCTCCAATTGTAGAGATCATATGTATCTAAATCTTTGATTTTTGTAAAACAATGTATCATTTGGTTGTCTAGTTTATCAAATACTTTTTCTTTAGTCCATGATTCATTCGATATATTTTGAACCCATTCATAATAACTAACAACAACACCACCTGAATTACACAATATATCGGGTATAATTGGTATTTTTCTATCTTTGAGTATTTTTTCTGCACTATCTGAGATGGGACCATTGGACCCTTCGACGATGAGATCACAATTTAATAAGTGTGCTTCATCTTCTTGAATGGTTAGTTCTAGTGCCGCAGGTACAAATATATTACATGGTGCTTGTAGATATTCTTCTTTTGTTATTTTTTGAACTAAGCACTGAAGGTTTTCATTTTCAATATTTTGAAGGGAACGATATTTCTTTTGAAAGTTGAGTATTTCATTTAATGAATCAATTGTATTGGATTGATTATAATCTATTTTATAATATCCTGTATGGTCATTAATATAATTAATTAAATAAGTATTTCTCACTCGATTACATTGGTTTAAGTATTCAGATAGATGATATCCTACATTACCCAATCCTTCAAGTTTAAGAATACACTGATCATCTGAACCTATTAAATTAAAAGGGTAGTTTTCTTGAATCATATAATGAATCAGTACACCTAGTCCTCTACCTGTTGCCTCTGTCCTTCCTAAACTTCCTCCACAATGTGGAGATTTCCCTGTTATAATATGTTTAATATGGGTATTGTTATTAATTATATTGTATTCATCCATAATCCAATCCATAATCTGTGAATTTGTACCAACATCGGGAGCAGGTATATCGTAGTCGGGTCCAATATGATTATTAATAGCTTTTGTATATCCGCGCGTTATTCTTTCTAAATCAATTAGAGAATAATCCCTTGGATTAAATTCAATCCCACCTTTAGCACCACCAAATGGTATGTCTTGAAGGGCACATTTAATAGACATTAAAGATGCCAATGCTTTTACTTCATCTAAATGAACATCTTGATGAAAACGAATACCACCTTTATAGGGTCCTAATATATTATTATGCTGAATACGATATCCTTTAAACATCTCAATGGTATCATTTTCTAGTTTTACGGGGAAATTAAAAATGATTTCATTAGTAGGTTGAAGTAGAATTTTCTGCATCGTTGTAGGGATTTTCGAATGAATGAAGCAATTATTCAATTGTTTTTGAACAAGATTTAAAAAAGTATTTTTCATATTATATAATTAAGATTAAAATTATTTAAATAGTTATAATTGAAATTTGATAGTTTATTTAATTGATTGGATTAAAAAAAATGCCAAGATATCCAAATGATGAATCTCTTTTGAAGGATGAAAATGTCCCACCCGTTATTACTCGACGAAAGAGATGGAATTGTTGCAATTGTAGTAAGAAAGATATATGTATTATGTCAAGTACTTTATTATGTATCTTATTTGTAATGTGTAGTTTAACAATCTTGAATGTTTATTTCATAAAAAAAGAAGATGGTTCTTTATAAATAATTACAATTGATTCTTCATTTGATAACCCAGTGTGATGTATGGTTGCCCTATTGCAGGACACTTTTGATTACCTTTAAAAGTGAATATTTTATTACCATAATTAAACTTACGAAGTAAATTTGTACAGGCGCCACAGCAAAAGACAGGTTTTATTTTTCCTTCTTTTGAATATCTCCAAATATAGATTTCATATTTATGTCTCTTATCATGAGTACGGCAAAACTCAAGGCATTTTTGTTCTGCATGAATTGATATCTTATTATGGTTTTCACCACACGCCCTAGATGTCCCCATAGATGCGATTGTTCTTCTTTTTTTATCATAAATACAGTAGACAACTGCTACTGCACAAGATTCTATAGTATAAAGATGCTCAAAACACACATTTGTCTTTAGCGAAGGAAATGGTGGTATCTCTATTGTCATATCATAAAAAATGGTTAGTATATTTAACAATTAACAAATCAAATTTTTAAATAAAGTAAAGAATAAACTCAAAGAAAGACTCGATTTTGAAACTCCCTTGTCATTGTTTATCGAAAACTCTATTTAGAATATGTAAATTTATGCTGATCATACTCCTCCAGGGCAACTATCTCCTCTAGATGATTGAACTAATGGGGTTGTACTGTCGCATTCTTCTTCACTATGGTCCATATCTTGGATAACTAAATCATTGATACTATCATCTTCATCTTCATCTTCACCTTCTTCTTCTTCTTTTTCATCTTCAAAGGCAATTGTTTCAAGAACAGAATCCTTATTTACATCATCACCAGGCGCAAACATATACGTTAGATCAATTAAAGAATGTACCAATATATCTCTATCTAATACAAATAGATAACGATCTCTAAGCATACCTAGATAGACTTCTTTCATGTCATCGTAGTTTTGAATAATGATATTATTACCATGAATATATTCAGGAATAACTTCGTGTAGGTTGTCAAGAGTTACTTGTGTGATATTACGGATCGGAGGCATTTTATTAGTATTATTATATTAATTTTATTTTAAATACTTATTTAAAAGAAGAAACTTAATTGGATTATGGATCTTGATCAATTAGAGAAGAAATTAAAAGGTATAAGTGAAGAACTAGGAAAAGAAGAAGAATCTTTAAAAAATCTAGTAGAGGACCTTTCAAAGAAAGATGAAACAAATATGTCCTATGATACATTTGTTTCATTCCTTACCGAAGATGAAAAAGAGTATCATAGAGCAAATGAAGCATACAAACATTATATTTCACAGTACTCAAAAGAATATATTGAAATGTCGGAATATTATTATGGACCGGAATTACCTTATGATGTTTATTGCCGTGAATTTAAAAAGAATGGGGGTACTTATTTAGACACACCTCAAGATGTTAAGGATTTATATGCACTTTTCTTATTCTATATGTTTTTTGATATGTATACTAGAACCGGTCATCTTTCTCAATAGTTTCGCTATGTTGTTTTACAAAAACATCATTAAATATATTTGGATAAAGTATGGAATAATTATCTAATGGTTTTGAATATTTATCTTTCATTGGATTAATGATTATTGGATTTGCATCTTTATCATAATCAACTATCTTATTTCCATAGAATACTTGAAGAGGTTGTTCTTGTATTAAAGAACATGTGGGTGTTTTAAAATAAGAAGAAAAGTCTTTTTCTTTTGTTTGTTCAATTACAGAAGTAAAGAATCCCTTTTGAACCTTTGGTAATCTGTTTCTATCAATACTAATATTTGTTTCACCTTTTTCTTCTTTATTTTCTGAAGGACAGACTGTAAATTGGAGTTCATTCGGGTGAAAGTATTCATATACTTTTTTCCTTTGAGAAAGGATAACAATGTATAGGAAAAGAATAATGAGTATGAACTCCATAATATATTATTTAGATAATATTCAAAAAACTACATACTAAAAGTAATATGAATAAGATAGCAAAAAAATACATGTACCGGTTTCGTTCCTTATTCACTTCATCAAGTTCTTTTTTTTCATCTTTAAATGCTAATTCTTCATAAAAGTAACTAAATAAACTTTCAAACATATAATTATAAATATATTTTTAATCTTCTCTATAATTACCAGTATCATCATTATCATCTAACCCTTCTCCTTCTAGATCGTTATCAATTGGATAATGTTCTTCTTCTTCAACTCCTTGAAAACCGGGTTGAATATATGATGTATCTACACCCATACCTTCGAGAACTTCTAATTCTGATTCATTTTGAGAGAATAATTCTTTTGCAAATTCAGACCGTTCATCATTTGTTCTTAATTGATATGTTTCAGTTTGAATATGAAGGGCATTTTCTTTCTCTGCGTTTTTAAAATGGTTACTTAAACCACATTTTTGTTTATGGATCATTGAATGACGTTCATCATCTGTTTTATTATCAATTGAATCAAGGATAGTTTGTTTTTCTCTCTCCCTTTGTCGACTTAATTTATCTGCAAGACCATCTGATTGATAGATCCATAGGGGATCAATAAACGATTCAAATAGATCAATTAGAATGTCGAAGGTAAACCTTGTACATAGGCGTATTGAATCACTTCTTTCAAAACGATCTTGTTCTTCAAGTGAAGAAAAAAGCATATTTGCATTTATTGAAACGGATGATTCATCGTCTTCTAGACTTTCAATATAATCGAGCATTTTACAGAGTATAAATAAGATACTAAATCTGTTCATTATGTTAGTATATTCTTCAAAGTATGGAGATTTATCTCTATGAATTAATGTATGGTAATCTTTTTGATAAAATTGTTTTAAGAATTGGAAGAGACCCTGAAAACATAATGAATAATTTTTTTCTTTTTGGTAGTAATAGAAACCTATTTCTTTCCTCTCTTTCTGAGGAATGAATATATCATAATGCAGTAAGAATTCATTTTTTTCAATAAATTCCTGAAGGTATTCTTTATTCGTATCACTTAACTTCCATTGTTTAGGAATATGGTTATGAAAATGAGTACCATGACGAACCAATTGTTCATTACTTAATCGAGAGAGGATATGGAATATGTGTCGAATCATTTTCGGTATCTTTTCTGTTGATTCAAGCATCTTATTCATTGGAATACTCATTGAATCAATACCTCTTCCAAGACTATGACGAAAACGCTCAATTTGTGATGGATCCAATAATTCATTGGTATGAAAGAATTCTTGTATACGATTAATCATAAATGAATTGTGTGTGAACATATCATTGAATAAGGTACGATAGTCTTTTTCAGGAGTTTCTTCAGTAAAGTCATAAAGTGTTCTGAAAAGGGTATAGGATACATCTGCATTCTGGACAAGAAGGTTATTCTCCCTGATAAAATTTCTCATTCGTAACTCAATGGAATAATCAAATGGAGTGAAATCCGGGAGAGGTAACATGGATACTTTTCGTTTGTAATCAAGGATTCTATAGAAGTTTTCTTTTGTTTTCGGTAGTAATTTATGACATATTGTAGACCTTTTTAATTGTGTTGGATCATCGACAATATTGTAGATAAATCTGTCAATACTATATTTTTCATTAATTTGATCCTCTTCATCTAAACAATAACGATTAAATAATTCATTTACGAAATTCTTCCCTTCTTCTTCTTCTACTTGTAATAGATCTTCATAGGATTCATAAGGATAAATTGTTGGAGGTATGTAGATATAATTCCTTTTCGAATGACCATTTAATAACATTCCATTCCAATTATTGATATGAGAATGAAAATAGATATCCATTGTATCTTTGTCATCAAGGTTTTTTGCTTTAAAATATTCTAAAATTTCCTTCATAAAAAACATTCGAAAATCCGAATAATGAATAGTATTGAGTTTCTTAAAAGACGAACTCCATCCTATCTTTTCGAGCATACTTTCAATATTTGAATCAGTAATTGTTTGGATAAAACGTTTGATTAATAAATTGATAATTGGTATTGAAGGGGCATTTCCATGTAAATGGACGGCATAGTTAAATAACCTTTCATAGGATTCATTCTTCATGATTTCTGAGAAGGGTATTTTGAGTTGTTTAAATCTTGGATTCTGAGATGCATTAGAGAAGGGTCGTATCGATGAAATATTCTCATATAAATAATCCGGACCATTCTTTAGAAGATAATCTTTCATATCCTTGAGTTCTTCATTTGTTTTTTGATTGATTGATAAAACGATTCTATTATCAAATAAAGGTTTGTAGGTTACCCAATACTCCTTTAAATAAACATTCTTAAGATTTGTTTTCTTAAAATAAAAATAGTTTCGTAATTGTTCTCGAATTTTAGCATTTTTAAGTATAAACTCTGACGTACTTAAGAATTGTTGATGGAAAGAGGGTAAATCTTTATATTGATCAGACTCTGTAAGTAATGTATAGATATTCTTCCAGTATTTGCTCTTACGGTTCAAATGAACCATTTTTTGAAGGACTTTTTTAATTGTATCAACCGTTTTTATAATTATCTTTGATGTTGGATCTTGTTGAATCTCATCCCACGAATGAATTTCAGAGAAATCCCAAAGGTCTACCGATATTTTTGAACTGATTGGATATGAGGGAACCGATGTCTGAATAAAGAATAGAATGAAAAATAGATCAATAAATATTCCATTACAATCTAACAAATACGTTTTCAAAGGTGAAAGATCTTTATTGAGTAAATCATTATTCTTCTTATTATGAAGAATATCTTTCTTATTCTTTGCCGGTTTAATGAATGTATAGTTACTCTTTATTTTCTTATACTCGGGATGTTCCTTAATTGATTGAGTGTAACCATATCTTTGGTTGATTAATCCTTCATTATTAAATAAACTATAGTACTCAATAATAGAGTGTTTATCATGATTATTGAATTGGACTCCAAAAATAGAGGTAATTTTTTGAATCCTTTTCTTAATTTGTATCTCTTCTTCAGTTAGATTATGGATTTCATCTTTTTCAACATCTAGAACTTCACGAGTTGAGGTCGGGACACCATCACCGAAACCTTCCAGTAAGGAAAAGTCTTCATGACAAATATAACACTTACATACTTTACAAGATATAATACCATCTGAAACATCATCTCCATAGACAGATTTTAAGGTATTCAATGCCTCGGGGTCTTTATGGGACCGTATTTCATAAAGATAATGCTTACATAATAATTTATCAGATGAGTTTTTTTCATACAGATAGTTTTGATCTTCATCAATACGGGGTTCCCTTGAAAAAACATCCAAAAACCGTTTTAAATAATGATTCCTTACTGAAATAACGTGTAGACTCATAATAAAATCTCTGCATGCGCGAATACGTTCCTTCGTAGATAAGATAACTTTCTTTTTCTTAATATGCTTTGTTATACCCCTTTTCTTTATTGAACGGTTGTAATTAGTAATGTAATTTTTGATATTTTTTTGAATCATTTGATTAACGATTGATCGACTTTCTTTATCTAAACCAAAATAGTCTAAATCATAGGATAAGTATGCTTTTCTTAGATCTTTATAATTATAGATTACATTTTGAATATATTTCGGAATAGATTGAAGTAACTGAGTATATCCTGGAAGATTCTGTTTGAGTAGGGAACTTAATTCATCTGAAGTAATATCATTCTTTTCAAGGATATAATAATGGATATCTTCTTTGAAAGTATCACCTTCATTCACGGTTTTTTCATTTATAATATGAGATAGAACCCTTTCCTGAAGTCTATTTTTTAATGGAAGGTAAGAATACTTAAAATAACTTAAGAAATATAGTTCATGAAGTGATAAATGTTTCTTTACCATTGATATATCTAAGAATGTATGTGGTAGTATATAAAAACCACGTAGAGACAATTGTTCCTTCGATGAAATAGTTTCAAAGATAGTTTGATCCTTTTTTGTTTGAGGAATCATAAATTCCTTTTTGGTTTGATTCATATCAAATGAAACGGTTTCATGTAGACCATTGCAAGGGGACTTACAGTCCCTCAAATATAAACCATAATATGGAATCTTGAGTGTATCGTAGTTTTGGTATGGATTATAGGTATGAATTACACTCGCAAATTTTTGATAATGAATATCTACTGTTGTAAGTAGATTGTGTTTTTGTACAATTTCTTCATCAAAATTTTGGATTATAATATCTTCTTGTTCTTCAAGTCCTTCCTCTTTATTTCTGTATAATTTCTTCTTATTATCAATGACAGGTACAATCCATTTCGGAAGTGTATATGCTTTTTGATGTATCATACGTTTTACAAAATCAAGTGTATCACTTTCATCGGGTAGTTTATCTTCTGAAGTATATATTTTCATAAGTTGATCAACCATATCGGTGATTTGATAAATTAATAAATCAACATTGTACGCCTTATAGATTGAAATTAATTCTGTAATAAGACTTTCTTTTTTTTCTGTAAGAGAATATACTTTTTCCTCGACTTCGTCAACTTCAAGTTCTATTTCAGGATACATCTCTTGTATCATGCTTAATTCAACATCATCAATGTTATCATTAAATTCTTCAACTTTCTCAATATCAATAATTGAATAGAATTCATTTTTAAGAATTAAGGTATCATCTGTATCGAAGTATAAGAATTCATCATTATCATTTTCATCCTTCAGAAGAAGTTTGTCTTGTTCATCATTTATTTCCGCAACAATTAATAATTTATCGATATATTCATCATCTTCTTCATAGATAATAATAAATAGTGAATTGGATAGAAAAAGGTCTCTCGTAAGGTTTTGATGCAATTTCCCTTCACTTATTTCTTCTTCATTGACCCCTAATTCATAATCAATGACTTCATTATCCTCAATATCATTCACAAGGGACGAATCCATATTACTTATATATATATAAATTAATATTTAAAAATTTATAACAAATGAATATATATTATGGAATTACAAACATTTATTAATAATCACAGTGATTATCTTTCACAATTCAAGGAGTATAAATTATATGTACGTAATTATTCAAAATTAGGTTTATCAATTGTTAAAGGATACTGGAATAATAAGTATGATTACGAAAACCATCCATGGTTAAGGTATTGTCGTGGCGCAATTATTAATACAAATACACATCAACTTGTTTGTATTCCTCCTCAAAAAGCGGACCTTCATGATAATCTAGAAACAATTATGAATGATTATAGTGAAGAACATTTATATGAACCCTTACTAGATGGTACAATGATTAATTTATTTTATCATAATGATGAATGGATGATTGCAACCCGTAGTAATATCGGAGCAAAGAATTCATGGGATAGTAAACAACCATTTAATAAGATGTTTTTAGAAGTTTATGGTTCGGATTGGTTTGAAGAATTAAATAAGGAATATTGTTATTCCTTTGTATTACACCATGTAAAGAATCGGATTATAAGTCCAATCGAAGAAAACGCTATTTTTTTAGTTGAGAATTATCATATTAAAGAAGGTTCAATTGAGAAGAAAGAACTAGATACAATTTCATGTATCAATAATACTTTTCAATTGACAAAAGAAATGATCAAAGACTATCGAGGTGATTTATTCTATCCTATTAAAGGGTTTACGATTAAGACAAAAGAAAAAAGAATTAATTGGATCAATCCAAATTACCATTATGTTAAGTCATTAAAAATGAACTTCAATCATAAACTTCTAAATTATATAGCATTACGACAACAAGGGGTATTGACAGAATACTTAACTTATTTTCCAGAAGATAGTTATCTATTTAATCAGTATCGCAATGAATTAAATCATATCAAGATGAAATTGTATGAAAGATATGTATCACGTTTTATAAAAAAAGAGATTGAGACAAAAGAGATTGAGTATTCATTAAAACCACTTGTTCATCAACTTCATGATTACTATTGTAAGACAGGTGAAAAAATAACTATTAAAATTGTATCTGATTATTTACATTCGCTTGACGGAAAAAAAATGTTATTTATTAAAAATCATTTATAATTATATATATTAATATATAATGATTAGTTTTGATCTATTCAACCTGTTTTTAATAATTGTGATATCCTTTTACCTTTTAGAAATGGTCTTTAGTTCTTTCAAGAAAAAAGAACCTTTTTTTTGGGATGATAATGAACCTACGGTAACAACACGTCAAAGAAGGTCGACTGAAGATGATGATGATGATGATGCATTTTGGGGAAATAAAAGTGGAGTACCTGTATGGGTAATTATATTAATCGTGGTGGTGGTGATCCTTGGTTCCGTTGGTTTTGTATTATTTCGACGGTCACGTAAAAATAACAATGCACTTTCTATAGAAGCGGAAGAAGCAATTGTAGCAGAAGCAGTCGCAGAAGAAGTAGTCTCCCCGGCTCCTGCCCCTGCTCCTGCTCCTGCTCCTGCTCCTGCTCCTGCCCCTCAAGTGGGTGGTGAAAGTATGAGTGCTATAGAATCAATTATTAACTTCGGTAAGATGATATTTTAAAGTTTTTGATCTGCTTCTCCTTTGATTAAAGAATAAATTTGAATTAGGGAATTACATGCACTATTAAATTCTTCGATAATTGCAACCACTTGTTGTGGTTTATTTAATTGAAAGACTTTATTATTACGGTTAAGTGAGACTGTGAAAATAATAATATCTTCCAATGGGTGTTTCTTTTTGTAACCGCAAATTGCTAGAATGGATGTATCATTAATCATGTGGGTTGAAATATGACTTTGAAGGATATTACCAACAGTATCATCTGAACCATTCATAGTAATTTGAAAGATACCTTCATTCAATTCTTCGAGTGTAAGTATTGATTTTTCTTCAGTCGATATTTTAGGGAATTCTCCAATTAGTCTTTCAAGGTGATCAATAATAATTTGGTTTGATAGTATAAATAGTTCTTTTGAATTCATAAAGTGAACGGCATCAATTTTAAATGTATACCAGTACGGTTCTGAATTTATATCCCTGTGAAAGTATCTTTCTGATTCACGGATCCATAATTCTTTCTTAAACTTTTTTTGATTTGATTTCGCAATTGATTGTAATTTTACTTGATCCTGAAAAACCTTTTCAAAAAGAGCCTCGTCTCTCTTGAATGAATAAGTAGCACATGATACTGCTTGCCATTTCGCATCTTCATAGGCATATGAGACACTCGGGACACCATAAATATCAAGTTCTTGTTTCATGGATGAATTCGTAGATTTTAATTCTGTAATGATACAGTATTCTTCTTTTCCTTTAAATTTAAAGGGTCGAAATATATTTGATTTTTCTTTTGGAGATAATTTATTTTCTTTATCATAATCACTGATATTAATTTCATTGATTGTTTCAGGATCAATTTCTTTTTTAAGAGGGTAAATTTCAAAGTCTTCTGCTGTAACTGTTGTTAATGGTTCAGTAGGTTTACTTTCAACTTGAAGATGAAATAAGTATGGTTTTTGATAATTGAGGGGATTAATGTATAGAGGTATTAATCCAATACGATCAGAAATAAATTCATTATGAAGGGATGTATTATTTTTTTGAATCATTAAATCCGATTGATTAATTTTTGTACGGAATGCAACAGTGGGAATGGACGAAAGAAGTACTCGCCTTAAAGAATTAATAATACTCTTATCGAGACCGATTTCAAAACTTCCCTGAATATCAAATGTGATTTCATTTGGTTTATTTTTACTTTGTGGATCAAGTTCTATTTTTATTTCAGTTGTCATTGTTTATAATAAGTATTATAAATAATATTTATCAAATTTTAAATATGTTTAATTATAATAATTCTTTTTCTAGTTATAGTAAATGAATCGTGAAAATTTAAAATCAATTATTTATATTAGTAAACGATGTCCACATTGTCGTAAATTACTTTTGTTATTACAAAGTAAACCTGATCTTGTGGGGTCCATCCAAATAACATGTATTGATGATGAACCATTTCCAAAAATAATTAAAAGTGTACCCTCTATGATTTCAAATGGAGAAGTATGGAATTCTGATGAATTATTCGCAGCATTAGAAGGAAGAGGTGGACAACAGCAACCACAGCAACCACAGCAACCACAGCAACAACAGCAACCACAGCAACCACAGCAACAACCAGATACAGATGAATTAGATGGAGTTTTTAGTGGTTCCTTGGGTGGAGGATCATTGGGGTTTGCTTCTTTAGATGAAAATAATATAGGAAATGACCCTTATTTTGCATCAATTGATTCAAATGATATATCAGTTGATGTTGAAAATGACGGATACATTAAAAAGGATAAGAAAACAGCACAGTTCGATAGTGATTATGAAAGAATGATGGCAGAGAGAGGAGAGATTGGAAATGGGGGGATGAGGATGGGGGGTCAAGGATTATAAATGCGTAAAATAAAGAAAGAAATAAAATGTAACTATAAATAAATGAGTGAGAATATAAATAAATTATTTAAATCATTTATAGATGATATAATAAATGTTTTTCCTGAATATGAAAAACGGTTAGTATCTTATTACAAGGAAGCGGTTGAATCGAATGAAAAGGACCATCCAAAAATAGTTGAATTTCTAAAAAATATGAATGAAATAAGTGATCAAGTAATTAATAAGGATGTTACTTTATTTGAAGATGATCCTATTATTCTACAGAATGTTTCATTTAAATTAATATGGAATGCCGATATTTCTGATCAAACAAAGAATACTATTTGGAAATACCTTCAGACCTTCTGTATTATCAATATTCAATCGGAATCAACTGCTGAAAAAATAAATGAGGTTATAAAATTAATTGACTCAAATGAAAAAGTAAAAGATAAAGAAACAGTAAGAAATATGAAGAAATTAAAAAAGTTAAATGAAACATTCGATATTACGGAAGTAAAAAAAGTAATTAGTGAAAACCCTGAATCAATTGGTGATGGAGTGAACCAGATGGATTCCATGTTTGAAAATACAAGTATTGGAAAAATCGCAAAAGAAATAACAAAAGACTTGGACATTGAAAATATTGTTAATAATGGTGGTGGGATTGAAGATCTACTTTCTGGAGGAGGGATGGCAAATATTATGAAAACAATTAGTTCAAAGATGAGTGATAAAGAAGGTCAATTAGATACCAATCAATTAATGAAAGAAGCAACTGAAATCTGTGGATCAATGGAAGGAAATCCTTTATTTAATTCTCTACTAGGTATGCAAGGGGATATGTTTAAAAATATGTCTCAAGAAGAACCATCGCCTCCATCAAGTACTAAACAAATCAATTTAAATAATCCTTCCCATAACCCTAATGTAACAAAGGAACGATTACAGAAAAAACTTAAAGAAAAACAAAATATGACTGTTGAGAAAATAGATTAAAATAATGTTTTTTTTTAATATAGTATATATAATATATAGTATGGCAACACCTCTATGGTTTGATAAAATTTCAATATTATATGAAAAGAAGTACTTATTTGAGATTATTCCGAATAAACAGTTTGATTTTAATCGTAAATTAAATAGTCTATTAAGGTTGTCAATTTACTATGCTGTAATTATCTACCTAATGGATCGTAAGAAAGGAAATATGTTCTATATACCATTCATAGTTGCGATTGTAACATGTATATTAAGTAAAAGATACAAAGAAACATTTTATAGCAAAGTAAAGACTGATTTAATGAATAATCAATCGAATGAAGAATTAATTAAAGGGTTAGAGGGAGATTGTAAAATTCCGACAAAAAATAATCCATTTATGAACCCTGAAATATATGATTACAATACAAAGAACGTTGATGAACCGGCGTGCAATACTTTCAATAACAAAGGAGTACAAAGTTATACTGATAAATTATTTTCATCTTCATTATTTCGCGATGTAAATGATCTATTTGGTAAAAATAATTCACAAAGACAATTCTATACCGTTCCTGGAAATTCAATACCAAATGATCAAGATACATTTGCGAAATGGTTATATGCCACCCCAAAAACCTGTAAGGAGGGTAATGGTTTACAATGTGCTGCCAATGTATATGGTGCGAGCAAAGGACCTTTATGATCAATTCTATTTTTTAAAATGATTTTTAAATATATTTCTAAAATAAAAATATATTTTCATTATATAAATGGCAGAAGTTGAAAATATTCAATCACAAGGATACCATGGTGGATTTTTATCTGATATTCCTGAACTCCAATTACAGAAGTGTTCAGAGAATACTATTGATTTTGATTTTTCATTGGAAAAGAAAGCTTCCTTGAAATCAGATAAAGCAGTTATTAATTTGGAAATTGAACAATCTTTTGGACCTGGAAATTATCACCTTGATAATATGTATGGTTGCGATTGTAATTTAGAAAAGGCGAGAGAAGTTCAGTTAAGTCAACCAAATGTTAATTTTAATGGAGGTAATGGATGGATGGGAGAAGGTGGATGCTTAATTGAAAAAGATTCAGAATTAAGAAATAATAAGGATAAATTAACAAATAAGAATTACATCCATCAGTATCCAAATTTACTCAACCAGGGTTTCTTTGGTAAAGGTGTTCATGATGTTGATACTGAGACACTCATAAGAGATTCTGATTTGACCACAGAACAAAGACCGTGTAATGCTCTATCTGGATCAACAACACTACCCTATTCTTTTACACCGATGCTCGCGAAATTAGAGGGTGAAGTTCAAGACCCTAAGAATATTATTCCTGAAGATTCGATGGATGCGTGGGTCCGTGGTGGTCTTCCAACGCGTCAAATCATTCGTAATGTTGCTCATATGAAAAGACTTCAAGAAAAAAAATAAAATATAGTATAAATATTATAAATGACGGATTTTGCAAAAGTAAATGAAGGACTTGAAAAAGAAGCAATTAAACAATCAATTGGAGCGAATAATTACCATATGAATACTATTCAAACGGAAGGTTCACCTGTTTATCCATGGGCACCGACTGCTAGAATTCAAAAAATTGGAGGCGCATTACTTGAAGGTAAGAATCTAACGGATCTTGATTCTGAGTTGATCGGAATCACAAGAAAAAATTCTAATGACCCGAATACACATTACAAACCATCAGAAGAACTAGTATTGAAGTATTTAAATTTGGAGGATGGATTCTTTCATCAAGAAAGTACATTATTAAATAATCCACCCAGTTTACTTCGTGGACAGGTTAAGAATCGTTGGGAAAGTGTTCATAAAGATCCAATGCAAAATATACTTGAACCATTTAATCGTCTAGGAGAAGATACATATTTAGCAACAATGGACAAGGATGAAGAATGTGAAGATAGTAATACTAACTAAATTTGATTTTTT
>CEQP01052813.1_pt1 | contig 22512 bp, 24 predicted proteins | sample 356291 | NCBI WGS metagenome assembly CEQP01 (sample SAMEA2621221, study PRJEB7988) | marine metagenome | isolation source: saline water (ENVO:00002010), including | reverse complement strand
GTTGTTTTTCTTTTAACAGCTTTTTTAGCCGGCTTTCTTTTAGCTACAGTTTTTCTTTTAACTGCTTTTTTTGCTGCAGGCTTTCTTTTTGCAGCTTTTTTGGCTGCGGGTTTTCTTTTTTTAGTAACTGCCATATACATAAACCTCCACTTTAAATTAAAAAAATGTATTTAATGCATTTTTTTCTACTTTAAGATTTTTAAAAATAATTGTCAAGGAATTATTTTGAAGTTGTTGTATAACTTTTTATTTTTTTGTTACAACTAAAAACTTTTTTAGTCATCTTTGTTAACAAGATTGGATGCAACAAACCAGTTCTCAACAATCTCTTGATGAAAACTAATTAATTGTTTATTTGTTAACCCGTCAACAACTTCATCAGTGAAGGCTCTTATAAGCATAGATTTAGCCTTATTTTCATCAATACCTCTAGCTCTTAAATAAAGCAGTGAATCTTCGTTAAGTTGTCCAGTCGTTGCTCCATGTGTACATTTCACATCATCAGCATAAATTTCTAGTTGAGGTTTGGTGTCAACCTGTGCGAGATTAGATAATAATAAATTTTTATTAGTTTGTTTGGCGTCAGTTTTTTGTGCTTCTTCGTGTACTAGTATTCTTCCATGGAAAACTCCTTTGGAAGAATCCCTTAATAATCCTTTATATAATTGTCTGCTTCCACAATTTGGTTTGGAATGCTCGATAAACATGTAGTTGTCCATCAATTGTTCTTCTTGAGATAAATATAGGCCAAGTATGGATGAATATGAATTTTCGCCGTCTAACAGAGGGTGTACATTATTTCTGATCAGCTTCCCCCCTATCAGAATAGAATTACTAGTAAAATTAGAGTCTCTTTCTTGCTTAACCTTTAAATTAGAAAAAATAAATGATGATTTATTGCCATCTTCAATTGCTAAATGCTCAACGCTAGAGTTCTGATCTTGCAATATCATGGATGCTTTGTTGGAGAAATATTTCTCATCAGAATCAGAGTATGAATACTCAATCACTTGTGCTTTAGAGGATTTTCCAAAGAAAAAGATGTTGCGGGAATTAACAAATGCATTAGATGAATTTGAATCAAATTTATTAACTATTACTATAGGTTTATCAAGAGTTTTAGAGTCCTCTAATTCTAAATAGATTCCGTTTTCGAGAAATGCATTATTAAGCAAATAAAAGAAGTCTTTATTTGAAGAAGAAAATTCATTATTTAGTATTTTTATAAGGTTTTTTTCTTCTTTAACGATTGAATCTTTAAGGTTTTGTACTTTGAAGTCTGATTCATCTGCATATGCAAGCGTGCCATTAACAAGATAAATAAAATGAGCATCAAAATTGTTAAATACTGCTGGGAGTTGAAACTTATTTAAATCTAATGAATCAGTCAATGGAACAAAAGTGGATTTAAAAAATTCATTAAGATTAGTAAATCTCCAATCTTCATCAGTAATTTTTGGAGGAACCATTTTTTTTAATACGGAGAAATTTTTATTTCTATAATCTTGAAACCATGATGGGGCGACCTTTATAAATTCGTTAGTTTGAAAATAACCAGAATAGTCTTGTATGAATTCATTCATAATTAATCCTCTACCCAAGAGTAGCCTTTCTCTTCAAGCTCAAGGGCTAGATTCTTATCTCCTGATTTAACTATTTTTCCATTCATCAAAACATGAACATAGTCGGGAACAATATAATTTAGTAATCTTTGATAATGTGTAATAACTAAAAATGATCTTTCTTTATTCCTTAAAGAATTAACTCCGTTAGCAACAACTTTTAAGGCATCTATGTCTAGACCGGAATCTGTTTCGTCCATTATCGCTAGACTTGGATTAAGAATAGCCATTTGAAGAATTTCGTTCCTCTTTTTTTCTCCACCAGAAAATCCTTCATTCAAGAACCTATTCAACAAGGACTCATCCATCTCCAATAACTTCATTGTCTCTTTAGCCTGCTTAGCAAACTCTACAGGTTTAAGTGGCTTTTCGCTTCTAGATTTTCTTATTGAATTTAAAGCCTCTCGTAAAAAATATGCATTAGTAATTCCTGGTATTTCAATTGGATATTGAAAGGCGAGAAATAGCCCTTCTTGAGCTCTCTCTTCTGGAGCTTTCTCCATAATACTTTCACCATTATACAGTATGTCTCCAGCTGTAATTTTATAATCTTCCTTGCCTGCAAGAATAGAAGCCAAAGTGCTTTTTCCTGAACCATTTGGTCCCATAATAGAATGCACCTGCCCTTTTTCAATATCTAAATTTATACCATTTAGAATCTTTTTTCCTTCAATTTCAGCATGAAGATTGATTATCTTTAACATAAATCAACTCCTTTTATTTAATAGTAAATCTATCCTACACTACCTTCTAAGCTCACACTTAAAAGTCTTTCGGCTTCGACAGCAAATTCGAATGGTAGTTCTTTAAAAACTTCTTTACAGAATCCATTAACAATCAATGACAAGGCGTCCTCTTCTGACATTCCTCTTTGCTGACAATAAAATATTTGATCCTCACCAACTTTTGAAGTTGATGCTTCATGCTCAAGCTGAGCAGTTGGGTTTTTAATCTCTATATAAGGGAAAGTGTGTGCTCCGCACTTGTCTCCAATCAAAATGGAATCGCACTGTGTATAATTTCTTGCATTTTCCGCATTCTTAGAGACTTCAACTAGTCCTCGGTACGTGTTCTGACCATATCCTGCAGAAATACCCTTAGATACTATCGTACTCTTTGTATTTTTACCTAAATGAATCATTTTTGTGCCAGTATCTGCCTGCTGTCTATTGTTGGTAAGAGCGACCGAGTAAAACTCTCCAATAGAATTGTCGCCTGTCAATATACAACTTGGATATTTCCACGTTATAGCAGAACCTGTTTCAACTTGAGTCCAAGAAATTCTTGAATTCTTTCCAACACAATTGCCTCTTTTGGTAACAAAATTATAAATTCCCCCTTTTCCATTTTTGTCACCCGGATACCAATTCTGAATTGTAGAATATTTAATAGTAGCATCATTATGGGCTATTAATTCTACGCATGCTGCATGAAGCTGGCTATCACTTCTTTTTGGTGCAGTACACCCCTCAAGGTAGCTTACCGTACTACCTTCGTCCGCTATTATTAAAGTTCTTTCAAATTGACCTGTATTCTCAGCATTAATTCTAAAATAAGTTGATAGTTCCATAGGGCACTTAACACCTTTGGGAACATAAACAAATGAGCCGTCTGTAAAAACAGCTGCATTCAGAGCCGCATAAAAATTATCCCCCGAAGGTATAACGCTACCTAGGTATCTTTTGACCAAAGCCTCATGTTCCAATACAGCTTCAGAAAAAGAACAAAAAATTATACCTAATTCAGCTAATTTGCTTTTGAATGTTGTAACCAATGAGACGCTGTCAAAGACTGCATCCACTGCAACACCTTCAAGCATTTTCTGTTCTTCAAGAGGGATGCCAAGCTTTTCATATGTTTCTAATATCTCTGGATCAAGATCATCTAATGATTCAGGTTTCTTCTTTGGTCCTGCAAAGTAACTAATATTATTAAAGTCGATCGGGGTAATGTTTAGTTTTCCCCAAGCTGGGTCTTTCATTGTTAACCACTTTTTGTAAGCTTTTAATCTATAATCTAATAGCCACTCTGGTTCGTTCTTCTTCTTTGAAATGAATTTAATTACATCTTCGTTTAATCCAGTTGGTAATACATCCTGCTCTACTTCCGTGATGAAGCCATATTTGTATTCTTCTTTTTCGAGCATCTCTTTAGTAGCTTTATCGTTATCTATTTTTAATTCTTCAGCCATGAATTTTTTCATCCTTCTCTAGTTGTTGAATTTTCGCTCTGTTACATCTTGTAAACTTATATTTTCAAGAAAATTAAGAGTGTTGACTTGGAGATGATCCCAAACGCTTCTTTGATTACATGAATCAAAAAGCTCACATAGTTGACCTTTGTCCATACAATCTACAAGTTGCATATCTCCTTCAATTGCTTCATAAACATCCTTTAAAGATATTTCGTTAGCTTGCTTTTTTAGGCTGTACCCACCGTCAGGACCAGTTGATGATCTTAAAAGACCTCTTTGTACTAACTTTCTCATTATTTTTGCCAAATAACTCTGCGGAATATGTTGTTTCACAGAAATACCCTCAATCGTAGATACACTATTCTCCTCTTGAGCTATATGAACTAGTGACCTTACTGCGTAATCTAATGTTTTACTTACTTGCATACTTGTCTATGATTATAACTGCCAATAAGAATATACCCAAGAAATCAGTGTATTATAAAGGACTTACCTTGACATGCAAAAGCATTACAGTAATATAATAGCTTAAAATTATTTATTCTGAGTAGAAAATGAACGATAAAAAATGGTTAATTATAGACGCTAAAGACAAGGTCGTGGGTAGGCTTGCAACTAAAGTAGCTAATGCATTAATTGGTAAAAACAAGGTCACATATACCCCCGAAGCAGATAATGGCGACTTTGTAATAGTAATTAATACTGACGAGGTAAAGTTTACTGGTAAGAAATTAGATCATAAATTTTATTATAGGAATACTGGTTATCCAGGTGGTCTAAGAAGTATCAAAGCTCGAGACTTAATCGAAAAAGATTCTACAGAAGTTTTAAGAAAAGCCGTAAAGGGAATGCTTCCTAAGAATAGAACACAATCTGTTTTAATGAAAAGGCTCAAGGTGTATTCTAGCTCTGCTCACCCTCATAGAGCACAAAATCCAGAGGCATTAGAGGTTTAATATGTCAGATAAATATTATGCAACTGGTAGAAGAAAAAATGCTATAGCAAAAGTTTGGCTAACCAAAGGAAGTGGTCAAATTAAAATCAATAAGCGAGATATAGATGAATATTTTCCTAGAGAGGCATGGGTAAATCATGCGACAGAAGCACTAAACTTAACCGAGACAAAAAATGATTTAGATTTTAATATATCAGTTTTAGGTGGAGGGCTTACCGGACAATCTGGTGCTGTTAGATTAGGAATATCAAAAGCTCTTGTGCTTTATAATGAGTCCTTACGCTCAAAGTTGAAACCTAAAGGCCTATTAACAAGGGATTCTAGAATGGTCGAGAGTAAAAAATATGGACTGAAAAAAGCAAGAAGAGGATCCCAGTTCTCTAAGAGATAAAAATTGATTAATGAAAAAAAAATTTAAGATTTCGAGTCCTAAAGGCAAACTTGGTGTATTAATACCAGGAATTGGTGGAGCTGTTAGCACATCATTCATCGCAGGTATTGAGGCATACAAGCTAGGAATTGGTGAGCTGTATGGTTCTTTGTCCCACATGGGAACAATTAGGTTAGGCAAAAGAAACAAAAAGAAGTCACCTCTTATTAAAGACCTTGTCCCTTTAACAGAAATAAAAGATTTAGAATTTTTTGGATGGGATGTTTATCCTGAAAATTGCTATGACGCGGCAATTAAAGCTGGTGTATTAGACGAAACTCTTCTTAGTAATCTTAAAACTTCATTAGAATCTATTGTTCCAGAAAGGGCTGTTTTTAACAAAAAATATGCCTCTAACCTCAAAGGAAAAAATATCAAAAAAGAAAAAAACTATTTCAAACTTGCTCAAGAATTAATAAATGATATTGAGAATTTCAAGGCTCAGAAAGGTATCAAAAGACTAGTTATGGTCTGGTGTGGTAGCACTGAGATATTTATGAAAAAAAGCAAAGTGCATGCTAGCATTAATGCTTTTGAAAAAGGCTTAAAATCTAATGACAAAAATATTTCCCCTAGCATGATTTATGCTTACGCGGCAATAAAATGTGGAGCTGCATATGCAAATGGAGCACCCAATTTATCGGCCGACATACCTGCACTTACCGAATTAAGTCTTAAGAATAAAGTTCCAATTGCTGGAAAAGATTTTAAAACTGGTCAAACATTAATGAAGACAATTCTTGCACCAGGAATCAAAAGCAGGTTGCTCGGTCTTAATGGCTGGTTCTCTACAAATATTTTGGGCAATAGAGATGGAGAAGTATTAGACAATCCTAAAAATTTTAGGACTAAAGAAGAAAGTAAGTTAAGTGTATTAGACCATATTTTTCAACCCGAGCTTCATCCAAAACTGTATGGTGATTTTTATCATAAAGTTAGAATCAATTATTATCCACCAAGAGGAGACCAGAAGGAAGCCTGGGACAATATAGATATATTTGGATGGTTGGGATATCCAATGCAGATTAAAGTTAACTTTCTTTGTAGAGATAGCATTTTAGCTGCACCAATAGTTCTAGATTTGATAATGTTTATGGATTTATCTCAAAGATCTGGAATGAAAGGAATACAAGAATGGATGTCTTTTTATTTTAAGAGCCCTATGCATGCAGAAGGTTTGTATCCAGAGCATGATGTATTTATTCAATCGATGAAGCTTAAAAACACTTTAAGATTTCTTGCTGGCGAAGAGACAATAAATCACTTAGGATTGGATTATTATTACGACTAGGTTTTAAACTAAATTTCCCGATTCTAAAGCAATTGTGATTTCATCTAACTTAATACTTATAACACCCGGGCCATTTTCTATATTACTTTCAATTCCATCAACGGATTTAATTTGAATCTTTCCGTCAACTATATCTGAAGAAAAAGTTGTATGGCCAGCAAAAGCACCAAATTGACCTGCGGAATTTTGAGCCGAGATATAGCTAGCTGAACCATCATATAAGATTTGTTCTGCAGTGTAAATTTTCAATTTAAAATTATTAGCCATTTTATTAGTCTATTTTTTTTCCTTTATCTTTTGCTTCGTCAATACTGCCTACTAGATAAAATGCTTGTTCAGGTAAATCATCGAGTTCTCCACTTAGAATCTCATCAAAAGATTTAACAGTATCTTCTATTGATACATATTTGCCTTCTAGTCCAGTGAACTGTGCTGCAACAAAGAATGGCTGGGATAAGAATCTCTGTATTTTTCTAGCTCTTGAGACATCAATCTTATCTTGTTCTGAAAGTTCGTCCATCCCAAGTATGGCTATTATTTCTTGCAGTTGCTTATATCTTTGTAAAATTCTTTGTACCTCTCTGGCTACTCTATAATGTTCTTCCCCTACTATTCTTGGATCTAACATTCTTGAAGTTGAATCAAGAGGATCAACAGCAGGGTAGATTCCAAGTTCTGCCAATTGTCTTGATAGAACTATAGTTCCATCTAAGTGAGCAAAAGTAGTAGCAGGAGCCGGGTCTGTTAAATCATCAGCTGGAACATATATAGCTTGAACTGAAGTAATAGAACCTTTAACGGTTGAAGTAATTCTTTCTTGAAGTGCTCCTAAATCTGTAGCTAGTGTTGGCTGATATCCAACTGCAGAAGGTATTCTTCCCAATAAAGCGGAGACCTCTGAGCCAGCTTGAGTGAATCTAAAGATATTGTCAACAAACAAGAGTACATCTTGTCCTTCTTCGTCTCTAAAGTGTTCTGCTAATGTCAAACCTGTTAATGCAACTCTTGCTCTTGCTCCAGGCGGCTCATTCATTTGTCCGAAAACTAACCCTGTATTCCCAAGAACTCCTGATTCTTTCATTTCCATATATAAATCATTTCCTTCCCTTGTTCTTTCTCCTACGCCAGCGAAGAAAGAATAACCACCATATTCTTTAGCAACGTTATTAATTAATTCCATAAGAAGAACTGTCTTTCCAACTCCAGCTCCACCAAAAAGTCCAATCTTTCCCCCTTTTAAAAATGGTGCTAGCAAATCTATAACTTTGATTCCTGTTTCAAAAACTTCTGTTTTCGTACTTTGCTCTTGAAAAGTAGGGGCAGGCTTATGTATCGGGCTAAGTTTATCAGATTCTATTGGTCCTCCACCATCGATAGATTCGCCGACAACGTTCATCATTCTACCAAGTGCGGATTTTCCTACTGGGATACTTATGGGTTTCCCTGTATCGAGAACTTTTTCTCCCCTCTGTATACCATCAGTTGTATCCATAGCGATACATCGTACTCTTTTGCTTCCTACTTGTTGTGCGACTTCGATTACAAGATTCCATTCTTGATCATTAATTAATTGATTAGACAATCTTAATGCACTATTTATTGGTGGGAGTTCATCAGAAGAGAACTCTACATCAACGACTGGTCCCAAAACCTGTATTACTTGTCCAAAATTATCATTACTCATAACTTATTCTCCTTTATTTTATAGCCTCAGCACCATTCACAATATCCATTAATTCTGTTGTGATGTATGCTTGTCTAGTTTTATTAAATAACATTGTGGTTTCCTTAATTATTTCATCTGCATTTCTTGTAGCGCTGTCCATAGCTGCAGTCCTAGCAGCATGTTCACTTGTAACAGATTCAAGAAGAAGGCTTGATACAGTAAGATTTAAAAACTTAGGGAAGACAGTTTCAATAAATAAATTTGGGTCTGGTTCAATTAAAATATCGGACCCTACTGCTTCACTTCCATCCTTGGTGTATTCAAGGTTAATAGGTAATACTTTAGTAATCGTAGGGACTTGGGTAATTGCGCTTACAAATTTATTATAGGCTATATAAACCTCGTCAAATTGTCCATCTAAGAAAGGTTTTAGGAATTTATTTGTTACATTTTCCGAAACAGCTTTGTAATTCTTTTCGTCTACTGAGAAAATCTCTTCTCCAAAACTGTCCTCTTTGAAATAATCCTGTCCTTTTTTTCCTACAAAAAGTTTAATGACATCCTTCTGTAAAAAATCTTGCTTCTCAATTAAGCGGAACAAGCCAGCATTATAAGAGCCACATAATCCTCGATCTGATGATATTAGAACCAAAAGCGATTTTCCCGCTTTTTTATCTTCTTTGAGGAATTTATTATCTAAATCACCTGAAGAATTAGAAACTACGGTTACAATTTTTTTATATGCATCAAAATAGGGTCTAAACGAAGTAAGCATAATCTGCGTCTTAGCATACTTGACGGTAGCTATCATCTTCATGGCTTGCATGATTCTTTTTGTGCTTTTTACACTTGCTATCTTTGTTCTTATTTCTTTTAAGCTTGGCATTTTAAGATATATATACTCCCTTAAACTTTTCTAACCCATCCTTTAAAGATGTGATTGTTTCGTCGGAAAATTCGGATTTTAATTTTTCCATTAAGTCTGCATGGTTTGCATCAAAATAGTCATAAAGTTTCTGCTCATAATCACCAATTTGTGAAACGTCTACGTCGTCAGCATGTCCATTTGTAACAGCAAAAGTTAACAAAACTTGCTTCTCTACAGGTAAGGGCACATATTGACCTTGCTTTAAAGCTTCAACAAGCCTTGAACCTCTTTCTAACTGTGATTTAGTTGCATCATCAAGGTCTGATGCAAATTGAGAAAAGGCTTCTACTTCTCTATATTGTGCAAGGTCCAGTCTTAGGGTTCCTGCAACTTTTTTCATACTTTTAACTTGTGCGGACCCACCAACACGAGAAACTGAAAGTCCCACATTAATTGCTGGTCTTACGCCAGAATAAAATAAATCTGTTTCTAGATAAATTTGCCCATCAGTAATAGATATTACATTTGTTGGAATATAAGCTGATACGTCTCCTGCTTGCGTTTCAATTATAGGTAAAGCAGTTAGTGATCCACCACCTTTTTCATCACTCATTTTTGCTGCTCTTTCTAAAAGCCTAGAATGAAGGTAGAAAACATCCCCTGGGTAAGCTTCTCTGCCAGGTGGTCTTCTTAAAAGAAGTGAAAGCTGTCTATAAGCATAAGCATGTTTAGTTAAATCATCGTAAATTACTAAAGCATGTCTGCCCGAGTCTCTAAAGAATTCACCTATTGCGCATCCTGTAAAAGGGGCTAAGAATTGATATGGTGCAGGGTCACTCGCATTAGCAGCAACCACTGTAGTGTATTCAAAAGCTCCGTTTTCTTTTAACTTTTCCACAACTTGAGCAACTGTTGATTGTTTTTGACCAATAGCAACATATATGCAATAGACATTCTTACCTTTCTGATTAATTATTGTGTCAACCGCTATGGCGGTTTTTCCAGTTTGCCTATCACCTAAAATTAATTCTCTTTGACCTCGACCAATTGGAATCATTGAGTCGATTGCTTTGATTCCTGTTTGTAAAGGCTCATGAACAGATTTTCTTACAATAACTCCTGGGGCTTTAATCTCTACGGGCATAGAATTATCAGTTTCAACATCTCCCTTTCCGTCAATTGCTGTTCCTAAACCATCTACAACTCTACCAAGCATCTGATCGCCAACTCCAACTTTAGCTATTTCTCCAGTTCTTTTAACTTTGTCACCTTCAAGAACTAAGTCGTCAGCTCCAAAGATAGCTACACCTACACTATCTTCTTCTAAATTTAAAACTAAACCGAATACACCACTATCAAAAGATACTAGCTCTCCTGCCATTGCTTTGTCCAATCCATAAACTTTCGCAATTCCATCCCCAACTGAAGTAACTGTACCAACTTCATCGGATTTGAAATCAGACTCTATCCCCTGTATTTTTTGAATTAATTGATCGCTTATGCTTTGTATATCTACTTCTGACATTAAAGTTCTCCTTTAAAATTAAGATTTTTTAGTTCAGTTATTTTGCCATTCAAAGAGCCGTCAAAAAATTTATCCTCTACTTGAAGCAACAACCCTCCAATAATATTAGAGTCTTCTATAAAATTAATTTCGATATTCTGACCCCAGATACTCTGAAGGTTTTGTCTAATTAGTTCTAATTTTGCATGCTGGCTTGTATCAATTGTTGTAACTTCAATTTTAATTCTACCTAAAACTACCCTTAGTTTCTTGAGAAAAAATTCTCTTGAGTCTATAAAAGATTTCAGTAGTTTGAATTCTATCAATGTTTCTAAGAATTTTCTTGTATGTTTCGATTCTGGGACAATCTCTTCAATAATATTAACTTTCACAGATGAAGGGTAAATATCATTAGACAAGCAGGACCTAATATCTTTATTGGAATTAAAAATCTCAACGAATTTTGAAAGGGCTTCATAAACATTTTGTAATTCTTCCTTGGAAAGCGACTCTGATGTAAGCGCTAGAAATAAATCGTTAACTGTTGCTGATGACATTCTGCTTAACCTCCTGCAAGAAAGACGAAATTAAAACTTTATCTTTTTCTTCATCAATATCATTTTTAATTTCATATTGCGCAAGTTCAATCGACTTGTTTAATACTTCATATTCGATATCACTTTTTAATCTTATGGATTCTAACTGAATTGTATCCAAAGTATCTTTCCTTGTCTTGTTTGCTATGAAATTAGCATTTTCTGTGATCTCAGTAATTTTTTTGTTTGTAATTGTGTCAATTGAATTTCTAATCGTACTCATTTCCGAATCAATTAATTTCAATTTATCTGAATTGGCATCATAAGCTTTTTGCGCATCATCGATTATAATTGAAGCTTCTTCAATCTCATTTTTAATTTTTTGGCTTCTAGAAGAAAAAAATGTGGATACAGGCTTTCTTAGCAAGTAATAGAGTAACGCACAAAAAAGGATAAGATTAAATAAGTGCTGCGATGCGAATTTAAGTTGTCCTATAATATTTAAATCTTCTGCCATGTTAATTTATTTTACTTCTTATAACCCTTGATAATTCCTTTATTTTCATTGAAACATTGTCATTTTTAATTTTTATATCTTCAATTGTCATTAGTTTTATTGAATCAATAAGTTCTGAATTTAAATTTTCTCTAGCTTGCTTTATCGATGCTATAGAATCCGCTTCCGCTTCTTTTATGATTTTTTCTGCTTGTTTTTTTGCTTCACTGATCTTTTCATTAGATAGTTTCTCCATTTCCGATTTGAAATCTACAATCCTCTTTTTATATTCAGAATCCAACTCTCCTGATTGTTCTTCGATATTTTTTGCTCTTTCTATTTTTACAAAAGTCTCAATGTCTCTATCATCTTTCAAATTAAGTAGTGGTTGAAAAAGAAATTTGTTAAGAAAAAGTATTGTAAAAATAAACAGTCCTAGTTGAATAAAGAATGTAAAATCCACTGAGAGAACATTAGATGAATCAGCCGAAAAAGCTTTAGTAGCTGTTATCACAAAAAGGAATATAAAAAGCAATCTCATCAATTAGTCCTTAAAAAACCGGTAAAGTAGTGGCGGGGCAATAAACGTGGTCAACATAACCATAACAGTCAAAGCTGAATATTCGCTCTTGCTCAGAACACCTGATAAAAGTCCCATTGAAGCAAAAATCAGACCGACCTCTCCTCTTGGTATCATCCCTATCCCTATAACAAACTTATCAGCTTTTAAAGAGAAAGCGCCCAATCCACTGACCAATTTACCAACTACCGCAATTACAAATAAAACTAAAGCTAAGATTATAACAGCAATGTTTTCCTTAATAAAGGGGTTGAATACTGAGATGTCGACTGCTGATCCTACCATTATAAAAAATATTGGTATAAATACATCTGCAACCGGTTTTAGTCTGTCTTCAATTAGTGTTTTTTGATTGGTTTTTGCTAATAACAATCCTGCAGCAAATGCACCTATAATTGGAGCTAGTCCAGCAAGTTGCGCCAGATAAGCAAAAATAAAAGTGTAAGCCAGTGCTCCCAAGAGCAGACTTCCTCTGGCCTTAAGTCGATGGATAAAAACAAAAAGTTTAGAGGTGAAAAGATTGCCAATTATTATAGCTAAGAAGAGAAAACCTATTGCTTTAACAGTTATTAGTCCTATCGAAGTAATTTTAATTGATGTTCCACCATCAATACTTGTAGTAGTTATTAAAGCGCTTATAACTGCTAAAATTATTAGACCTATTACATCATCTATAACAGCTGCTCCTAAAATAACTCTAGATTCTACTGTCTTTAATTTTTTTAGTTCTGATAGTACTCTGGCGGTAATGCCTACACTTGTTGCAGTTAATGTGGCACCGATAGTTAACGCTGTAAGGAAAAGTCTAGATTCAGTTTCAAAATTGAGAAAACCAAAATCATTTAAAAGGAATACGCAATAATAGCCCAGAAAGAAAGGAGCTACAACTCCTATTATTGCAACAGCCAAAGAAGGAATCCCGACATTCAATAGTTCTTGTAAATCTGTTTCAAGCCCAATTTCAAAAAGCAATATAGCAACACCTACTTCAGCCAAAAGATGGAAAAAGTCGTATCCCAGCTCTCCATAAAGTGGTATAAATCCAAGTATCCCAAGCAAGACACCGGCAATTAGTTCACCTAATACTTCTGGTTGTTTAATTCTAACAAAAAGAGAACTTATTACCTTTCCGAATACGAAAATACTTGCAAGTGCCAAGAAAAAACTGGCTATAGAATAATGATCTGGGCTATCTAATGTCATTCCTAGAACCTCGGACGAAATTCTCTCATGAAACAATCTTATAGTCAAACTTAATATTTAGAGATAATATAAGTAGATATAAATGAGCGGAAAAATACGCAGTGTAATAGCTAATTTATGGACCAACCAGTATACATATTTCATATTAATTGGATTCATAATTGGAATCTGTGCAGGTTTTTCTAACTTAATATTTCACTTTTTATATAATTTAATTTCATCTTCTTTCTTAAATCCACTAATAGAAAAGAATATGGTTATATTCGGAACAATAATTGGTGGTCTAATACTTTTTTTTCTAACTTACTTTGCAAAAAAAGAAGATATTCTAGGGTACAAATTTCATACTTTTATACACAATGTTTCTCAAGGTAGTGGTCTTATAACAATTAAAGAAACTATAGTAAAAAGTTTTTCACAAATAATTTCTTTGGGTTTTGGTGGTTCAGTCGGACAAGAAGGTCCAATGGCACAACTCGGTGGCTCTATAGGAAGTATAGTAGGCCAAAAAATAAGAATAAAAAAAGCTGATTTAAAAATATTTATTGCTTGTGGTATTGCAGGTGCGATAGCTGCAACATTCAATGCTCCTATTACTGGAGTACTGTTTGTTGAAGAAGTAACACTTTTAAGAAACATCAAGATTAGGAGCTTCTTGCCAGTTGTAATTTCTGCTGCTACTGCAACTGTTGTTGCAGGATTTTATAGTTCTGACAATATTTTTTACAATGTTGATTTTTTATTGGTAAGCTACAGAGAACTTCTAATCTATGCGTTAATGGGCATAGCAATCGGGCTTGCTTCTTCGTTTTTTACAAAATTCCATTTTGTTGTTGAAAAAAGATTTGAAAAAATCTTTCCTGAACAAAGAATAAGGCCACTCGTTGGAGGTATATTGCTTGGATTAATAGCATTTATACCGTTGGGGATAGGAGTTGATGTGTTGGGGAACGGTACAGAATCTCTTAAAAAAATCTTTGCTGTTGAATACACATTGTGGATTGCAGCTGGAATATTAATACTAAAACCGCTTGCTACTTCAATAACATTAAGCAGTGGTTGGCCAGGAGGTATTTTTGCTCCTTCTATATTTCTAGGTGCTATTTGCGGCTATATGTTTGGTTATGGAGTAGAAACACTTTTTTATTCAGAATTCATTGACACTGGCGACCTAACTACATCCTATGCAATTGTTGGGATGGGGACTTTTCTTGCTGCAATGACGCAAGCTCCATTAACTTCAATATTTTTTACATTCGAAATAACTCAAACTTATCAAGCAGTTCTTCCTATTATGGTTAGTTCAGTAATAGGGACATCAATTTATAGGCTAATAATTGGAAGGTCTTTCGAAGCATGCTACTTAAAAAAAGATAATATTGAGTTAATTCAAAATGAGGAATCCACCATATTAAGCAATATGAAAGTAAGTGAAATAATGAAGAGAAGTGTGGTTACAATCCCTGAGAAGATGACGCTTGGTAAGTTCATAGAATTCTTGCCAACAACACAACTAACAACGTTTCCGCTAATTGATGAGAATGATAATTTGTCAGGAATTATTTCAACACAAGATTATAGAGGCTGGGTTCTAGAGGAAGAGTTAAGAGATGTGGTCATTATGAAAGATTTAGCTTCTGTAAAAGTAAATACTGTTACACCTGAAGAATCAATGCTAGAGGTCCTTAAACACTGGGACAAAGGTGACATGCTGCCTGTTGTATCACAGCCAGGTTCGAAAAAAATAATAGGAATTTTGTCTAGAAGAGATGCCTTAATTGCTTACAATAAAGCGCTTAATGAAGAGTCGTTTGATGACTAATTGTTTTTCATTAAATAGCTTATTTCGTAACCAGTAGCAAGTGATCCTATTTTAGCAATTATTTCAAGAGAAGGATGGATGAAATTTTCGCATTGAGAGTGGCTTGGGTCTCCACATAAGCATTCAAAGTCCATCCCTTTGGTATTTAAATTTTCAGTCGAACCTCTGAGATTATTTGTACGGTAAAAACCCCCTATTAATTCACAATCAATCAAGTAATAAACTGGTTCTTTGTTTGAATAGATAGTTTCTACTCCTTCTTGAATAATAATATCCTTGATTTGTCTGCCACCTTTTGAAACCTTCATTTTTTTTCTCCCATCCCTATTCAAATTAACTACATCAGCAGCATTAGTTATTTTGATTACTGACATTCCATAGGTGCCAGTATTACTTTTGATAAATGAAAATGGTTGGTTGTCTACATGTTCGGGACTAAGAGATGAAAGCATTTGTTCTATCTCGCTAGCTAATTTTGCTCTATCTTCCTTATTTTCGAAATCAATATTCTGTACAAGTCTTGTTTCTAAAAGAAAATGAGACGGATTCATACCTATTAAATTAGCAAACTCTTCAACAAGCTTGTTGTAAAATTCAAAGTGAATATTTTTCTTTCTAGAATGCCATCCTACTTCTGTTGGCGGGACAACAATTTGTTCAAGGTCTGACAATATTGCAGGAGATGAATCTGAAAAATCATTGTTGATAAGAACAAGGTCTGGGTCAAAATCTGTAAGCTTTATCCTATCATCTTGTCTTGTAATTCTTTCTGCAATAAGTTTTTTTCCTGAAATAGCTTCGAATTCGAATTCTGATTCAGATTGGCCTTCTAATACAAGTCCTACTCTTGTTTCAATTTTTGCTAATTCCAGAATCTTGAGAATGGAAAGTACGTTCTCCCAATAATGACGGTTTCTTGTATGTAACTCTGGAACAATCAATACTTTTTTAACCTTTAATTTGTGTTTGAGCCTTTTATATTCTATTGTAACTTCTGCCGCTCTGGCTAAAAACTTTTCAGACAAATTATTAAAACCTGCTGGGAAAATATTTGTATCTACAGCTGCAATTTTATTTTTTGATACTCTTAAATCCACAGAAGTATAGAATGGCAAATTGTTTTCTAATTTTTTTTCATTAATCCAAAGGTTAATTTTGTCTATATTATCCAATACTATTTTGTCTATTTGGTTTAAAAATTTCATATCGGAATAAATTATTCAGAGAATTTTTCGATAGCCTCAATTATCTTAAACAAATCAGCCCCAGTTACTAAATATCCTTCAATAACAAAGGTAGGTGTAGAATTAATACCCAATCGAATCGCTTCATCTAAATCAGATTGGACGCTTTTTTTGTATATTTCATTGTTGTATGATTCTAAACATTCTTTGTATGGAAAATCTAAATTCGCATTACTTGCAAGTTTTATAACATCTTCCTTGAAAGTTGATTCTTTAATTTGATCCTGAGAATTAAATATTAAATCATGCATTTTCCAGAAATTATTAGAACCGAATTCGGTATTTATACAACTTGTATAATATGCTGCATCATCTGCCCATTTATGAAAACTCAAAGGAAAATGTTTGAAGTGAAGAGTTATCCTTTCACCATACTTCTCTTTTAACACTGTTACAACTTCACGGGCCGCATATCCACAAGCTGGACATTGAAAATCCGAATACTCAACTATATTAATCGAATTAGGATTGCTGGATCCGTATTTAGGGGAAGATGATAAATCAACCTGGTTCATTAATCCTTTGTTAGTAATTGGTCCCTCTAGATTATACAACTCGGGGTTAAAGATGATGTATTCGCCATTATTCGAAATCAAAAAAGATAATTGTCTAGTTCCTTCCAGACTTTTAAAAAGTATTACGCCTTCTTGAAGTCCATCTATTGGAGAGCTCTTCAAGCCAGCTACCTGCAAAAGAGTTTCTTCAGGAATCACATCAGCAAAATTTTTCTTAAATTTGATTAGAATTTCTGCTTTTGTTATTTCAGGTGCAGAACTTGTTTTTTCTTTTATAAAATCACACCCAAGAAAAAGTATTAATAAAAAGATGGATACGCTTAAAATCTTTTTCATTTTGATTTAATTACCCGCTTTAATATTAATTCCGCATTAGAATAAAGCTTTTTATCTAGGCTAATAGATTTTTCTATTTCTACTTTATTTAAAATATTTCTAACTTCGTTGTCATTTAGCAATAATTCTTTAAAGTCTTTTTTGTTATTCCAAGAATCATGTGCGATTCTTTGAACTATCTCGTAAGACCGCTCTCTACTTAGACCTTTTTTGATTAGTTTATCTAAAATATTTTGTGAGAAGATAACTCCTCGAGAACTCCATATGTTGGAAAGCATGTTGTCCTTATATACATTTAAATTTTCAAGCATATTGCTCACTCTGTGTAACATAAAATGTGTCAGGATAGAAGAATCAGGACCAATAACTCGCTCAACTGACGAGTGACTAATGTCTCTTTCGTGCCAAAGCGGAATGTTTTCAAATGATGCAATTGTATTAGCCCTAACAATTCTTGAAAGACCGGTTAGATTCTCAGATAATATTGGATTCCTTTTGTGTGGCATCGCAGATGATCCTTTTTGACCTTTTGCAAAGGGCTCTTCAACTTCTAGAACTTCTGTCCTTTGCATGTGTCTAATCTGTACTGATATTCTCTCTATACAAGAAGAGATAAAAGATAAGGATGTAAAATAATCTGCATAATAATCTCTATTTAATATTTGACTGCTTACATTTGCGGGTTTCAGTTTTAGTAGTGAGCAAGCTTTAGTTTCAATCTTTGGCATTATGTTAGAATAAGTACCTACTGGACCAGACATTTTACCAACCTTGCAAAGGTCAATAGAGTTGTCCAACCTTTTTCGAGCTCTTTTTGCTTCATCAAGCCAATTTGCTACAACTAGACCAAAAGTTGTAACTTCTGCGTGAATACCATGAGATCTTCCTATTATAGGAGTTCTTATATATCTTCTTCCCATTTTAGTAAGAACAGTTATGAGTCTATTTAACTCTGTTTTAATCAAGTTGCCAGATTCAACAATTAGCAAAGACAAGGATGTATCTAAAACATCAGACGATGTAAGTCCCATGTGAATAAATCTTGAATCTTTTCCTATTGATTCAGCTAAATTTGTTGTAAAGGCAATTACATCATGTTTGGTAACTTTTTCTATTGAATTAATTCTTTTTACTGAAAACTTTGCTTTTTTCTTTATATTTTTTACTGCGGATTTTGGGACATGTCCGTAATAGCTCCATGCTTCACATACTGCAATCTCAACATCTAGCCATTTTCGGTACCTGTTCTCATCTGACCAGATTAGTTTCATTTTGTCTAATGAGTATCTTTCAATCATAGAATCACTAAAGAATATTACCATAACATTTTCTTTAAGATTTGCTTAAACTTGTTAATTGACCCTCATAATTTATAATTTTGCGTATGAGTCCTTTAAGAATAATTTTTACGATTATAAGTACAATAGCTGGCTTCTGGCTGACTGTAACCACTATAGAAGCTGGGGAATTGATATTACCATATGCCGTGGGTATCGGTATATTTTGTGGATTGGTAACATTCTTCTTTGTTTACTATTCAGAAAAATTGTTTACTAATTTGAGCGCTAAAGCTTTAGTTGGTGCAACCATAGGAACTGGTGCTGCTTTATTATTATTTTTAACTTTTGCATATTTTTCTCAAATTGTAGGTTTGGATAGAGAATATCCAATATTTACATATCCTATAGTTTTTTTATCTATCCTTTGCCTTGGGATTGCAGTCGGCCTTAAAAAGGGCACTGATCCTGAACCAGCCAAAGGTACTCCAGAAGAATTCTTTTTTGCGAAAGTGCTGGATACAAGTGCAATTATCGATGGAAGAATTTCTGATATTTCTGAAATTGGTTTCTTAGAAGGTGAAATTGTGGTTCCACAGTTTGTTATAAGAGAGTTACAATGGGTCGCTGATTCATCTGACTCTTTAAAAAAAGTACGTGGAAGAAGGGGCCTTGAGATATTAAAGAAAATGCAAGAGCAAAAGAACGTAAAAGTTAAAATAGTTGATAGAGACTTTACGAGTATTAAAGAAGTTGATTTAAAGTTAGTCCGACTAGCAAAGGAGATCAAAGGACATCTGGTTACAAATGATTTTAATTTAACTAAAGTCGCAAACCTTCAAGGGGTTAGAGTGCTGAATGTTAATCAATTAGCTAATTCGTTGAGACCTGTAATTCTTCCTGGCGAACACATGAAGATTAAAGTTATAAAAGAAGGTAAAGATGAAAATCAAGGAGTTGGCTACCTTGACGATGGTACAATGGTTGTAATTGATAATGCAAAAAAACATATTGGTCAGGAAATTAATGTTGTTATAACAAGTGTTATCCAAACACCTACTGGCCGCATGATTTTCTCTAAGCTTGGAGATATTAGAGATAAAGATAGCACCATATCAAACAATTAAGAATGTCAGAAAATAAATTAGTTTTTATTTTAACATCTGCGGGCCGTGGAGATAGATTTGGCAAAACAAAAAAAGGTAAACAATTTGAACTAATCAATGGAACACCCACCATTATTTACTCTTTGAAATCTATTCTTAAATTAAGGGACTTAGTCCAAATTATAATAACTGTTAACAAAGAAGTTGGAGCTGCTTATATTAAAAAATTGCTAAAAGAATATTCCATAGATTTAAATGTAACTATATGCAATGGAGGACGAACTAGAGCGGCAAGTGTTTTTAATGCTTTTAAAAAAATCAGTGGCAATAGTGGATTGGTAATAATTCATGATTCTGCACGACCGAGTCTCAACTCAAACACCATAAAAAAAATGTCAAAATCACTAGGAAAGAACCATGGAATAATTTTAGCCTCAAAGGTAAGAGACACTATTAAAAAAACGGCTGGTTCTGATTTAATTAATAAAACTTTAAAAAGAGAAAAACTTTGGCATTCAGAAACGCCACAAATTTTCAAATATAGTGTTTTGAAAAAATGTTACGAAACTGATTCTGATTTTTCAAAATATACTGACGAAGCACAGCTATTAGAAAACAATGGGTATAGAGTAAAAATTTTTGAAAACAATGAATATAATAAAAAAATAACTACCAAAGAAGACTTAAATATGTATAAAATATTATTTAAAAATGTATAGAATCGGATTAGGCTATGACATTCATAGATTAGTAAAAAACAGAAAACTGTTTATAGGAGGAGTTCAAATCCCTTCCAGTTTAGGGCTTGATGGGCATTCAGACGCGGATTTGCTTATACATAGTATATGTGATTCAATTTTAGGGGCATTGGCAAAAGGGGACATAGGAACTCATTTTAGCAACACGGACCCTAAATACAAAAATCGAAAAAGCTCTTATTTCTTAAAAAGAATATTAGAAATTATGAAGAAAGAGGGTTATAAAATTGAAAATATTGATTCGGTTTTAATATGTCAAAAACCTAAATTGTCCAAGCACAGAATAAAAATAATAAAATCTTTAGAAAAAATATTGAAAATTCCAAGGGAGAACATATCCGTTAAGGCAACAACAAAAGAAGGTCTCGATTCAATCGGAAACAATTTGGCAATTGCATGTAAATGTGTTGTTTTAATTAGCAAATAACTTAATGGAATTTGAATCATCAGGTAAAGGATTTCTTGGAATTGCAAATCCAAAATTAAAAGATACTCAAGCAATAATAATTCCTTTTGGATTAGAGCATTCTGTAACTTATGGAAAAGGGACCTCGAAGGGTCCAAAAAGAATAATTGCTGCTTCACATCAATTAGAACTCTATGACGAGGAATTAGATTATGAGTCCTACAAAGCAATTGGAATTAGAACTCTTAAATCAAAAAAAATACCTAAAGAAACAACTAAAGCATTGGCTGTTTTACAAAAAAGAGTTTTGGATATTGTTAATATCGGAAAACTACCTGTTGTGTTAGGGGGTGAACATACAATTGCAATTTCATCAGTTAAAGCTTTAAAACAAAAGTACGACAACTTTACCCTTATTCATTTTGATGCTCATGCTGACCTCAGGGACTCTTATCAAAACGAAAGATTTTCACATGCTTGTACAATTCGAAGATGCTTAGAAAACAAAAATGTTAACGTTGTTTCATTAGGAATAAGAAGCTTATCAATTGAAGAAAAAAACTTTTACGATAAAAATAGAAAAAGAATTAAAATCTTTTGGGCGAAAGATAAAGACAGATGGAAAGGTATAGAAAAAGATATAAAAGGTAAAAATGTATATTTAACTTTTGACTTGGACGTTTTCGATTCAAGCTTAATGCCTTCAACTGGAACACCTGAACCTGGTGGTATTTTTTGGGATCAAGCTGTTAAATTACTTCGAATTATCGCATCTAATTCTAATGTTGTGGGTGTTGATATTAATGAGTTAGCACCAATAAAAAATATGCATTCTTGTGACTTTTTGACTGCAAAATTATGCTACAAAATAATTTCATATATTTTTCATTACAAAAAAGACAATAAAACAAGATAGTGTATATTTATATTGGTAAATTAAATTTGGAGGTACACGATTATGGCCCATTCATTACCTGAGTTAGGTTACGCGTATAATGCGCTAGAACCTCATATAGATGCTAAAACAATGGAAATACATCATTCTAAGCATCATCAAACATATATAACTAATCTAAATGCAGCTTTGGAAAATTATCCTGAGTTTTTTGACAAGAGCGTTGAAGAGCTTCTAATCAATTTAGAGGATGTTCCTGAATCTATAAGGGGGGCGGTTAGAAATGGTGGAGGTGGTCACTCTAATCACTCACTATTTTGGAAAATAATTGCACCTGGGGGAAATAGTAATTCACCTGAGGGAAAAATTGCAGAACTAATTAATTCTAATTTTGGAGATTTTGAAAACTTTAAAAAAGAGTTTTCTGAAAAGGCAGCAAAACAATTTGGAAGTGGATGGGGGTGGCTCTGTCAAGATGAAGCAGGGAAATTAGTTTGTATTTCAACACCTAATCAAGATAGTCCTTTATCTTCTGGCATTCATCCTTTACTAGGTATAGATGTGTGGGAACATGCTTATTATTTAAATTATCAAAATAGAAGACCTGATTACATAAAAGCTTTTTGGGAAATTGTTAACTGGCAGGCAGTTGAAGAAAATCTAAAATAGATGAAAAAAAAATATTCATCAGCTGTTACAAGTGGTCTAGACAAAGCTCCAAATAGAGCTATGTTAAGAGCTGTCGGCTTCACTAACCCCGATTTTGATGAACCTATGATTGGTGTAGCTTCAACTTGGGCTATGGTC
>CEQP01006699.1_pt1 | contig 22876 bp, 21 predicted proteins | sample 356291 | NCBI WGS metagenome assembly CEQP01 (sample SAMEA2621221, study PRJEB7988) | marine metagenome | isolation source: saline water (ENVO:00002010), including | reverse complement strand
TTAGTACGCAAACTTAACTTTTTTTAAGTAGAAGACAAATTTTGATAAAAAAAAGGTATAAATAGTAATGAATGATTCTTTAATGCTTTTTAATTCACTTGGTAAAAAAAAGGAAGTTTTTTTTACAAATAAAAAAAAAGAAGTTTTAATGTATGTGTGTGGTCCAACAGTATATGATTTATTACATATTGGTAATTTTAGAGGTCCAATTTTTTTTAATTTCTTTAGGAATTTTTTAGAGTATAAAGGGTATAAAGTAGTGTATGTTTATAACTATACAGACATAGATGATAAAATAATAAATAGATCTAGTGAAGAAAATATTTCGACTTACGAACTTTCAGAAAAATATATAAATGAATTTGAAAATGATTATGCCTCTTTAAAAATCAAAAAACCATCTTTTACTCCAAAATGCACCGATCATATAGATGATATAATTGATTTTATAAATGATTTAATTGAAAAAGGATATGCTTATGTGTCTTCCAATAGCGTATTTTTTTCAATTCAAAAATTTAAAAGTTATGGAAAATTATCTGGAAAAAACACTGAAGACTTACTTGCAGGTCATAGGGTAAATGTAAATGATAAAAAAGAAAATCCGTTAGATTTTGTTTTATGGAAACCATCATCAGATAATGATCCTGGATGGGATTCTCCATGGGGATTTGGTAGGCCAGGGTGGCATATAGAATGTTCTGCTATGTCTCGTAAATTACTTGGAGATCAAATAGATATACATGGTGGTGGTGTCGACTTGCTTTTCCCTCATCACGAAAACGAAATTGCACAATCAGAGTGCAGAAGCTCATGTACCTTTGCAAATTTTTGGGTACATAATAATTTAATAAATTTTGATAATCAAAAAATGTCTAAGTCTTTAGGGAATATTATTAAAGGTAGAGATTTCATACGTGATTATAATCCTGAAATATTTAAGTTTTTAATATTGAGCGTTCATTATAGATCAATACTTAATTTCAACGAGAAAATCATTGATCAGACAATTGGGAATCTTATTAAAATTTATTCGGCTCTTCAACTGGCAAATACTATTATGTCTTCTGATTTAAATATCAAAGTTGATGTTAATTATAAAAATGAATTTATAAAATATAACAAAAAAATAGATGCTTTTTTAAATAATGATTTAAATACACCTGGTGTTTTTGGAGTACTTTTTGATGTAATTAGAAAGTTTAATTTATTATCTGTTAATAAAAAAATAACTAGTGAAATTAAATTTTTTGTTGATAACTTTTTGAAGTTAATTGATAAAGTTGGAACATTAATGGGTTTGTTTAATGAATCAAAATCTGATTTTATTATGGAACTTAATTTACTTTTATTAAAATCTAAATCAATTACATTAATAGATATTGAAAATAAAATTGACTCTAGGAATAAAGCTAGAGAATCAAAAAACTATGTTCTATCTGATAAGTTAAGAGATGAATTATTAGATAGAGGTATAGAATTAAAAGATAATCCTGACGGAACTACAAATTGGTCAGTAAAAATTTAGACTCCTTCAGCGACTACTTCATTTACTTCTGGAATAAATCTTTTTAATAGCTTCTCTATTCCTCCTTTTAATGTAATCATTGACGAAGGACATCCGCTACATGCACCTTGAAGAGACACTTTGACGACACCTTTATTAAACGATTCAAATTTAATTGCTCCTCCATCTTGTTCTACTGCAGGTTTTATATATTCGTCTAGTATTTCAATTATTTTATTATCTATTTCTTTATTAGGTGACTTAATATTTTCTTTTTTATGATTTATTTCTACAACTGGTTTTCCTTCATCTAAATATTTTTTTATAAAATTTTTTAATTCTAATTTTATAGCATCCCAATGTACTTGATTATTTTTTGTTATAGTTATAAAATTGCTCATTATAAAAACTCTTTCAACATAATCAAAATCAAATAGTTTTTTTGCAATTTCAGAGTCGGTAGCACTGTCAGCATCTGGATAATCTCTTATTATTTTATCTTTCAGAAGCATTTTATTTGCAACAAATTTTAATGAATTTGGATTAGGATTAGCTTCTAAATATATACTTACATTATTCATCTTTAATAAATTTAATCTTTTCTCCTTCAGTAGACGCAACCACACTTGCAACAGTTGCATCACCTGTTACATTTACAACAGTTCTTAACATATCTAATGGCCTGTCAATTGCTATGATTAACGCTAAACCTTGCGGGTCAATACCTATTGCTCCAAGAACAATTACCAACATAATTAAACCAGCGCCTGGTACAGCAGCAGCACCTATCGAAGATAAAGTTGCAGTTAAGACAATTGCGACTTGATCAACTAAAGTGAGGTCTTGACCAAAAGCTTGTGCTATAAAAACAGCAGATATAGCTTGATGAATACTTGTTCCATCCATATTAATTGTTGCACCTAAAGGGCACACAAAGCTTGTAACTTCATCTGATACATTTAAATTTTTTTCAACTCTTTTCATAGTTAATGGCAAAGTGGCTGCACTTGAGCTTGTAGAGAAAGCAAGCATTTGCGCAGGAAATATCGCTTTTAAAAATTTACTTATAGGGACACCAGTGTATGAGTATATAATCAATGGATAAAATATAAAAACCATAAAGGTTAATCCAATAATAACAGTCATGGCATAATATAATAATGGTGTTAATGTAGTAATAATATTATTTGGATCATCACCAGCTAAATCAACAATTAATCCTGCCAAAAGAGCAAATACTCCAATTGGAGCATATTCCATTATAATCTCAACAATTTTTATAATGATTTCATTTAGTCCATCAAATGCTTTTTTAATTGAGCTGGTTTTTGATGGAGAGGATAAAACAAGTGAAATACCAAATAAAACAGCAAAAAATATTATTTGAAGCATGTTTTTATTATTACTTGCTGAATAAAAAAAGTTGTCTGGGACAACATCAATCATCATTTGTAATGGTCCAGAATCTTCAACATTTTTTGCGCTTGATATTTTCATCGAGGCATCAGAAGCATACTTTTCTTTTAGTTCCAGTGTTTTTTCTTCAGGAAAATACTCTCCTGGCTGCAAAGTGTTAGCTAAAATTAAGGCTATTACAATAGCTGAAATTGTTGTAAGTACATAAATACCAAAGGTCTTTCCTCCTATTCTCGATAATTTAGAAGTATCTCTTAAATTAGAAATTCCTGATACTAATGATACTAAGATTAATGGAACAGCAACTAGCTTTAGCATCTTTACAAATATTGTTCCAAACGGCATTACCCAATCAGATATATAGATCCCTATACCTAGAAAAACAGATGAAATTCCTAAAATTAAACCTAAAATTAAACCTAGAATTATTTTTGAATGAAGAGCCATACTTATTTATTACTTTGCAAATATAAATCAACTAAAACATTTGCAGCCATAGATTCAACTATTGGAACTGCTCTAGGTACAACACAAGGATCATGTCTGCCTTTTCCCTTTACAATAATTTCTTTTTTTTCACTATCAATACTATTCTGATCTTTCATGATTGTTGAAACCGGCTTAAATGCAACATTAAAATAAATATCTTCACCGTTACTTATTCCACCTTGTATTCCACCAGAAAAATTTGTTTTGGTCGATACTTTATTATTGATTATCTGAAATTGATCATTATGCTCAGATCCAAACAAATCTGTCCCTTTAAATCCACTACCATATTCAAATCCTTTTACGGCGTTGATAGATAACATTGCTTTACCTAATTCTGCATGAAGCTTTGAAAATATAGGTTCTCCAATTCCCACTGGACAACCAGAAATCACACATGTAATTACCCCTCCAACCGTATCTCTATTTTTTCTTGTATTATCAATCAATGAAATAAACTCTTTTGCCATTTCATCATCGGGGCATCTTACAATATTATTTTCTATGTTCTCAAAATTTAGCTCTTTATATCTTTTTTTTAATTCTAATTTTCCAACTTTTGAAACATATGCATGTATCTCTATACCTATATTGGCTAATATTTTTTTGGATATTGCTCCAGCAGCCACCCAATTTGCAGTTTCTCTTGCAGAGCTTCTTCCCCCACCTCTGTGGTCTCTATTTTTATATTTTTTATGGTATGTGTAATCGGCATGTGATGGTCTAAATGATGTTGCAATATGATCATAATCACTACTTTTTTGGTCTTTGTTATTTATAATCAAACTAATTGGGGCACCTGTTGTTTTACCTTTAAAAATACCTGAAAGAATTTCAATTAAATCATTTTCTTTTCTTTGAGTAGTAATTTTAGATTGGCCTGGTTTTCTTCTTTCTAATTCATTTTGAATTTCATTCTTATCAATTTTTATTCCAGAGGGGCAACCATCAATTATTACACCTATAGCTTTTCCGTGTGACTCTCCATAAGTCGAAATTTTAAAAAGTTTCCCAAATGAATTACTCATATTTCCTATATATTAAGAAAAAGCTAAATACAATGAATAAAGTTAAAGTAATAATATTTAGTATTTGAGTTATATCTTCCTGTTTTTTTATGTTTTTTAGTTGATTGTCATTATGATTTAATAACTCTAATATTTCATTCTCTTTATTATCAAATAAACTTTTAATTGTTTTGCTTTCTCCTTTTACATTTAAATTTATACTTGATTTAAGTGTGTCATATTTTTTTTTATATGGATCAAAATATATCCATTGGATTTTATTTGATAAATCATAATTTCCTGGTTCTGAAGGAACAGCATAATAATTAAACTTCTTTGAACCAAATACTTTACCTTTTTCTCTCTGGATATTTTGTTGTGAGTTTGGAGGGTAAAAGTCAATTGTAGAAATTTCTATTTTAGGTTCATTTATTGCTGAAATGTTTCCTTCGCCAAATATTTCAAAATCATAATTTAAGCTTTCCCCAGTACTTATAGTTTTCAAATCTATCTTTTCTTTCATTCTATATTTACCAACTGAAATATTTTCTTGTAGTGGGTGAGGGGGTAAATTTTTTATTGATACTGATAATGGCTTAGAATAAAATTTTTCAAAATCTTCAATTTTGTTTCTGCCAAAAAAAGAGGGTCTTTTAGAAATTTTATATTTTATAAGTTCCAATTCTAAAATTGGAAAGTTAATTTTCTCATTATTTAACGGATAATAAGTTGCCTCAAATATTTTATACTGATTATACCTTTTATTATTTAATACTACTGGTATACTATTTATATTCTCAATATTAAAATTCTCCTCCCAACAATTAGCTGGTTTTATCTTCTTAATTATCTCAGTTAGTTGTTTACCAAGCTCAAAAAATCTCATATCAGCAACATTATTCTCACTTACAAAGAATGACAGGGTAGTATTAAATCCTTCACCAACATATACGCTTTCTTTGTCTGTTGACAAATTTAGAAATGCGTCTGCCTCTACCTCATAAAATTCTTCATTATTTCTATCAAAGAAGTTATCAAAGGGGTCACCAAAGGGATCAAAAAAATTATTAAATGGAGATTGTTTAGGGTCATCATATGAATTGTCAACTTCAATAAATTTTCCTTTAACATTAATATTTTGCCCATTTACATTAATAGTAAAACTTTCAATTTCAAAGGTTCCAATTTCTGTTGAGATATAATTTTGAATAATACTTTGAGAGCTTGACATCTTACCATTTATAAAATTAGTTGAGCTTGAAGATGATATTCCAGACTTTCTAAAGCCTTTAATTTCAGGGAATGGTCCATAATTTATTATTTGCTCATTATTAACAGTTATTGTAATTTTTAAGGTATTTCCAATGGATATTTTTTCAGGTGAAATATCTATTTTCACATTTTGCGAAAATGTAAGATATGGTATCTGAAAAATTAAAATGATAAAACAGAAAGAATAAACTAATTTCATTTTTAAATTTAATTAATAGGGAGAATAAGTTTCAAATAAAAAAATTAAAAAAAGTTAAATTAATTTGCGGCTTTTATATTTCTAATAATGCCTTCATATTTAGCTCTCTTAACAGCAGATCCCTCAAATATTTTATTAAATGTTTCTTCAGTTAATTCTATCCAATCCGTTTTTTTTAATGAACTTAATTCATTTTTCGGATTAAAACTTTCCTCTTTATGAGGTTTAGAAAATTTATTCCATGGACAAACATCTTGACAAATATCACATCCAAAAATTGCATCATTAAGATTATTTTTAAGTTCAGTTGGTATTTCTTTTTTATTTTCAATTGTAAGATAAGAAATGCATTTATTTGCATTTATAATTTGTGCAGATGTTATAGCATCAGTTGGACAAGCATCTATGCATTTTGTACATTTACCACACCTATTAGCTACTGCAGAGTCGTATTCTAAGTCAAGGTCACAAATTATTTCAGCTAAAAAAAAATAACTACCTTTTTTCTCGTTAATAAGTAATGAGTTTTTTCCTATCCATCCTAAACCAGAAAGTTTAGCCCATGCTCTTTCATGAATAGGTGCTGAGTCAACAAAAACTCTTCCTTCTACGTCTCCAATTTTTTCTTTAATAGATCTAAAAAGGATTTTTAATTTTTTTTTTATCACCTTATGGTAGTCTTTACCATAAGCATACTTTGATATTATAAAATTGTTTTTTTTATCAATATTCTTTTTTGGATAATAATTATAGCTAAGAGATATTATTGATTTAGATCCTGGAACAAGTTTTCTGGGATCTAACCGTTTATCTAAATTTTTTTCTAAATAATTCATTGACCCTTGAAATCCTTTAGATAACCATTTTTCAAATTTATTTTCTTCTTCATGAAGGTGTCTTGCCTTTGATATTCCAACACTTGAAAACCCTAAATCTTTTGCTTTATTCTTTATGAATTTGGTGTTTTCTTTAATCATTGAATATCTGATTTTGATAACCGCCTTTTGGGTCTATTCCTAAATGAGAAAAAGATAATTTTGTAGCCACTCTTCCTTTTTGAGTTCTTTTTATGTAGCCTTCTTGAACAAGAAAAGGCTCATAAACCTCTTCAATTGTATTTGCTTCTTCACCACAAGCAGTCGCTATTGTTTTTATTCCTACAGGGCCACCATTAAACTTATTTACAATTGCTTCAATTATTTTATTGTCCATTTCATCCAATCCTTTCTTATCGATTTTTAATGCATCAAGGCTTTTCATGGTTATAGTTCTTGTTATATTTCCATCCCCTTCAACCTCAGCAAAATCTCTAACTCTTCTTAATAAATTATTTAGTATTCTAGGTGTACCTCTGCTTCTAGTAGAAATTTCAGTAGAAGCATTATCTTCAATTGGTATTTTTAATATTTCTGCAGATCTAGTTACTATTTTTTTTAATATTTTTTTATTATAATATTCTAACCTAAAAATTATTGAAAATCTAGATCTAAGCGGAGCCGATAATAGTCCTGACCTAGTAGTAGCTCCGATCAAAGTAAATGGGTTTAATTTAATTTGAACAGATCTTGCACTTGGACCAGAATCAATCATAAGATCAATCTTAAAATCCTCCATAGCTGAATATAAATATTCTTCAATTACTTTATTTAATCTATGAATTTCATCGATAAATAAAACATCTCCCTCTTCAAGATTTGTAAGAATTCCAGCTAAATCACCTGCTTTTTCAAGAACGGGTCCAGATGTCACCTTTAGATTAGTAGATAATTCGTTAGCAATGATATGTGATAGAGTAGTTTTTCCAAGGCCAGGTGGACCATGAAGTAATACATGGTCAAGAGGTTCGGATCTCTTCTTTGCAGCCTTAACAAATACTTGTATATTTTTTAAAATCTGATCTTGTCCAAAAAAATCATTAAATGATTTTGGTCTAAGAATATTTTCAAATTCTTTATCTTTAGAGTTAGAATTTTTATCTGAATTTAAATAGTCTTCTCTCATACAACAGTTGCTAATTTAATTATTTTTATGCGTCGTATATTAATCTCTTTAATTTTTGTTTTAATCATTATCATTTTTTTTCTTGATAGAAAAAATTTTAATGAGTATGAAATTTCAGGCAAAACAATGGGATCAATCGATTATAATATTAAATACATATCATTTGAAAAAAAAATATTGAAAACAGAGCTTGATTCAATTCTAATAGAATTCAATAAGATATTTTCAACCTACATTCCAAATTCAGAAATTTCTATAATAAACAAGTCGATAGGCAAATCAAATGTAAGTAAAGAATTTGGGGAACTATTTTCAGTAAGTAAATTAATTCATTTGCAAACCGACGGAATGTTTGACCCAACAGTTGGACCGTTAGTTAATAAATGGGGTTTTGGCCCGCAGAGTATTGAAACTATACCTACTAAAAATGAAGTTGATCAGATTATGCAATTTGTAGGATTTGATAAAATAATCTTTGAAAATGGATATATAAATAAAAAATTCAAAGAATCTTATATTGATTTCAGCTCTGTTGCAAAGGGATATGCTGTTGACATAATTCATTCATATATTGAATCCAAAAATATTTTTAATTCATATGTTGAGATTGGTGGTGAGGTTAGAGTTAGTGGAAAAAATAAGAATCAAAAAAATTGGGTATTAGGAATAAGAGAACCAAGATTTGACGATAAGATTAATTTATCTGCAATAGTATCTTTACCCAATATGGCACTTGCCACTTCCGGAAATTATTTAAATAATTATTATGTTGATGATAGTCTTTATTTTCATACAATCAATCCTAAAACTGGTTATCCCGCTTATACAAATATGTTAAGTGCATCTGTATTTTCTGAAACTTGTTTGGTTGCTGATGCTTATGCAACTGCATTTATGGCTATGGATTTTAATGAATCAAAAAAAATATTAGAATCATCAAATAACTTGTTAGGATATTTTATTTATTTAGAAAAAGGAGAGATTAAAAGTTATATATCTGATAAATTAAAGCCTTATATCACTATAAATCGGAAATAAACTTAAGATTATTAATTTGATAATTTTTTATAAAAGATTTGTTTTTTCTCATAGAATCATTTTCAAAACATTGGGTCATTCTTTTGTGTTTATTTTTATTCTTGTCAAAAACATATCCGATGTCATATATAAATATTCAAATTTTTCATCGAATGCACAATTTGCAGTTCTTACCTCAGTTCTAATTGTCCCAATGTGATCTCCATTTTCTTTTATAACTAATACTCCACCCGGTCCAGTAGCAAAAATATTCCCACTAGGGTGGACCTTTAATCCATCAAATAATCCTATATCTTTTTTTGTTAATTCTCTTCCATCAAAAAACACCTCAGGATTATTAACACCATCTTCAGACAATTCATACTTCATGATAATTGGATTTTTATTATCTGAATTAGCGACGTATAAAGTTTTTTCATCATTTGAAACACCTATACCATTAGGTCTTGATAAATTTTTTATAAGAACTTTAATATCACCATTTAGTGATAACCTATATACACCATTAAAAGAAATTTCTTTTAATTTGTCATCATCACCTTTGAGTAATCCGTATGGAGGATCTGTAAAAAAAAGGTTTCCTTTGGAATCATAAACTAAATCATTTGGACTATTGAATAATTTATTCTTATAAGAGTTTACTAGAATTGATTTTTTATCAACATTTAAATTTTCAATTTTAGTAATCATTCTATCTCCATGCATACAAATTATAAGGTCTCCATCAGAATTAATTGTTAGACCATTAGTTCCTGCTTTTTTTAGATTAGGTACTTTTCCACTATATCCAATTGGTTTTAAAAAAACACTGAGACCATTTTTTTCATTCCATTTATATATTACATTATTTGGAACATCTGAAAACAAAATGGAGTTCAGCTTTTTTGACCATATTGGACCTTCAGACCACTCAAATCCATTAGCAAGAATTTCTATTTTTGATTCTGGATGAATTAGATCATTTATTTCATTAGACAACCTTTCTATAGAACCTAAATATTTTTCTTGATTAACAAGAAAAAAAGAAAGAAATAATAGTGTTACATTAATTAACATCTATTGATAATTATAAATTAGCTTTTTAAAAGACTAAAGAATATTTAGCTTCCACACATCTCACAATCATCTTGATTATCTATTGAACATTGCATAGCTGCTTGACTTTCTTCTTTGGTTTGTGACTTTTCGTCTTTTACGATTGTAAACTTGATAGCATCAGCTGCAGCTTTAGTCCTTAGATAATAAAGTCCAGTTTTTAATCCTTTTTTCCAAGCATGAAAGTGCATTGATGTTAATTTTCCAAAGTTAGCATCTTGCATATGAATATTCATACTTTGACTTTGACAAATATATGCGCCCCTATCAGCTGCCATATCAATTATACTTTTTTGTGAAACTTCCCATACCGTTCTATATAGTAGTTTAATATCATCAGGAATCTCCTTGATTCCTTGGATAGACCCGTTTGATTCCATGAGCCTATCTTTCATATTTTCGTCCCAAATTTTTAACTTAATCAGATCTTTGAGTAAATGTTTATTAACAACTATAAACTCGCCAGATAATACTCTTCTTGTATATATATTCGATGTATATGGTTCGAAACATTCATTATTTCCAAGAATTTGAGATGTAGATGCTGTCGGCATTGGAGCAAGTAAAAGAGAATTTCTTACTCCGTGTTTTTTTACTTCTCTCTTAAGTTTTGTCCAATCCCATCTTTTTGAGCTTGGAACGACACCCCACATATCAAATTGAAAAATACCTTTTGAAACAGGTGAGCCTTCATACGTTTTATACGGTCCTTCTTTCTGAGCAATTTCCATAGAGGATTCCATGGCAGCAAAATAAATTGTTTCAAAAATTTCAGAATTTAGTTGCTTTGCTTCGGGAGAATCAAATGCATGTCTCATTAAAATAAATGTATCAGCTAATCCTTGAACCCCTATTCCTATTGGTCTGTGTCTCATGTTTGAATTTCTTGCTTCTTCTACAGGATAGTAGTTTACATCTATTACCTTATTTAAATTTCTAGTGATAACTTTTGTAATTTCATATAATTTTTGATGATCATATGTCATATCATCTTTTACAAATTTATTTAATGCAATTGATGCTAAATTACAAACAGCAACTTCATCTGGCGAGGTGTACTCCACTATTTCTGTACAAAGGTTGGATGATTTAATAGTCCCTAAGTTCTTTTGATTAGATTTAATATTACATGCATCTTTATATAGAATATATGGATTTCCTGTTTCTATTTGGGCTTCTAATATTTCAAACCAGAGATCTTGTGCCTTAACTGTCTTTCTTGCTTTTCCTTCTTTCTCAAACTTTTGATATAATTTCTCAAATTCCTCACCATAAGTTTCATGTAAATCCTTAGCTTCATCAGGCGAGAATAAGGACCAGTCACTATTTGACTCAACTCTCTTCATAAATAAATCAGGAATCCACATAGCATAGAAAAGATCTCTTGCTCTTAACTCTTCTTTACCATGATTCTTTTTAAGTTGTAAAAACTCAAATATATCTGAATGCCATGGTTCTAAATAAATAGCAAAACTTCCCTTTCTTTTACCTCCACCTTGGTCAACATACCTTGCTGTCATATCAAAGTTTCTAAGCATTGGAATAATTCCGTTTGAAACTCCATTTGTTCCTTTAATATATGATCCTGTTGCTCGAACATTATGAATGCTTAATCCAATTCCTCCGGCTGATTGAGAGATCTTTGCACATTGTTTAAGTGTATCATAAATTCCGTCTATGCTATCTTCTTTCATAGTTAACAGAAAGCATGATGAAAGTTGTGGTTTTGGTGTTCCAGCATTAAAGAGGGTTGGTGTTGCATGAGTAAACCACTTCTCAGATAATAAATTATAAGTTTCTAATACAGCATCTATATCATCCATATGTATTCCAACTGCAACTCTCATTAACATATGTTGAGGTCTTTCAACTACCTTACCGTCAATTTTAAGTAAATAAGATTTTTCTAAAGTTTTAAATCCAAAATAATCATAACTAAAATCCCTATCATATATTATTGAGGAGTCAAGTAATGCCGCATTTTTATTTATTATACCATAAACTTCTTTTGAAAGTAATGATGCATTTTCTCCAGTTTTTGAACTTACATATGTATATAATCTTTTCATTGTACTAGAAAAAGATTTACTGGTTGTTTTATGTAAATTTGAAACTGCGATTCTTGCGGCTAGTGTAGCAAAATCTGGATGTTTTGTAGTAAGAGTGGCGGCTGTTTCTGCGGCAAGCTCATCAAGTTCTTGAGTAGAAACACCATCATAAAGCCCATCTATAACTTTTTTTGCAATTTCTATGGTCTTTACAAAATCAGAATTTAATCCATAACTTAGCTTTTCAATTCTAGCTGTTATTTTATCAAACTTTACTGATTCTTTTCTACCGTCTCTCTTTATTACTAACATAATTATAAAATTTAAAAGTCTTCTTCTAATGAAAATTTAGGTGTATCAGCTTCGTCTTCCTTCTTAAGAACACCTGCCTTTTGATATTCTGCAACTCTTTTCTCAAAGAAATTCGTTTTTCCTTGAAGGGATATCATATCCATAAAATCAAATGGATTTGTTGAGTTATAAACTCTTGGACATCCTAGTTCGACTAGAAGTCTATCCGCTACGAACTCTATATATTGACACATGAGATCTGCATTCATACCAATTAGTTTTACAGGAAGGGCATCTGTTACAAATTCTTTTTCTAAATTAACAGCATCTTTAATTATTTCTACAACTGTTTCTTTTGGCAGTGTATTTACTAAATGTTTAGTATACAGGTGACAAGCAAAATCACAATGAAGGCCCTCGTCTCTTGAGATAAGTTCATTTGAAAATGTCAATCCTGGCATTAAACCTCTTTTCTTTAGCCAGAATATAGAACAGAAACTTCCAGAAAAGAATATTCCTTCAACAGCAGCAAAAGCTATTAGTCTTTCTGCAAAGGTTCCATTGTCAATCCATCTCAGAGCCCAATCTGCTTTTTTCTTAACACAGTCAAGAGTTTCAATTGCATGTAAGAGTGTGTCTTTTTCTTTTGGGTCGTCGACATATGTATCTATTAATAATGAATATGTTTCAGAATGAATATTTTCTATGGCTATTTGAAATCCATAAAAGAATTTGGCTTCAGTATATTGAACATCAGAAACAAAATGTTCTGCTAAGTTTTCATTTACTATACCATCACTTGCTGCAAAAAAAGCAAGTACATGTTTTATAAAATGTCTTTCTCCATCATTTAAATTTCCCCAGTCTTTAAGATCTTGGCTTAAATCAATTTCTTCAGCTGTCCAAAAACTGGCTTCAGCTTTTTTATAGAATTGCCAAATGTCATCATGTTCAATTGGAAATAACACAAATCTGTCAGCGTTTTCTTGTAGTATTGGTTCTAGACTTTGCTCTTTATTTTGCATTTTATTAATATTTTAACTAAAAAAAAGACAAAAAAATCCTCGTCATTACATTAATTTTTTTGTAACATAATGACTAAAATATTTTAGTCAATAAGTGGTTTATAATCTTTGTGTTTGGAAGCTGTGACCGAAAAAAAATTAGTAAAATTTATATCTCGATCTAGGCAGTACAAATATTATAAAAAGACTTTTAAATATCAAAACATATTTCAAAGGTTTTTTATTTTTTTTTATTTTTTTTCTATTTTGATTTTTTTGATTTGAATAATAGAGATAAAATTATAAATTTGCACACGTTTTAAAAAAGCACTTATGTATGCAATTGTTGAAATTTCCGGGAAACAATTTAAAGTAGAAAAAAATAAATTTATTTATACTGACAAAATTTTGCCAAAAACTGGTAAAAAGGTAGAATTTGATAATGTCTTATTTATAAGTGATAAAGGAAAAGCTAAAATAGGTAAGCCTACTATTAAAGGTTCAAAAGTAACAGGAGAAGTACTTACACAATTTAAAGATGATAAGGTTACTGTCTTTAAGAAGAAAAGAAGAAAAGGATATAAAGTTAAAAATGGTCATAGACAACACATGACAAAAATTTTAATAAAAGATATAAAGTAAATTATGGCACATAAAAAAGGAGCAGGTAGTTCTAAAAATGGTAGAGAGTCACATAGTAAAAGGCTCGGAATAAAAATTTTTGGAGGACAAAAAATTATTGCTGGTAATATAATAGTTAGGCAAAGAGGTACAAAGCATCATCCGGGGAATAACGTTGGAATGGGAAAAGATCACACACTTTTTGCATTGACAGATGGTACAGTTCAATTTAAAAAAGGCAGAAATAATAGATCTTTCGTATCTATTGTATAATCAACAATTTCTATTTCTTATTTTTTCGAAATAATTTTTCAAATTTTTTAAAGAGTCTTGATTTACTGGAATATTATTTAGTATTTCTATTCCATCATTAAAAAAACAATCCATTTTATCTTTTGATATTTTATCAATTTTATATTTTGTCATCCTTTTAGTAATAAATTTAATTTTATTTTCATCATCATTACTACTCATCATTTTTAAAATGTTTTTTTTATCATAAGTATCAGCTTTTTCTAATAGCTTAATAATTAGATATGTTTTTTTATTTAATAAAATATCTCCACCAATTTTTTTTCCAAATTCTGTATTTCCAAATACATCAAGATAATCATCCATAAGCTGAAAAGATATTCCAATTTTTTCTCCAGCTAAATACAACTGATCAGTTATTTGTTTTTCTTGGTTAGCAATTAAACCACCTAACTCCAGACTGAATCCAATTAAAACAGCAGTTTTTAAAGTTATCATTTTAAGATAATCATCTTCTGAAATTTCATTTTTAGTCTCAAAATTCATGTCATATTGTTGGCCTTCACAAACTTTAATTGCAATATTATTAAACCTTTCAAATGTTTTTTTGAAATATTTATTATCTATGTTTTCTAACATTTTATATGCAAAAATCATTAATAAATCTCCTGATAAAATTCCAATGTTTTTGTTCCATTTTTTATGAATTGTATTTTTTCCTCTTCTTATGTCTGCATTATCCATTATATCGTCATGAATTAATGTGAAATTATGAAAAAACTCTAGTGCAATAGATGGTTCAGTTATTTTATTAAAATCTTCTTTAAAAAGCGAATAGGAGAGTATTGAAAGAGTTGGTCTAACTCTCTTACTTTTAAGACTTAAAATGTAATTTATTGGATTATAGAGCTCATCAGGTTTTCCCTGAATTCTAACTTGTTTAATTTTAGAATTTATAATTTCTTGATACTCCTTTATTTTATTCATGTTAACTCTAAATCTATAGTTCTTTTTTCTATATCAGTATCAATTACTAAAACTCTAATCGGTTGTCCTAACCTAAATATTTTTTCACTATTTCTTCCTGTTATTCTCATTTTTTCTGAATCAAAAATATAATGATCGTCTTTCATACTTGATATTTTTATTAAACCCTCGCATAATGTCTCAATAATCTCTGCATATATTCCCCATTCAGTTACCCCTGAGATAATTGCATCAAATTTTTTGCCAATAAATAGCGACATGTACTCAGCTTGTTTATATTTAATTGATTCTCTTTCAGCTTTTGTTGCATTAATTTCCATTTTAGAACTATGCTTACACATGATGTCGTAATAAGTTTTTTCTTTAGGTTTACTTTCATTCATATAATCACTCAATAGTCTATGAACCATAACATCAGGGAATCTCCTAATAGGTGATGTAAAGTGAGTATAGTGCCTAAATGATAAACCAAAATGTTTCTCTTTTTCAGTAGAATATTTAGCTTTTGACATTGACCTAATAGCAAACTTTTCAACTGACCTCTCTTCAGGCTTTCCCTTTATCTCTTTCATTAAACCATTTAATGAGTTTGCTAAACTTCCCTCATTCGTATTGATTGTATACCCAAATTGTTTTATGTAATTTTTTAATTCACTTATTTTACTCTCTTCTGGGTCCTCATGTATTCTGTAAACAAAAGGATAGGGTTTATTTTCTTTTTTTTCAATTGATATAATTTTTTCAGCAACTAACTTGTTGGCAAGAAGCATATATTCTTCAACCATTTTATGAGTGTCTTTTCTTATTTTTCTGAAAACTTCAATAGGTTTCTTCCGTTTGTCTAATCTAAATTTAATTTCGTTACTACTGAAGTTAAATGATCCTGACTTAAACCTTTTTGCTCTTATGTTTTTTGCTATATCATTTAAAATATTAAGTTTTTCATGAAATAGGCCATCTTTATTATTTATTGATTCCTGAGCTTCATCATATGTAAATCTTTTTTTTGAGTGAATGACAGTTCTACCAATCCAATAGTCTATCATAGATAAATTAGAATCAAATTTAATAATTACTGAATAGGTTAATCTATCAACATTAGGTTTAAGGGAACATAAATTATTTGATAGTTTTTCAGGGAGCATAGGAATAGTTCTATCAACAAGATAAACGGAAGTAGCTCTCTTTTCTGCCTCCTTATTTATGTCTGTTCTAACATTAAAATAATGGGATACATCAGCAATATGAATTCCTATTTTAATATTGTCATTTTCTTTTTCTACTGATAGAGCATCATCAAAATCTTTTGCATCGTCAGGATCAATTGTGAAGGAATCTAATGATCTTAAGTCTTTCCTTTTTTTTATTTCTTTTTCTGAAATAATTTCATTTAACATATTAGTTTCTTCTTTAACATCTGAAGGAAATTCTGTGGGGAGATCAAAATCGTAAATTATTGAGTTTATTTCAGTTTCATTTTCTCCTATATTCCCTAAACATTTAACTACTTTAGCTTCTGGTTTTTTTAAATTGTTTCCCCAATCAATAACTTTCGCTAAATACTTTTTTCTCTTTGAAAATTTATCTGATCTTTTTTTTCTGATAAAAAAATCTACAAAAACCTTTTTATTTTTAGGTATAAAAAAAGCGAAACCCTTACTGTCTTCAACTGTTCCAATAAATTCAGTTGTTTTTCTTTCTAATATTTTAACAACTTCTCCTTCAAGGTTTCTTTTTGATAATTGATGAGAGACTTTAATTTCAACTTTATCTCCATGTATTGCTCCTCTTAAATACCTACTCCTAACTTTAATGTCTTCTGAAAACTCATCTATTTCAATGAAAGCATATTTTTTATTTACATGATCGACAGTTCCATTCAAGGTATATCCTCTTGAGTTTGATTTTTTTTTCTTCTTTTTATATTTCATTATCTAAAAATTTAAACTCGAATATCTTAGAAAGGTTTATAATTAATTTATTTTCTATATCTAATATGTCAACTTTTTTATTTGTTTCTTTATCAATTGAAGTCACATCTTTTCCTTGAATGCCACAAGGAATTATATTTTCAAAATATTTAAGGTTTGTGTTTACATTTAAGGCAAGTCCATGCATTGTCACCCACCTACTAGTTTTTACACCCATTGCACAAATTTTTCTAGGAAAATTACTTTGATAATTAACCCATACTCCAGTCAAGCCTTCAACTCTTCCTGCTTTTATGTTAAGCTCCTTTAAAGTTAATATTACAGCTTCCTCTAATGACCTTAAATATTTATGAATATCAGTGAAAAAGTTTTCCAAATCAATGATTGGATAAATTACTATTTGTCCTGGCCCATGATAAGTTATATCACCACCTCTATTTATTTTATAAAAATCTAAATTATCTCTTTCAATTATACTTTTGTCAATCAATAAATTGTTTTCGTCACCACTTCTTCCCAAGGTATAAACATGTGGATGTGAACAAGAGAGAATATAATTTTTAGTTTCAGAAATATTCTTACTGGTTCTATTTTTAATTTTTGTTTTTACTATTGAATCAAATAATTCCTCTTGTTGGTCCCAAGCTCTTTGATAATCAATATGACCAAGTTTTATCCACTTGATATAATTATTTTTAATCGTATTCAATGTAGTATGAAATTTTAGAAAGCTAATTTTTCATAAATAACTTTCTATCATATATCAATTTACCATTTATATTCCATTCTCTAGTAATAAATGATTCATTTAAATTAAATGCTGATTCACTATATTTAATTTCTCTTTTCTTCTTTCCAGATTTATAAAATTCATTCCATATGCCTATAGGTCTATTATAGGAGAATGTTCCTTTAGCTGCTACTTTTCCATCTTCATAAAATGCATAGTATTTTCCATGTTTCTCTCCAAATCTAATTGGTATTATTTCTTTTATTTTTTTCTTACTAGAATCCCAAAAAAATCTGATTGATTCATTATACCATCCTAATGAAAAAAACTCTTTATCTTGTAATATATCCGACCGATTAAATCTTAACCACCTATTATGTTTTAATCCATAATAAAAAGATCCCTCCTCAATTATTTGTTCACCAATTCTCTTTTTATAAGGTCCGTGCATCATTACTGCTCCTTCAAGAATATTAGTCGTCCTTACAATTTTTTTCTTCTTTTTATCATAAAAGTAAATTTCTTGGGCATACTCATTTTTTATCTCTGGATTTTTGATATAATAAAAATTTTCATAAATGATATTTCTACCACTATTTGACCTTATGAATCCTTTTTTAGATTTTATTCCATAAAAAACATTTTTCTTTTTCTTTTTCTTTTTGCTAATCATTAAAGTATCTTCTGCTTCTTGAAAAAGTAAATCATAGGATGAGATGGTATCCGTATTTAATCTAAAAATATCTTGACCTAAAATAGGATAATTACTTAATGCAATAATTATTAGATAGCATAGATATATTTTCTTCATAGATATAAAACGAGAATATATAAAAAAAATTACTTTGATAATATATCAAGACTTCGTTTTACAAAACTTGTTAACTCTGAACCACTTAACATATTTTGTGATAGTAAAGCTAAGTCATATAACTGAGATGCAATTTTATTTTTAGTTTTAGTTGTCTTAGCTTTTAATATTTTATCAATAGCCTTATGATTACCATTTATACTTACTGATATCATTTCTCCTGGACCTCCCATCATCATCGGGTTTCCTCCACTTGTTTTCGCCATATCTTGCATTCTTCTAAAAAATTCTGGTAAAGTAATTGTAACAGGATTATCATTAGGACTCAGTGCGTCAACAGTTAGTACAGTTGATTTATTATCTATAATTTTTTCAAAAACTTCTTTTAATTCTTTCTGATTTTCTTCAGTTATAACTGTCTCTTTTTTCTCATCTTTATCAATAAGTTTATCTATGATATCAGCATCAACCCTTTTAATTTGAGTTTTTTCTAATTTCTGCTCTAAATGGTTAATGTAATGGCTGTCAATAACATTATTAAAAACTACTACATCATAATTTCTGTTTTTTGCATCCTGTATAAAAGAATCTTGTTTATTAATATCAGATGTATATAAAATAACATGATTTTTGTCTTTATCTTTTTGAGTTTTATCAATGAATTTTTTGTATTCGTCAAAAGTTCTCATTTTCCCATCAACACTTTCAAGTAAAGCAAGAGACTGAACTTTATCATAAAATTTTTCTTCTGATATCATTCCATACTTTACAAAGAGATTAATGTCTTTCCACTTATTTTCAAACTCTTCTCTATTTTCTTTAAATAATTCATTGAGTTTATCGGCAACTTTTTTTGTTATGTAGGTATTGATTTTCTTTACATTACCATCTGCTTGTAGATAACTTCTTGAAACGTTTAGAGGTATATCTGGAGAGTCTATAATACCATGAAGTAGCATTAAAAATTCTGGAACTACATCTTTAACCTCATCAGTTATAAACACCTGCCTAGAGTATAATTGAATTTTATTTTTTTGAACCTCAAAATCATTTTTAATTTTTGGAAAATATAATATACCAGTTAGATTGAATGGATAATCTACATTTAGATGAATCCAAAATAGCGGTTCTTCTGAAAAGGGGTAAAGTTCTTTATAAAATTTTTTATAGTCTTCATCTTTAAGGTCCTTAGGATTTTTATTCCAAATGGGTGTTGGATTATTAATAATATTATCAACTTTTACAGTCTTATATTTAGGGTTTCCGTCTTTATCTTTTCCGTCTTCCTTTGATTCATCTTTCTTACCAAACTTTATTTTGACAGGTAAAAATTTACAGTATTTAGTAAGTATTTCATTAATTTTTGTGTCCTCTAGAAACTCCTTAGAATCATTATTAATATGTAAAATTATTTCAGTGCCTCTTTCTTTTTTATTAGACTCTTTAATTTCAAATTCTGTATTTCCATCACATCTCCAGTATGCTGATTTATTCTTATTTATATATGATTTGGATTTGATTTCTACATATGAAGAAACCATAAAAGCTGAGTAAAACCCAAGTCCAAAATGTCCAATAATTTGTTGAGCATCACCCTTCTCTTTATATTTCTCTACAAATTCAGTAGCACCAGAGAAAGCAATTTGGTTAATATATTTTTTTATCTCATCAGCAGACATACCAATTCCTTTATCTAAAATTGATATTGTTTTTTTCTTTTTATCAACAGATATTTCAATAGTTAAATCACCTAATTCCTCTTTTAACTCACCCATTTGTGATAAACTTTTTATTTTCTGAGTTGCATCAACAGCATTTGACACTAATTCTCTTAAAAATATATCATGATCTGAATAGAGAAATTTTTTAATTATTGGAAAAATATTCTCTGTATTTATAGAAATGTTACCTTTTTCTTTCACTTTATTTTATCTTATTCTTTCTGATTCTCTAACTAATAATTCGTCTTTCCTAATAAATCTGTTTGACAGAAAATTAAATAATATCGCCAAAAATATTAAATAAAATGAAATAAGAAAACTGATTTTATCATTGATATCAATGTACATATCATTATAGAAAATTTCATATAAGAAATATATTATTAATATAGAAGTAATTAATGAGTTAAGTGCACCTAATTTAATTTGGTTTAGTCTATTCTTGTAACTGAAGATTGAAATTAATGCAATTATACATGATGCTATTATTAATCCACTAACAAAAAAATTATCATATAAAATACTCGAATCTCCTCTACTAAAATCTACTCCTGAAACATAACCAGTAACCATTACATTTACAGAGTTATTTTGATCAAATGATATTTTTTGCCAAACGGGAAAAAAAAACGTGCAAACTAAAGCTCCAATATATAAGATTAAGAATATTGTTTGGATTCTCTGTATCATGAGATTATTTTGTACAAAGAAATAAAAAAATGAATTAAAAAGTGAGATTTTTTATTGAGATATCATATAGTGGAAAAAATTTTCATGGGTGGCAAATTCAAGAAAATGCTTCTACAATTCAAGAAGAAGTTGATAATGCTTTATCGACACTGTTAAAGAAAAAAATTAAAACAATAGGTAGTGGAAGAACGGATTCAGGAGTTCATGCTATAAACCAAGTTGCTCATTTTAATTATGATGAATCACTTGATGAGTCTTTTCTATATCGATTAAATGCATTTCTTTCAAAGGATATAGCAATTAATTCAATTAAGAAAGTAAAAGATGATGTTAATGCAAGATTTGATGCAATAAGTAGGGAATATATTTATAAAATACATTCTATAAAATCCCCTTTTTTAAATGAATGGTCATTATTTTATCCAAAAAAAATAAGTTTAAATCTTATGAATGATGCATGTGCAATTCTTATAAAACATACTGATTTTAAAACATTTGCAAAAGTTAAAACAGATGTCAATAACTATAATTGTCAAATAAGTAAAGCTGAAATTAAAAAAGAAGGCTATAATTATTATTTTACTATTTCTTCGGATAGATTCCTAAGAGGAATGGTTAGAGCAATCATGGGAACAATGATTCAAATTAATGAAGGAAAAATAAGTTTAGATAAACTAAATGAAATTATATTAAAACAAAATAGAAAATATGGTGGTCCCTCAGTTCCAGCTCATGGTTTATACCTTAGCAAGGTTTTGTATGATAAAGAGATATACATATGAACGATAAGAATATAAGTGGAAACTTATTTGATTTAAAAATCTTAAATAGACTTTTTATTTTTTGTAAGCCTTACATGGGGGTTTTTTATACCTTAATATTTTTGACATTAAGCCTATCTATTCTTCAACCAATTAGACCTTTTATAACGCAAATTATTATAGATGACTATGTAAGTTTAAATGATATTGAAGGTTTAAGGAAGATGATAATTTTATTATTGGGATTGTTAATTTTAAATGCCATTGTCATGTATTTTCACACCTATTTATCTGGATGGCTTGGTCAAAATATTATAAAAGATATAAGAATTAAGTTATTTTCTCATTTACAAAACTTTAAACTTCAATTTTTTGATAAAACTCCAATTGGAAGAATTGTTACTAGAAATGTGTCAGATATAGAAACTATTGCAGATATATTCGGTCAAGGTATTGCTGCAATTATTGGAGATGTTCTTCAACTATTTGGAATAGTTTTTTTGATGTTTTATATAAACTGGAAATTAACTTTAATAAGTTTAGCTACTTTACCTTTCCTCTTTTTAACTACTTATATTTTTAAGGAAAAGGTAAAACTTTCATTTAATAATGTTAGAAATGCAGTTGCTAACCTTAATTCTTATGTTCAGGAACATATCATTGGTATGAATATTGTTCAAATTTTTGGGAATGAGAAAAAAGAATATGAAAGATTTAAGAAGATAAACGAGACACATTTAAAAGCTAACTTAAAGGCTGTTCTTTATTATTCTATTTATTTTCCAGTAATGGAATTATTTACTTCGATTGGTTTGGGTTTACTTATCTGGTATGGCTCAAATCAGTTGTTTACAGACGAAGTTACTTTAGGAGTTTTAGTTGCATTTATTATGTATTTACAGTTATTTTTTAGACCGATAAGAGCAATTGCAGATAGGTTTAATACACTTCAGATGGGTGTTGTTAGTTCAAAAAGAATATTTGATTTACTAGATAGAAAAGAGC
>CEQP01000800.1_pt1 | contig 23393 bp, 24 predicted proteins | sample 356291 | NCBI WGS metagenome assembly CEQP01 (sample SAMEA2621221, study PRJEB7988) | marine metagenome | isolation source: saline water (ENVO:00002010), including | reverse complement strand
GGTCATTATGCGGTTAGCTGCGATTTTTTGGAATCGGAAGGAAATCCTGAAGGTTTACATTATCAAGGCGATGTTCGTGATCTACTTGACGATGAGTGGGATTTGATGTTGGCTTTTCCTCCTTGCACTCATTTAGCAGCGTCAGGGGCTAGATGGTGGAAAGAAAAAGAAGCAGAACAGAAAGAAGCTTTAGAGTTTGTTGAGCTTCTCTTAAACGCACCTATACCTAAAATTTGTTTAGAAAACCCAGTGGGCAAAATCGGTACTGCTATCCGTAAACCAGATCAAACTTTTCAGCCTTACCATTTTGGTCATAGCGAATCTAAACGAACTTGTCTTTGGCTTAAAGGACTACCAAAACTGGAACACACAAACGTAGTTAAGGGGAGAACTCAAAGGAGTTGGCTTATGCCGGACTCAAAAAACCGTTGGAAAAACCGAAGTCGTACATATGTAGGGGTAGCTGAAGCAATGGCTAGCCAGTGGTCGGAGTTGTGAGCGATGACTATAGAAGATGTTGCGGAGAAAGCGGACGTTTGGTCGAATGCGATCAAAAAAATTGTTGCAGCGATTACTGCTGCTGTGGTGGCGTTGATTGCGGCTGTGTCGGGTGTTTCGATGTTATGGTCGGACGATGAACCTGAACCTGTAAGAATTGAAACCAACTTTGTTGGAGATTTTGGGCCTCAGTGTTCGCAATTAATGTCCACTATTGAACATACGTGGACTGAACAGCAATGGTCAGTGTGGGAACAATTACGAAAGAGCATGGGTTGTTAAATGGCAACAGCGCAAGAAATGTTTGATGATGGGATGTGGATGAGTTTAGAAGAAATGGGTGAACGTTTAGAGGTTGATCCTTTTGAAGATGACACTCCTATCGATTGCAGCGTCGATTCACCGGAAATTTGTGAATCTTGCCAGTAGAGTAATGTGATCTCCTAACAAGAAAGAAAACAGTTATGGCTCAAGACCGCACAAGTGGACGGATCCCTCCGCACGCTTCACCAAGTTCCCACAAGCAAGGCTACAACGATCGTCTTGACGAGTCGTTGGGAGCACGAGATCGTGGCCGTAAATCGTCACAATCATTTAAGTCTCGTCGTGCCGAATCTAAAGGCGCTCGGAAACCTAAAGGATCTTACGGTTTCGGGGAACGCTAACAAGGGGAACTTATGCCTTCGGGCAAAGCTATAACTGTAGAAAAGTGGACGCAGTATCTGGCGCTGCGTCGTGCAGGAAACTCTATGTACGGCGCAGCAAAAGAATGCGAAATTTCTTATCATTCATGTCGAGATGCCGAAAGCGGTAAAGCTCCACGCAACTATGTAGCGGCAGAAGAAACATTAGGTGAACAAGCAGCACCCGGTGTTCCGTCATACGACGATCTGTGCCCTGAAGCACAAGCCGCCTACGACAACATCGAAATTTTTGCTAAACGCTATTTCGGTATCATTTTGCAACCGTGGCAAGTAGAAGCTACAGAACGCATCATGGGTTTAATGGACACCGAATACGAAGAGTATGCGGTAATCAACGCTCCACCCGGTTCCGGTAAATCTACGTTCTTTGCAAAAGTGTTACCCGCATGGGCGACTATACGCAACCGAGCTATTCGAGGAATGATCGGATCAGCTTCGCAACGCCTAGCGGAATGGTACTCCCGTCGGCTAAGATCAGAGTTCGATAGGGCGCATCCAGTCAGAGCCGAACTAAACGACGTTCGTTTAGGTTTAGCTGTAGACGCAGAAGCAACCCTTCAACAAGACTTCGGAATGTTTAAGCCAGACTCTTCGGAAATTTGGCGATCCGAAGCATTCACAGTGCTACAGCAAGACGACCAACCTCTTTCCCAGAAAGAACCAACGTGGTCTGCTTTCGGAATGGACTCCGGTTTTCTCGGAGGCCGTTTTGATTTAGTTATATGGGACGACGTATACGACCCTCGCAAGATGCGGTCAGCAGAATCCCGTGAAGATATGCGACGCTGGTGGGACGAAGTAGCAGAAACCCGGTTAGAACCGGGGGGGCTACTAATCCTGCAAGGGCAACGCATGTCCGCAGACGACATTTACCGGTACGCCTTAGACAAAGTAGCTCCACCCGACGAAATGGAACTAGAGGAGTTCGATCCCGACGATGCACCTACAGAATGGCGTAAATATCATCATCTCAAATATCAAGCACACCATGAAGAACTTTGTCAGGGCGATCACAAACCTGACGCCGCACCTTGGCCCGAAGGGTGTCTACTTTACCCTCGCCGCCTCCCGTGGCGACGACTTAGACACATTAAGGCGCAAACTCCAGACCGATTTGAAGTCCTGTATCAGCAATCGGACATAAACCCTGCCAGCGTTCTTGTTGACCCGCTATGGGTCAGTGGTGGAATGGGCGCAGACGGCGTTGAACATGTGGGATGTTGGGACAATGACCGAGACCTTTGGGAAATCCCCGCAGGAGTTTCCGGGGATCTCTTCATTGTCGCAACCGCTGACCCGTCTCCAGCGAACTATTGGGCTATCCAATGCTGGGCTTACAACCCTGAAACAGAGTTTCGTTACCTCCTTGAATCGTATAGGCGTAAGATGGACGCACCGTCGTTCCTTGATTGGAACCATGCGGAGCAAACATTCACCGGCATTGCCGAAGAATGGTGGCAAATCACTCACGCAATGGGGCGACCTATTACGCACTGGATCATCGAAGCTAATGCCGCTCAAAAATTTATTCTCCAATACGATCATTTCAAACGTTGGGCGTCGATTCGTGGCGTGGAGCTTGTCCCGCATTACACGCATTCGAGAAACAAAGGCGACCCCAAATACGGAGTGCAAATGCTGGCTCCGTTATGGCGCGTTGGCCGAGTGCGTTTGCCCGGAAAACAGCAAACAGAAGCCCGCCCGCATTCCCTTCTTTTAGTCAACGAAGTTACCCGTTGGAACGCTGAAGGCACCGGTTCCCGCACTGACGACTGTGTTATGGCACAATGGTTTCTAGAACACAATTTGGAAAAACTTTATGTACCACAAACAGATGGTCAAAAACAGTGGCGACCGTCGTGGTTGACAGGGCAAGATATAGCAGGGGATGACGCTTACGCGAGGTTGTTTACGTGAAAACAGTTGAAGAAATAGTCGCCATCTACGGAGCTAGAGCGCAAGCAACCGATTTGCTGAAAAGCAAAATGCGGACCTTACGTGACTACTACAACGGCGACGTTATAGTTCCTCTTCCAGAAATAAACGCAGATGAACAATCTGCGGTAGCGAACTTGTTAGCGCAAGGTCTTGACCAGACAGCAATGCGGATCGCTTCAACCCGACCCGACATTTACTGTCCACCATCTGATCCTTCACGCAAACGCTCACGAGACAACTCACAAATAACTCGCAAAGCATTATTTGGTTGGTGGGAACACTCTCGCATGGATTTGCAACTAGCGAAACGAGCACGTCAACTAATTGGCTACTCGACAACCGTTACGCAACTCCGATTTAACGCAGACACCGGATGCCCCGAATGGCATTTGCGTGACCCACTTACCGCATACCCCGCAACTCTTCTCGGTGTAGACGACATGCTTCCCCGAGATTGCATCTTTGCTTACGAACGACCACTCGGATGGTTGCACAACAACTACCCCGAAGTAGGACAAGTATTCCAAGCAGACAGCGACGCAGGACCAGACACCGGCATCGAACTTATCGAATATGTCGGCCCGGAAGAAACTGTGCTTATCGCCATGCGAGGCCCAGTCAACACTGGTCTGTTCGCAACCTCTGTTTACGATTCCGGCGAAAACGTAGTCGTAGAACTAGAACGAGTTGAAAACCGTTTAGGTGTTACACCAGTCGTGTGCGCTCAACGAATTTCGTTAGACGCATCGCAAGGACAATTCGATGGCATTCTCGGCATGTACCAAATGCAAGCCCGATTAATGGCACTCGAGGTTATTGCTGTGCAGAAAGGCGTGTTCCCTGACACATGGCTAGTTGGTCGTGCGGGAGAAACCCCACAAATCGTAAACCCTGCTGACGGGCTGACTGGCGAAGTCGGTGTTATCCGAGGCGGGGAGTTACGAGACATGGCGCTTCAACCCGGTTACATGACCAACCCAGCCATCGACCGGTTGGAACGTGCCCAACGACTAACCGCTGGTATCCCACCAGAATTTGGAGGCGAATCGTCTACCAACATTCGGACAGGACGACGAGGCGATTCAGTGCTTTCAGCGGCTGTAGATTTTCCAGTCCAAGAAGCACAACGAATCATGGCTCGTTCTTTGCAAGAAGAAAACAAGCTAGCGATTGATATGTCTAAAGCGTACGCAGGAAGCCGCAGCAAATCTTTCTACGTCACAACCAAAAACGCTAAAGGCCCAGTCGATTACACACCCAACAGCAACTTTGATTCTACAGACAACGTAGTCAGCTATTCCCAAGCTGGAGCCGACATAAACAACTTAGTTATCGGCGGAGGTCAAAGAGTCGGCATGGGCACAATGTCCAAAATGTCGTTTATGGCTATCGACCCTCTCGTAGAAGATCCCGAATTTGAACACGATTCAGTAATAGCCGAACAGCTAGAAGCAGCATTACTTTCATCATTGCAACAACAAGCCGCTGAAGGAGCAATCCCACCAGCGGACCTTGCTCGCATAATGGATTTAGTAGCCAACAACGAGTTGGAACTAGCTGAAGCCGTTGAGCGAGTGCAACGAGAAGCGCAAGAACGGCAAGCAAAAGAGGTTGAAGCAATGTCAGCCGAAGCAATGCCCGGTTTAGCGCAACCCGGAATGGGAGCCGAATCGCTCGCAGCAGGAGCCAACGCTGAAGCAGCCGCCGCACCTGACCTAGCACAACTTCTTGGAGCGTTGTAATGCCACGTAAAGGCGCCGGACAAAAAATTCAAACAGCTAAAGGCCAAGGATACGGAGAAGCTAAAGCGCAAGAAGACGCACAACGTCAAATGCCTTTACCCGTAATGCCATCCGCAGCTACAGCAAGTCCCGGCGAACGTTCCCTTACTCGCAGAACTGAACGCCCAGCCGAACCTATCCAAGCACAAGTCGGCCCGTTACCTCCACGCCCCCAAGAAGGAGTAGACAACACAGCGCTGTACGCTCAATTGCCAGCGCTAGAAGGGATTGCTTCACAGCCCGGAGCGACAGAACAAACAAAAGCTTTTGTTCGTCAACTCCGCATGGTGGCTATGCGTAACGGAGTGCGCTAATGGGCATTCTGAGCCGCATAGGAAAAATAGTTGGCGGATTTACCAACATCGCTAGCGAAACAGTCGAACTTGGGTGGGATGTTATTCGTTCTCCTTTTACTGAAGACGAATACGATGGCGTCGCCGCCACCATTGTAGGAATTACCCAAGACAATCTTATTAGTGGCGTTCTTGCTTCCGCCGTAGGCGAAGGCAGTCCGCTCGAAGCCGCAGTAGGCGCAATTCCTGAAGACTACAGAACACCTGTTCGTAAATTCACTAACGACGTGTTAGGCGCAGTTGACGCATGGCAAGACGACTGGATTGAACGCCCCTTAGCTGCCGCAGCAGTCGGATACAGCGTCGCAACTCAATCAGGTTTACGAGGCTGGGTAGATAGCGAAACTTGGGGCACTGCATGGAACATAGCTAGCGAAGGTTTGCCGGAAGGTGAATACGATCTTTCCAAAGTTCCACCTGACCAGCAAGAACTGTTTACAAAACAACTAAGTCTAGGTCGAGCCGTAGCTTTCGCAGTTTTAGGCACTGATGTTCTTAACCCTGACGCTGCTGTCGAAGCAGCACAATCAGGAACGTTTAATCTTATCTCTGGCGCAGTTGACTTTGGGGAAACTATTTTCCTTGATCCGTTACTTGCCGCTGGAAAACCTTTGCAAGCAATACGAGCAGGCAAACTAACTGTCGGCACTTCTACTGACGTTAATCAAATGCTGCGTCGTAGCCGCAAAGGAGACCTAACCCCTACACGGTCGCTAACCGGTATTCGCCGTCGCACTGACGGGGCTGGAGAAAAAACGTGGGGTTACACTAACAAACTTACTCAAAGCGAAATAAACAATTTTACTACTAAAAGAGCTAATCAAGTAGTTGAAAGCGCCGGATGGAAAAATGTCAACAGCGCTATTGACGATCTCCCAGCATTTAGGCAAATGAATGACGGGACAAGTCGCACGTCACGAGAAACCCAAGAACTTCAAAGCCAGTTAAGCACTCAAATTAGAGAACTTGTAGGCGAAAACCGAATTACCGCTGTTACGGCAATGGCTTTAGCTCAAGCCCGTAATCAAACAATGCGGACTAATCATTACCGTTACATGATGGGCGATCAATCTGCCTATACCGAAGCAGCTAGAGCAGCTACAGCCCAAGCACGACGTTTGAACGAAGGTAACGTGTCGGGCAAAGTTAGCAGTGGCAAAAACTTAAACGACATAAACGATCTAGACGGTCAAATTGTTGAAAAAAGAAAAAGCGTTACTGCTGCTATAAACAAATACAAAACACGAGCCGCTGAAGCTGCCCGTGAAGCGGAATTAGGTGACGCTGCTGGACCTATGGAAGTTGATTTAGGTTCCGGCATCGACAACCTTTTTGACGCTGAAGAACTTAACGATTTAACCGAGTTAGATCGTTTGCTTCGCACTCGCAAAGACAAAGTAGACGAACTTCGAGATTACGTGCAAGGCGACGACGAATGGGATTTCGGGTTTGTTTACGATCTTAAAACCCGTTTTGATGACGCTCAAATAGATAACTTTGCAGCAAGCAATCTTACTGGAGCTAACGACGAGCTAGCGAAATTCTTTAGCAGGAACGCAGTAGACGACGCAGATTTGCTAAACGCAGGAATAGATCGCTGGCTTTTAGACAGCATTGATTACGAAGATGTTAGAGAAACGTTGCAACAAAAACTTGGTGCTACGGCTCTACGAAACATAGACGATCCTGTTCAACTTGGCGTAGAAACTTTAATGCGAAACAAAGCTGCATTGAATCGTCAGATTTATGCGCCTTTAGCGGTTAGAGCTAGCAACTCGTTTAGCGGTGTAGCTGGAACAGTTATTAACACTTCAGCGAAAGCTATTCGTGGACGCCGCATTGTGCAAATGTGGACTGAAAACACTGCTCAAAGATTCTTTCAAGCAGACGACATTTCTCAATCAACTAACCAGTTTGAACGCATGTTAAGAGACGCTACCCGTGTTATGTACAAAGGGCGGCGGCTTATGGAAACCGAAGAAATGGACCGGTACATGGGGGACTGGATCAATCTTCCTGACGCCGATCAGCGTCTTAGAATGTTCCAAGCTCTTACCGAAACATTAAACGAACGGTTAGCGAAACGAGTATACCCTGACAGTTCAAACGCCCAAAAAGCTTTAATGGACGGTTTGAACAAACAACTTGACGGAGCAAACGTTTATTTAGGTCAAGCAAAACCAGCAGGCGGTTTGTTTGGTGTTGACCCAAAAACGTCGCAAATAAGTTGGCGAGACGACAACGGATCACTCCAACGTTTCGGAGTTCCGCTTACAACTCAACAACTAGCAGCCGCTCGCATGGTCCCTCGCTACGATCTTATTAAAGACGCATTAGAAAAAATAGAAAAACAATCTGATAACCGCAGCATCCTTAAAAACTACATAGGCGAAGAGGGTTGGATTAACCCACGCAAAGTTCCCGAAACAGCAAGTCTAGTAGCCGACAATTTAATGAAAGTCTGGCGTCCTGCTGTGTTGCTTCGACCAGCTTGGCCTTTGCGAGTAGTAGGCGACGAAGCTTTGCGTGCTGCTTCTGTTGTTGGAGCTTTTAATCAGTTGCGTGGAATGCGTGCAGGCATGAGCGATATGCGTGTCGAGTTTTTGCGTAGGCGAGGCATCGACATTGAAGAAGCCGCTGTAAGTCGAATGCGAAGAGAACTTCGAGAAGAAGGCATAACTAATTTAGGTGACGACGCTGACGTTTACTTTGCTTACCGTGACCGTTTCAGCGATAACGCTATCGACAAATTGTATAAAGAAGAAATTTATGACGCTTGGGGTAAACGCCGTCACACTGGATTAGCTGCTCGCAGCATGGCAGGTTTTCTGTTATTTGGTCCTTTAGGCGCTGTTGGTGGCGGTCTTACAGGAATTATGGGGCAAAGCAAAACTGCTCGCCGGTTAGCTCAACGCCAAATCGGAGAAGCGTTTGCTCAAGACCTCAAATCTCGGGCAGACGATTTGTTAGAACAAGCCGCTAAAGAAGGCGTAAGCCCTGAACGTATAGCTGAACTTCGTCATACTGCTGGTTTGCTTATGGCTAGAGAAACTCATATTAAGAAAATGCTTAAAAAATATGAGTTAGACAAAGACTCTGTTGAAGGCCAAATTTTAACTGTTGCTGACGCTGCGGGCGCTCGACTAGAACAAGCTGGGCGTGCTCCTACAATGATTGCAGGAACTTTAGTGCGTCACGCTTTAGGCGACGAAACTGTTTCACGTGAAACAATGAATCAACGCATTAGCGCTGATCGCACTACGTCTCGCCTTATTGAAGGTGCGTCTACTCGTGAGCTAGGCCGCAATTTTGAAGGCCCAGAATGGCAAGTGTATACAAGCCAATCAGACGGTTTTGTGGACGCATGGAATCGGACAACTAACCGTCAGTGGAAAGCTCGCGGGAATGCTGATTCTCCTTCTAATCAGTATCTTCGCGAAGTGTGGTCTACTGCTTTTGATAACGAATCAGCGTACAAAGCAAACCTTGTCCGATTTATGAACACCCCTAAAGGCCGCCAAGTTTTAGACGCTTTAGGAGTAGACAAAAACCATGTAGACAGTTTTGTTGACGCAGTAGCAGCTAGCGCCAACGACATTATGCCGCAGTTTGTAAATGGGCGACGCATAGATTATTTCGATGAATACCGAGACCGTTTAAGTTCAGTAGACAGCGACGACATTGAATGGCGAGAAGTAGAAAAAACTCGTCGCCAAATTAGCAAAAACAGTAAAGACGAACTTACGGAAATTGATACTGCTTCAGGAATGAACATGACAAGGGGACCAGTAGAAGGCATTACCCCTTACTGGGAAGGCGGCAAAAACCTTCAAAATCTTACTAACGAAGCATTCAAAATCTTTGCCACGTTACCTACAGATAACTTAAGCCGTTTGCCTTATTTCCGAGCTTCGTACGATCAAGAAGTTGCTCGCCGGTTAGGTGCCTACGTTGACCCTGAAACGGGGACGTATCGTCTAAGCGGCGACGCTTTGCAAGACGTTGTAGACAGAATAGAAATGGCTGCTAGAGAAAAAGCTTTAGCTGACGTTCGTTACCTGTTGTATGACCTAACTGAATCCACACGAATGCAAGAAAGCCTTTCAAACATGATGCCTTTCTTGGGTGCATGGCAAGAAGTAATTTCTCGGTGGATTGGGATAACTAAAGAAAACCCAGCGTACGTTGCTCGTGTTCTCGACAATTTTAATTCAATTCCTGTTACCGAAGACGACGAAGGTAATCGGTGGATGATTCTCCGTATGCCTACACTCGCTGGAGCTACTGGTCCGTTACTTAAACCATTTGTTGGCAAACAACTTACTTTTAGTCAAGACGCTATGTCTATGTTGTCTTCAGGCGGTCCGGGTTTTGGTCCGCTTGTCACTATTCCTATTACAGAAATAGCTGTACAAGAACCAACTCTTGAAGAAACTTTAGAGTTTATGTGGCCTTACGGTTTACCCCAAGGCGACAGCCAATTTAGCCGAGTGATAGGGCAACTCTCTCCTGCATGGGTAAAAAGAGCTAAAGGGGCTGCTGTCGGTAGCGATGAACAAGAAAGAATTGTGTTGTCAATTATGCGAGACGCTCTTGTGCTTGCAAGACAAACCGAATCAACCGATGCACAATACGAAAATAAATATCAAGAGATATTGTCTGATCCTCTAAAAATGAACGAATTTATGGGGGATCTCCGAAGCAACGCTCGTCACTTGCTGGCAGCTAGAGCGTTCGCTTCAATGGTTCTTCCAACTTCTATGAAAGTTGATTCGCCGTACCAAACTTATTTAGACAACTATCGCAAACTTCGCGAAGAAGATCCTATTAACGCTGACGATCGGTTTATAGAAACTTATGGAGCCGAGTTTTTTGGCATTGTTCAACGAACTACTAAAACCAACAACGGAGTTTCTCCAACTATCGAAAGCTGGCAAACCTTCCAAGAGTACCAGCCACTTATCGAAGCGTACCCAGAAATTGGTGGGCTAGTAACTGCCAACATTGGGTCAACAACAGCGCAACGTTTTAACGAAGCAGTGTACCGAAGGCAACAATCTAGTACAGTCGCTCCGGGGTCAGAAGATCGGCAACGTGAACGAGTGCCACTAGAAGATTTCTTAGAAGGCCCAGACATTAAAGAAGGCTGGGAACTTTACCGAGATTTAGTTGATATTCGTGACGGCGAACTAACGGCTCGTAAACAAAGCGGCGGGTCAGGATCAATTAATTCTCGACAAAATCAAGATGTTCGCCAAGTTTACGATTTTGAGTTAGAACGTTTGAAATTTAGTCATCCAGCGTGGTGGCGGGCTTTTAACGTGCAAGACAAACTAAAAGATCAACGCAAATTTCAAGCGTTACGTGAAGTCGCTAACGACGAACGTTTGTCGCAACGTGAAGACATAGAAGTTCTTGTCGATTATCTCGCTGACCGAGAAACGGTTATTAATGAACTAAAAGCTAGAGAAGCTGCTGGAGGATCGTCTCAGTTAAGCGCTACAGCTAATCAAGACGTTGCAGAGTTGTGGGACTATATGCGAATGGAATATCGGTCTATTCTAGTGTTCACAGACATTTTCGACCGGTATCTCAATCGTGACGAAGTAGACGATTCTACGTGGAGTAAAGCGTAATGGTACAAAGCGCAACTAACGATTTTGCAACAATGAAAACTACTGCTACGGCTAGTGGATTTGTTCCGGGGTTTGTTCCCGAAACAAGAAACGATCCAGTTGTGGGAATTCGTGAACGAGAAGTGTTCGAAGGGCCGCCTATGTATGGGGCTACTCGCACTTATGAGGATCGTATTAGGCAAAGCGATTATTACGCTGAGTTTGCTGCATTAGAGCAGGAAGAACAAGAAGCTTATGCTGAGGCGATGTTCGCTGCTGGTTGGGGGGAAAGGTTTAATATTGAAACTATTGACGAAATTTATCAACCGTATGTTATTCAAGGAATGCTTGAAACTGGTTTGAGAAGAGCGGCTGATTCTATGCTAATTGGCCGTTCAGATCTACCTGATTGGGAGCAAGCTTTAGCGGGCGCTGAAGAAACTTCTTTACAAGAGGCTTTAGCTAAACTTGACGGTGAAAAACCTCAAATTCGTTACATGGACCGGGCAGGTTTAGAAGAAACCGCTGACGCTTATTTCAACCGGTATTTAGGTCGTAAAGGAACTAGCGCCGAGTTGTCTTCGTTTGTTGCTGGTATTCATGCAGCGCAGAAAGCTGGTTTGAAAGGCGCAGAAATTGATGTGGGGGGACGTGCGTTAGAGTTCGCTCGTGGGGCTGATCCTCGGCGTGCTGAAGGTATGGAATATTCGCGAGCGGCTAGTTCTGCGATGAAAGCGTTAGGGATGTCGTTCTAATGGTCTTGTCTACAGAAAACCAAGCGTACGAACTTTTAGTTAGATTGTTTGAAGAAGCTAAACAGGATTTAGCAGACAAAGCGGCGGGAACTCCAGAGGCTCGCAAAGCTCGAACTGATGCGCGACGCCGACATAGCCGCAGATCTAACGAGTTTAGTTCTTTAAGCCAAAAAATTAGTGAATGGGAAGAATGGAAAAAAACGCCCGGTGCGTTTGCTGCTGATGCTCAAGTAGAAAAGTGGGAAGAAATTTTTGGGACAAGTTCAGGTTGGGACGGCGAAGATGCCGAAGATCCTGACGCTGACGCTGGTTCTTTTTTTCGTTCTAAAATTGCGGACGCTAAAGAAAAACAAGTTGGTTTACAAAAAGAAGTTACTCGCCTGCGTAGCGAATTAGACGCTGCGGAAGACGAGTTTTCTAATCCTGATGTTGCTCGTCGTCGTCAAGAAGCTGAACTTATTAGTGTCGGGGAACCTTCAGCAGAAGAAATGATTGATTGGCTTGTCGGGGAACGAGAAGACGATGCTGAGTTAGTTTTTCGGGACGAGTTGCGAGCGTTAAGTGAAGGGCAAACAGAATTTGAATATCCTGATAACCCATTGGGATCGCGTGTTGAAACACCTATTCCTCAAAAAGACAGAGAAGGGGTATTAAGTTACGAAGGGCGTCTTCAGCTTAAAGAAGTTATAGACGACCGGTTGCTTCCTTACTCAGGGCCTGCGCCGGGAGAATTAGACACCGAACCTCTTTCTGCGGGCGAAGAACTTTCTGAATCAGAAATGATTAGAGAAACTCCTATCACTACTCGTGATATGGAGATGCAAACAGAGTTTGAATCAGAGCTTGCACGTCAAAGAATTCAACGAGAAAACCGTGGACGTGACCGAGGATTCGATCAACGCCTCCAAGAATTTGGAGCACCTGTAACAAGTGGCGCAGACGAAACTACCGTGTTTACCGAAGGGCAAGTTCGGGTAAATCCGACGACAGGTTTAACAGAAAAATACACTGGCGGACAATGGGTTACTGGATCTGAAGGCGCAGACGGGGAATGGGTACCGGGCGGCACAACGGAACGTGAGATTCTGCAAGGGATCGGTGAAACGTTTGATGTCGCTGCTCAGTTCGGTTATCGCTTCTTTTTGTTTGAACCGGGAACGCAGAACCCTCGTCAAGACATGCTTATCACTGATACTGAGCTTTTAGCTGAAGGTGGTTATAGCGAACCTGTCAATGTTCTTCAATACATCAAAGATCAAGGTTTAAGCGATCCAAACGAAATTCGTGCAGCGTTTTCAACAACTAAATGGTTTGCTGACACTAATGAAACTATGCAGCAATTCGATTTGGAATGGAGTGCTGCTGGTTCTCCGGGGTCGTTAAACGACGAAATTACTTTGCGTCGCCGTGAACTTATAGCTGACCAAGAAAACTATATTCGTGACCAGTTAGCGTTGTTGGGTCTTGAAGACAAAGTAACTGACGATCAAATAACTGATCTTGCTATTTTGGCGAAACGTACAGGCATGGACAATCAGGCTGTGCGTCAAACAATGACAGACGTAAACAGCGAGTTTCTTAACTTTACGTCGTTTGCTGGTGAGATGGACACAGGTTTGTTGGGGGTTTACAAATCAGGTGTCGAAAACATGGCAGGCCAATACATGATCGGGTTAAGTGACGCTTCGCTTGACGAATGGGTTACAGGCATGTTTGAGTCCGAAGATCCTGAGTTGCAATTAGCTCTTTATCGTGAAGAAATGCAGCAGCTAGCAAAAGAACGGTTCCCAACTATTGGCGGGTTAATAGATCAGGGGATGACACCTAAACAGTATTTTGCTCCGTATAAAGATAAAGCGGAGTTGTTGTTGGAACGCCCTGTTGATTTTATGGGAGGGGACGCTAATTGGTTTGACAAGATTGCTAATGGTACTCCTGATAACGAAACGGGTAGTCGTGTTATGACTTACACTGAAGCTAATAAGTTTATTCGTGGGCTTCCTGAGTGGCAGACCACTAAGAATGCGAATGATGAGGCTCGTGAGATTGCGGACAATATCGGTCGCATGTTTGGATTCGTGGCGTAATGGCTAAATTTGAATTAGGTGACCCTTACACGGGTAAGGAATACACTAGCCAAGGCAAAAAAGTCAATATGGCAGACGGCACCTATGTAGAAGGTGGTGTTCGTTATATCTATACCGGCGAAGATGACGAAGCAGGTAACCCATTGTTTGCGCCTGAAGGCGGGTGGAGTACACCTACCGCGGCGCAAGACGATGCTGATGAGGCTTACGCTCCGGGCACGGAACTAAACCCTATAGACCCTATAGATAACCAGCCAAGGCTTCTTCAAGTGCGTCGTGCTGACGGGTCTTTTCAACCGGGAGCGTATTACCCAAATCCTGATTACTACGTTATGCCTGTCAAACCGGCTGACGCAGACAGCGCTCCTCCTGACGCAAACGGAAACTACAAATATTTTACGACTACTGATTCTCGGGGAAACACAGTCTGGAATATAAACCCTGATTACAACAGCGGAACTAAATCCGGCACTACACCCGGTAGCGCTCTCACCCCAGAACAACAAGCCGCTCAATTCACAGCCGATAAAGGCACTCAACTTGCCCGAGACACTTTAGAAAGCCTATTGCGTCTCATGTTCGGCAATAACCCTGCTTACGCTAGCGACATCACTCGATTAACTGGCGAACTTGAACAATTAATGATTGACGGGGCTTCCGAATTAGAAATCACGCAACGTATTCGTCAAGACGCCGCTTACACCACCCGTTTTCCCGGTATGGCTTTGCGAGCCGCTGACGGTCTCCCAGCTATCAGCGAAGCCGATTACATTGATCTTGAACTTGATTACCGTGGCGCTATGCGTAGAGCCGGTTTAGAAGAAAAGTTTTACGAAGACCCGAAACGGTTTGGTGAACTTATCGCTGGCGACGTTTCTGCCGCAGAACTCACAAGCAGAGTAGCTTTAGCAGAAGCAGCTTTAGATGGCGCTGATCCCGCAGTGTTAGAACAGTTAGAGCGTTTCTACCCTGAAATGGACAGAACGAAACTTATCGAATACTACCTTGACCCTGAAGAAGCGATAAATCTGTTTGAAGAAGAACGCAGGCAACGAGCCGCAGGACTATCTGTCGCCAGTTTGCGAGCTACCGGGCAAGGACTTAACCGGGGAATTGCTGAAGCGTTAGAACGAGAAAACATTCAGAATCGAGAAATCCAAACAAGACTTGGACAACGAGCCGGTTTAACCCAGCGAACATTAGGTGAAGCTGCTGCGATGACTGCAAGCGAACTTGCTTCAGGCGAATTTGGTTTAGAAATGGATCAAGCCACTCGTTTGCGTCGCCGCCGTGAAGAACGTGTCGCCGGATTTGGTGGACGCAGCGGGGCTTTGTCAAGCAGCGCAGGCATTCAAGGACTTGGCACCGCCGAATAGTTGATTTCTGGTTTCTATGTAGCTATCGTTATAAATGTTGATTGGCCCCTTCGGGGAGAGCTACCAACAAAACCTCCATCTTCGGTACCACCGCCGGGATGCGTACAGGTCAGGTGAGTGACAAATGACAGACAACGATTCCGTCGAAAGTGACGAACTCGAAGTTGACAGTCCATCCGAGTCGAAACCGAATTGGCGCCGAGAACTCGAAACTCGAGCAACCGACGCTGAAGCAAAGCTCGCTCAATATGAACGGCGAGATGCTTTCCGGTCAGCAGGATTAGATCCTGATGACACTAAGGTCAGCTACTTTGTTAAAGGGTACGAAGGCGAATTGACTCCCGAAGCTATCGCAGCGGAAGCTACGGCAGCAGGGTTTCTTAACGGCGAACCAGCCGCACAGCCTGAAACACCTCCTCGGTACGATGCTGAACTCATGGCCGAAAAGCGTATAGCTATGGCAGGTGAGGGAGGCGACCCGGTAAGTAATCCTGATTTAGACGCAAGAATTAAAGCAACAAAGAACCCAGAGGAACTGCGAGCTTTAATGGAGTCTGAGGGTTACCTTTGGAACGCCACTACCTGAGTTAGCCACTGACACGGAGTCCCTCTCCCCTTAGGACTTCATCATGGCAATGACAGGAACCGGACAGGTATCTTCCTCAACCGGTGCATTTGAGCAGATGGCGTACTTCGCTCTTCGCTCCAACCCTTTATACGAAATGATCGCAGACGTTCGGTCAACAGCGCAAACACACAACGGCGCAAGCGTCACATTTGATATTTACGACAACATGGCAGCGGCTACAACTGCGTTGGGTGAAGCTACGGATGTAACTCCCGTTCAGCTTGGTGACACAACTGCGGTCGTTACTCTCGTAGAGTACGGTAACGCTGTCGAAACAACTGCAAAGCTCCGTGGAACTTCGTTTTTAAACGTTGACGCTGACGCTGCAAACATCATTGGTTACAACATGGTTGACTCGCTCGATCAGGTTGTTGCTGCTGTTGCAGCCGGTGGCACCAACGAAATTCTGCCTGCGGGTCGTGCAGCTACCGCTAACATTCAAGCAGGTGACGACATTACCGCTGACCAGACTCGTACCGCTGCTGCAAAGCTGCGTAACGCTTCTGCTCCGGGCTTCGAAAACGGCAACTATGTTGGGATGATTCACCCTAACGTAGCGTTTGACCTTCGTAGCCAAACTGCGGTAACTGACGTAATCGCATACCAGATCCGTCAAGACGGCCAAGCTGTCCGCAACGGTTCAATCGGCACATGGGGTGGCGTAGAGTTCATTGAGAACCCTCGCGCACACATCCAAGCTGGTGTTGGTGTTGCTGGTATTGACGTATACGACACTGTGATTGCGGGCCGTCAGGCTCTCGCAAAAGGTTTCTCCCGTGCCCCCGGCTTCGGAGAACAACCACAAATTGTGTACGGACCAACAACTGACTACCTTCGCCGCTTTGTGTCAGTCGGCTGGTACCACTTGTGCGGATACAGCAGGTTCCGTGAAGCATGCCTCCAGCGTGTAGAAAGCGCTTCAAGCCTCTAAAGGTTTGACGCATAGGTTTGGGAGGGTCAAGGTTCCCCCTTTCCCTTGGCCCTCCCATTACCTCCTATTTCTTTGCTACGCTTAACGTAACTACTAAAGGTTGGATTTAATGCCGAAAGTTGGTAATAGACATTTCAGTTATTCTGCTAAAGGGCGGAAAGCTGCTAATGCTTATGCAAAGAAAACAGGGAAAAAAGTTACTAACACCCGAAAGAAGGGTAAACGATAATGGCCGGATCAAGCAGCGACGGAAACGTAACTATCCGACCTAAACCCATAACTGGGACCGGAGGAGTCAACCGTGGCTAGCGGCCTTTACGCAACACCGTTAAAAAACAATTTAACGCAGACAACTAACTTTCAAATAGATTTTGATGATACAACCGCAGGGCGCTTTAAGTGCATGTTGGTTACCGGGTACACCCCTAACTTTGAAACTCATTCAGTTAAATCTGATGTGAGTTCGTTTGAAGTAAGCGGAGCCGGATATTCAGCGGGTGGTGAAGCGTTGACTGGCGTCACGTTTGCTGCGTCTGGTGGCGCTGCCGCAGCGATCCTCACTTGGGACGCCGCAGATGTCACTTGGTCAGCGAGCACGATTACTAACGCTCAAGGCGCTGTAATTTACAACACCAGTGAAACAAATGAACCTCTTATCGCTTACGTCGATTTTGGGGGCAGTTTTTCAACTACGTCGGGTACGTTCCAAATTGTTTGGAATGCGTCCGGCATCTTTACTTTGGACGTAACCCCGTAGGAGGGATGAAATGGCAACGAATTTCCCAACGTCGTTAGACGTAACTACCACGGGCGGAAATCTCCCGAACACTATTCTGGATAGCACTGAGCTTGATGCTACGAACTTTTTGCATGACGAAATGCACGTCAATGTAAATGAGTCGTCTGTGGCTATCCAAACCAAAATGGGGATCGGTTCGTCAACTCCTTCCGCTGCTGGGCAGGTGCTTACTTGTGACACGAGTGGCACTACCACATGGCAGGCGTTAGACGTACAAAATTCACCTATTCCTTTAATCTTGGCCTTATCGTAGGAGCAATCAATGGCTAATACTTTTAAGGTGCTCAACTGGTCGGCAGCAAACGCCGCTGGTAGTAACACCTACACCGTCCCGGCTGCAACTACGGCAATCGTGTTGCAGTTACAAGCAGCGAACGTTGGTTCCGGCACTCATCCTGTGAGCGCAACTGTGGCAGATACTTCTGCTGGTAACACCGAGTTCATAGCGAAAGCTGTGTCGGTTCCTCTTAACGCTGCTATTGGCCTTGTTGCCGGTAAGCAGGTGTTGGAAGCTACTGACGTGCTTGACGTTTTTTCAGATGCAGTTTCACAGATTGACGTAACGCTTTCTATATTAGAAATTAGCTGATCCTGTGACCGGTATTTCGGCAGGTAAGACGTGGAGTAGGATCGGAGCCGAAGTTGCTCCGACTTCTAGTGCTGCGTCTGGTGTGTGGCAGATTCAAGAGGTTGCTGAGAATGTGGGGGCTGGTACTTGGCCTGCGCCTCAAGGGGGTTGGGAAGTCATATCTACGACTGTTGCAGACAGTACGACCTCCACTTACAACTTCACTTCGATTCCTCAGACGTTCCGAGATCTTCGCATGGTTATTTCTGCCGCCAGAACCGAAGCGTTCGGTGACCGAACGTTAATGTACGTTGATATTGGTAGCGGCATTGACACCGATTTAACAGATTACGGTGTGCGTACGGTATCGGGTAGCTCATCCTCGTCTGGTTCTATGGCTGTAGTAACAGCCGACAATTACAACGGTGTTTTACAAGACTTTCCGGGCCAACCAGATAACGGCGTCAGCAACTCCTCAATTATTGATTTTATGGATTACGCCAACACCTCAAAATTACCAACTGCGATTATTTGGCAAAATGGTGTAGGCCAAGGCACGTTTGCTTTTAACAATGTTCACGCAGGCTGGAACTACGACGGCGCTGTGGGAGCGGTGACAGGGTTACGCATTACTCGCCCGACTACCACTAGCAATTATTATTACAAGGAGCCGACGACGTTCACGTTGTTTGGTAGAGGGACGGCGGACTGATGGCTGACTTCGAGATAATTACTGAAGGTAAAATAAGCAACAGTACGACGAACAACATTCAGTTCAGTTCGATTCCTCAGACGTACCAGCATTTAGAAATTACGGTTTCTTGGCGCAGCAACGCAGGCACTGGCGACGTTTACCCTTACTTTCAAATGAACGGCGAAACCGGCAGCACATACGGTAGCGCCGGTTGGGTCAGCACTTCAGCAAGTAGCGGCGCAGTAAGTCGTGTGACTCAATACGAAAACATCGCTACTAGCGGTTATTGTGGACTTATGGCATCAAGCGGCTTTACGACAGGAGCTTTTGCCGTTGCAAATATGATCGTGCCTAATTACACGAACACTACCGAATACAAAATAATGATGAGTAGAGGCGCACAAGGCTCGGGCGATTTTATTGACGGGATGTCTTTCGCTTTAGTTGGTGGAGTATCAACCACGTCAGCGGTAACCCAAATTGATTTACTTTCTTGGCCCCCCGGCGGAACAGACTACTACGCCAGCGGCACGTCTTACATGCTTGCAGGATATAAGGCTTAAACATGGCAGACGCAATCACCCACATTTCAACAATTACCCCGAGCACAAGCAACATTGAATTCACTAGTATCCCAGCAACGTATGATGATCTGTTGCTTATTGGAACATTGAAAGGCGACAGCACTACTTTTTATACGCCAGCAAGCGCCAACAACTACATTCGGTTTGGGAACAGCAGCACATACTGGAACGCAGCTAGCAACTACAACTACCAGATGCTTTACGACCGCTACTCCAACAGCACCTTTCTTGGGTACCAAAACAACAATGCGAGCGCAGGAACATCAGACAAAATTACAGCGTGGCCGATACCCGGATCAGCTAACGACACTTACAATCCGGCAGGATTTTGGTTGTACATCACGGCTTATCGGAACACAACTGGCTCAGTGGGTATAGGTTGGCAGTTGTTTCAGGGCGCTATAAGCAATAGCACCAACGCCGAACAAATTGTGCAGTTAAACGCAGGCACGCTACCCAACACAGGTACCATCGCCGCTCTTGACCGAATCTATATAAATTGTGGTAATGGCAACTTTACGACCAGTTCTAAAGTGTCGTTGTACGGAATCAAGAACTCGTAGGAGAACAAGCCGATGAAACAAAGTATTAACTGCACCACGGGCGAAGTCACGATCGTGGACTACACCGACGAAGAAAAAGCAGCAGCCGCAAAAATGGCGGAAGATGCTGACAAAGACTTCACAAACATTCGTGCTTCACGCAACCAGCGACTGGCTGGTTCGGATTGGACACAGGGCGCTGACTCGCCACTGAGCAATTCTAAGAAAGCAGAGTGGGCTACTTATCGTCAAGAGCTTCGTGATTATCCGTCAACGGCGAGCAAAGTTTCCGAGCTTGGTGCTTGGCCGGTGGAGCCGAGCTAATGACTTATGGTGAGAACGGCTCTGTGATAGGGCCACAGAACCTTCCCACTACTAGTGCTGCGCCGGGTGTGTGGTCGTTGGGGGAGATCGCTGAATCGGTGCGTGACGGCATTTGGCCTGCCCCGTTTGGGGGTTGGTTTGCTAGCTGGAATCCGGGTATTTACACGGACACTGCTTCAGGGGACAAGGTAGCTACTGCCAAGATCTCGCTTGATTCCAGCGACAACATTTATATTTCGTGTACCCAGTATGACACCAGCGCAAGTATGGCTTGCCCTGCAATAGCTAAGGTTCAATCAAACGGCAACGGTTTAGTAAATAACAACAAGTTTGAAATTGGTTCTGGCGGGACTGGTTACTACAGCCGGTTGCTGAACTTGACCGCTGCTGGCACGAATCTTTATATATCGGGTGACACTAAAGCTTTTGCGGCTTCGCCAAACGAGTGGAGGGCGTGGCGAGCAAAACTTAACTCGTCGTATGCCGTGCAATGGTTTGGTGATAACGGTACAACTCCTGCTGCTGGTGACGGCCAGATGTACAAGAGTCCGTATGACACTTACGGCAGCACCAATATGGGATTAAAGGTTGCTCCTAACGAGAGCTACGCTATCCATGTCTTTTACGGTTATGACAATAGCTTTGGTGGTTCGGCAGCGTATCTGCCCATAATGATGCCGGTTGATCCTGCTACTGGTAACAATCTGTGGCAAGGCGGCAGCAACTATTACCCAGTTATGATTTATGCAAATCCTGTTGCTTTTGGGTCTTACCCGACGGGTCTAGGCATAAACAACGGTCGGTTTGCTTACGTCAACCGTGACTTCAATACAAGTTACAGTGGCTACAACAACCAATACGGTGAGGATTCCAACCAATTTTATAATGGTTGGTCTGGGATGCAGTCGGCTCGACTGGCCCCTGTAGGCAGCGGCGGTTCGTTCGCTGGTGTTTACGCTAATTCTCCGAAGATTGGTCCGTATAGGGCGACCGGAACTCCGGGCGAATATTACTGGAATGGCATTTTTGACGTTGTGGGCGGGACTTATAGCGGTAACGCTTACATCAGCAAGTGGGACCCGTACACAGGTGGCTATTCAGGTTGGAGTCTGGGTTACCGTTACGCAGTAAACGCAGCGGACAGCCCAGCAACACCAACACAGTTTGACTGTGCGTCCCCTCCGATCAACGACTCAACTGACACTCACTGTTATTTCATTGTCAGAGACAACGGCAATACTCCTTCACAGAGCTATTTAATTAAGCACGACATCGCTAATCAAACGAACATTTGGCAGCGAAAGATTCTGGTTTATCGTACTGCTGATGGCACCGGTGTAACGAATCAAGCTTATTTTGCAAGTTTGCAGATCGATTCCACAGACGAATATCTTTATGGCATTGCGACTCTTACAACGGACAGCGTTGACCGTAACGAGTGCATTGTGTTCAAACTCCCCACCGACGGCGAGGGTTCAGCAACGTACACGGTTGGTGACTACACCATCGTCTACGGCGCTTCCACTGCTACGGGAACAGCAGGTGACATTCTTGCGTTTAACACTGGAGCGCTGGGACAAAATCAAACTAGTTTTTCTAACACCGGCACAGCGACGACGGCTTTAACGCAACCTACTGAAACGTGGACTAAGGGTTAAGCATGGCAAGCGACTACTACTACACAACGGGACCGAACGCAGGGCAAGCGAAACCGGGAACCCGACCTGAAACAAATACTATTGATGAGGTTGAGATTCACGAAATTCCCGAGTTTGCTCTTCCTTTACCAGACGACTTTGATTCTGTCCCTTACGACTACGACCCTGTAGCTGGCGCTTGGGTCAAACTAATTGATTAAGAGATGAATGTTGTTGATGCACCCAACAAAGTAACCAGCGGACGACCTTTGTCGCCCGTCGGTATTGTCGTGCATCACACCGCTTCAAACGCTAAAGCAGACCCCGACGCTGTTATCGCCATGTGTGTACGTGGCGTCAACAAAGTACCCGGACCGCTTTACAATTATCTCATTAAACGTGACGGCACCATAGTTACGTTGACAACTGAGAACGTGAAAGCAAACCACGCTGGACGGGGCATGCAAACCGTCCTGACTCGTATGCAGAAAAACCTTCCTGTTACGGGAAACGCTACCGGCCCCGGAAAGATCAGTGCGAATGGTCGCCTTATCGGGGTTTCTATTATTAACGACGGTTTAGGGCAAGATGTTCCCGAGGCTCAGATGGACGCATTGGTAGACTTGTGCGCCTTTCTGTGCGACGGGCACAACTGGAATCCTGATGTGGCAGTAGCGGGACATAAGGAATGGACTTCACGTAAAGTCGATCCTTCGTTCTCGATGCCAGATCTACGGGCACTTATCCGTCGCCGCATGGTTAGTGACACGCCGACAATGGTGTTACCTAAAGAACCTGAAGATGGACTGGTTTCTTATCCGGGTTTATTGAAGAAGGGTTCAAGGTCTCACGCTGTTCGCTTTGTGCAAGCCTGCGTGGGTGCCCAACAAGATGGTATTTTTGGGCGTGTCACCCAAGCAAAGGTAATCAGGTGGCAACGGGCCTTCGGCCTTAAACCAGACGGCATAGTTGGCCCTGCTACATGGGAAGCTATGAAGATCAAAAGGACAGACATTGTTCACCCAGCGTTTTATTAAAGACTCATTAGAGCGTGGCGTAGCTACGTTCGCTCAGGCTTGGGCTGCTGCTATGGCGGTACCCGGCCCAGATTGGGGCGACTCCTTGAAGATTGCAGGGGTCGCTGCTCTTATTTCTATCGCGAAGGCTGTTGCGGCTACCCGTGTGGGTGACCCGGAAACTGCTTCTATAGGTAAGAGCTAGCCTCTTCAGAGGGATGGGTCTTTGCGATGACGTACCGGCAGTCAGGCATACAATATAGACAGGCCAGTTTCGCTTATAACCAGAGCGATTCTACGGTCAATGTTGGTGTTATTGGCGTTGTCGCAACGATCCCTACCTCTATTGATTTCCCGTACCGCAAGTCGGGGATGTCGTATAGGGATTCTCTTTACACTTATAGGGAACCGGCTTCATCAGGTAACGCTTACACGGTTATCTGTTCCCCTGCCACGGTAGGGGTTACTACTCAGTTCTCTGCGGTAGCTGGCAAACCGGCAACGGTTAGCCCTGCGACTATCGATGTAGACGCTGGGGTAGCGGCAAGCATAGATGTTGACGC
>CEQP01165346.1_pt1 | contig 23486 bp, 21 predicted proteins | sample 356291 | NCBI WGS metagenome assembly CEQP01 (sample SAMEA2621221, study PRJEB7988) | marine metagenome | isolation source: saline water (ENVO:00002010), including | reverse complement strand
TAGCTTTACTTATAAATCGTAGTGATAAGTAGACTTAAACTGCCGATCTGCAAAAGATAAAGATGGTGGTGATGGGTAGACTTGAACTACCGACCTGCGGGTTATGAATCCGCCGCTCTAACCGGCTGAGCTACATCACCATATATAAAATTAATTATTTCAATAGTTTATCGCGTAATAAATCGGTCTTTTTACTATTAGCATTATTCGCTTTCTGTCTCTAGCATCTGTAATGCATAATTCAAAGTACCTTCGCCATCCACGCGTTCTCTGAAACTTTCAATAAATATCTTACCAACTATTTCATTATTCAAGTCAATAACAAAAACTCCAGGATGAGGAATTCCATAGGCAGGATCTCCTGGTGAATATTGTTCATTTAGTATGCCTAAAGCATTCATAGTCGTAGCGTCAATATCAGAAATAAACTGATAAGTTAAATTGCCTGTATTAACAAACTCTTCCTGGAGATCAGGTGAATCATAAGTTATGACGACCATACCAATACCAGCCTCTTCGTAATCTTCTGCATAGTTTTGCAACTGCACGAGTTGCGCTCTACAAAAAGGTCACCAATCAACGGAACGAATTGCAAAAACAACTAGCCCTTTTTCCTCATAAAATGATTGAACATCATTAATCTCCTGGCCCCTATATATTGCTCTTATAGATGGAAAGTCAGTGCCTATAGGCAAACCTGGATCGAAAGAATCAGAGTCTTCATTAAGAAACATATCATCTAAATTTGGTTGAGCCTGCAACGGCTGCATTGACACTCCAAGTCCTACCATAAAAAACAATACAGCAAAAAAATTGGATAATTTCATTCGCAAAGTCCTGCGCTTTTGTTAGATCATCATTATACAGTTGCTTTACTAAGCAAACTTCAATTTAGCTTCAAGAATTTAAAAAAGGGACTACAGCATTCAAAAATGCTGTTGGATCTTGAAGTTGCGGGCAATGCCCAATTTGTGGCAGTTCCTGGAGAATAGAACCTGAAATTCCTGCCTTAAGCTCATATGAAAGAGCAGGTGGTGTTGTTGCATCAGCGAGGCCAACAACAATTAATGTGGGATTATTAATTTCACTTAATTTTGGTCTATTATCTAAAAACGTAAGTGCAAGCGCAGCATTCGCAAAAAGACTTGGATCGGCCTGTGCAAGATAATGTCGTCGTCGGTTCATAATAGACGGATTCTCAACAATAAAATCCTCAGGGAACATTCTTTTAATAGCGGCATCCAGAACCGAATTCATTCCTTCATTTATGGCCTTATTCGCTAAAACTCTTAACGCTTCTTTTGCTGGCTCAGGAAAACCAGCGCCCGTGTCAACCAGTACTAATTTATCAAAGCTGACCCCATGACGAATCGCGAGAGTGCTAGCAACAAAGCCCCCAAAACCATTACCTACCAAATGAGCATCAGTCGGCAATAATAAAGCCTTCATTGTTGCTGCAGTTAGATCAGCATATGATTCAATTGTTTGACCAATTGGGCCTAGTGACGAACCAAAACCAGGGAAATTTATACGAGTAACACGAAACTGCCTACTTAAATAGTCAATCACCTCATCATAAACCGTCATTTCTGCCAGAAGCGTTGGTAACAAGATCAAATCTTGTCCTGCTCCAGTCTGCTCATATTCAACCTGATTGTCGGCAACCAGAAGGTTTGGCATTTATAGTTTCCAAAAACTTTAAATTAAACTCATTAACAAGTTATCAGCTATATTTTATAGCAGGTGACATTGAGTCAGAAATAAAAAATTGGCGCATATTTAATATATATATCCACCAGCAAAAACTGCACTTAACACGCAAAAATTTATTTATACATTGCAGAATCATTTTAGATCTGATCAATAAAAATTTTCATGCGTTCCCTAGCTTCAGCATTAGGCATACGCCCAAGCGGGGCTCTAGCATTCTCTGCCATATGATCAGGGCTACTAGTTTCCGTAAGCACACATGTAATAGTTGGATGAGAAAGTATGTACTTCAAAGAAAACTGGGCCCAGCTTTCGCAGTCGAACTCCTCTGTCCAATCTGGGAGTGGCTGTCCTTGTAAACGTTGAAAATATGCTCCATTCATAAAGGGACGGTTAAGAAGAACCGCTAGCCCCATATCCTCTGCAAGGGGCAACAAGCGTTCTTCTGCACGCCTTTCTGAGACTGAGTAGTTCATCTGAACAAAGTCGGGTGTCTCGCGACCTAAAAACTCTTCAAGTTGCTCATAAAGTCGATATTCAGAAACGGTAACGCCAATATATCTGGCATGTCCTTCTGCCTTCCATTGCTTTAAGTTTTCCCACTGTGTATCTAAATCAATCAAGCTAAAAATCTGAACAAGGTCAATAGTATCTCTGCGATATAGCCTCTGAGTTTCACGAAATTGCTGAATCCCAGCTTCCTTTCCAACCTGATCAATCTTTGTTGTAACGAAAAGAGAATCACGAAGATCTGGGGCACTCAAAACCTGACCAAGTCCGGCATCGTTCTCAGGGTTTCTTGGCCATGTATCAACTACACTACCGCCGCTATCGCGAAGTGTCCGCAATACCGAAGCGAGCGGATCAGTGCCATTAGAGGATATCTGAGAAACCACCTTGCTCGATCCAAGCCCAATGACAGGAAGAGATTCTCCTTTTCCAGGTATCGGTCTCTGTGGCATCTGAGTTTGTGCCAACAATGCATTGGATCCTAGCCCAGAAACACCAAGAGCAGACATCGTAGCAATAAATTCTCTTCGTGTAGGCGCATATTTTTCAGTTACTTTTTTTATCATGGCACTCACTCCAATAACCTAAAAGTCATTTTTATTTCATATAACGATCAAAAAATTCTATGGAATCAGAAATGGCCTCACGCTGGACCTCATCTGGCGCATAATCACCATCACTATCTCGCCACACATAGACGAAACCGTGTACGTCATGATCATAACTCTTCCATTCCACGTTTTTACCTGCTTCTGAAAGAAGCTCATAGTTGACTCGGAAAACAGGCTGATTATGGTCTCGGCTTCGACCTTGAACAAATATTGGAGTGTCGATGTGACCAATCCGAGCCATAGCAACTTCTCTATCTATCGCTTCATGCGTTGCTTGCACTGCTAACTGAAGGCTATCTGCATTATAACTATCTGATGTTTCAAGCGATGACATGCCATCTTCACCATACTCTTCTGAACTAATTTCAGAGAGTGATGAAACCTGCCCTCGCGCCATAAAACCTGCAGAAGCAGGTTCAGATGCTATTCCAGCAGCCAGCCCATCATAGATGCTCGTTATTTTCATGAGCATTTCACCAGCATGGCTAACGCCCATCCATCCAACCCTATTGGGATCAATGTAAGGCAGCGCTCCTACATAATCGATAATCCTAATGGCATCTTCGTATTCTAAGGGGGCTCTATTAAATACAGGTCGACCCGACCAAGGCTGCGCCAGCAAGGATTCTCCACCATATACAGGAATCTCTACCTCAGAACGGTAACGTAACCAAGCAACCGCATAACCAGCTGCAAGAAACTGCTCAAGTGTCCAGCCACGGTTATGGCTATAGTCCTTTACGTACTGATACCCCTCACCTCCATTACCAGAAGAAAACAATACAATTGGGAAAGGCCCATCACCTTCTGGCTTACGAAGCCCAATAGGTGTGAGCAACCCATCGTCAGTTGAGATCAGATGGTAAGTCACCGGAATGTCTGATCCAGCTATACCCTCTGTATGATAGATAAGACCATCTTGGGCACCTGCCCCTGAAGATACGATCAATGCAAATAGTAGTGAAACAGACAAAATTAGCTTATGAATTTCTTTCATTATTTCCACCTAAAGGCTTGGGAATGAGACCCTAAACATTAAATATAAAAGTAAGTATAGCCTGACGCCAAACTCACCACCTCACACTGAACTAAAAGTAGGCCAATAAATAGATAACAGATAGCCGACTATCACTACAACGATCAGTGCAAGCAGGCAGGCCCAGAAGCCCTTCACTGCCATTGTTTTAAGATTAATTCCATAACCAGCGGCAACCGCTGGACCTCCAGCTGAGGTTGGCAACATAAAACCGCAGTTTCCTACCGTCGTCACGATGTAAACGAATGGCAAGGGATTTAAACCTAAGCTTTGGAAAGTACTAATCGTGATAGGAACAGTAATAGCAATAGCAGCTGTATTGTTGGTGATTTGAGTCATCAGAATAGTTAGCGCAGCAAAAACGAAAACAGCAAGAAGGCCACCTTCACTAGCGTAAGGCAACAATGCCTCAGCAATGTAACTTGCTGTTCCAGTCTCAGTGAGCACACGCCCCAAAGCTGTACCGCCAGCGAAAAGGTAAAATAGTCCCCACATCATCTTGCCCTGGGCGTACTCCCAGGTCATAAGATTTTCTCCTTTCGTACGCACAAGAAAACAGATGATGGCACAGCATAAAAAGGCATAGGCTGGGGTTAAAGAAGGTATTAACTCAAAGTATAAGGGTCGACTGAACGCAAGAAGTGCAGCGCCTGCAAACAAAAAGAAACCCCATTTTTCCTGGCTACTCATTGCACCAAGAGACTTAAGTTCAGATAAAAAGAAATCGCGAGTACCCTCTATTTCTTTAATCTCTGGTTTGAATGCGAACCGGACATAAATAAATGTCACGATCATGACAGCAAGACTTAAGGGTAAAAAACGTGTCACCCAGGTTGCAAAAAGAAACTCTTCGCCAGTAACCATCTCCTGAATATATTCAACGGTAAGCAGATTAGGCGCCCCACCAAGTGGACTTGTTGCACCTCCTGCACTAGTTCCCCATGCCACTGCTATCACTAATGCAGTACCAAGATTACTCTCCCACAAATCTTCGATACCAATAAATTTCAACATGGCAACGACAATAGGAATCATGGTTGCAGCAACAATAGTGTTAGGCAGAAACGCGCTAAGGATCATTCCAATAGCAAACCAGGACATAATTTGTCGTGTTGTATTCGTGCCGACCCCAATCAATGAGACAAGGGCAATACGCCTATCTAATCCCCATCGTGTCCAACACGTAGTTAAAACATTTGCAGACAAAAGAAGAATTACAAGCTCTGCTGCATAGGCTGGTAAAATTCTGTCTATAGACGCAAAATTAAAAAGAGCAACCGTAGCTAGCGGAAGAAACCCGGTAACTGCAAGGTGAACAGGGCGTGTTATCCACCACAACGCCATCCAAACAAGTAATCCGATGCTACACCTTATCTCATAGGGCAGCTCTAAAATTGGCACTAGTGCAAGGAAAAGAAAAACAAAAGGTCCTGCAATAATATGCAGCATTCTTCGTCTATCCGGGCTAAGGATCAGCTTAGACTGTAACGTCGTAAAAGATTCAGACACTTAAAAACCTGTTGACCTTTTTAAAATAAATAGTTGGATATTTAACAACTTAATAGTAAGAACCCCAAAACGTTATGCCCTGACTTAGCTAACCATAAGTAAATGGGGCTTCGAATAAAGTACTTCTTATTACTTAGCTATCAGCACTAACCTTTGTGGAACGTCGTGAGTCTATCGATAGCCAGTCATGAGACTGTGCGGCAACTAGAATGCAGAAGTAGAGTGTATAGTGCATGTTATTACCAACTGTCCCCCACGCCTGTCTAGTTGTGTTACCAAATATCAGAACAAACATCATTAATGCTCCAGTAACAGACAGCCAGTAGGTATACAAACCTAGGGCTAGCAAAGCCCCAAACACTAGCTCAAAAAAGGGCAAAATCCATAAAAATATAGTAACCCACAATGTAGGAAGAAAAGACGGGTTTGCAATATCTGTGAATAACGCTACCTGGCCATCTACCCACGCACCCGTATCACTGATAATTCGCATAAATCCGTGAAAAAACATATTGACGCCCATGGTAATTCTAAGCAGAGCGTATGCCATTTGAAAACGGGACGCTTCAACCAATATTTGCTTAATTCCCACGATGCATCCTCCCTATAAACCTTGTAATTCTATGCGTAATTTGGATAAAGCTTCTCTTGGCTAGGCCTTTGGGTCAAGTAGAAGGATAAATTTAGCAGCAAAAATTAACAAAATTTAGTGGAAATAATTAAAGTTGCCGTTCAAACTCAAGAAATAAGAAAACCTATATTTAATGAGCTAAAGGTTTTCCAGGGGAAATCTTAAGTGAAAAAAAGAAATATTTTTATAGCTGTAAGTCTGCTTACAGCTATAAATGGCGTCTCAATTGAGGCGCATCATGCAAACTCTCTTTATGATAGATCAACAGACATAACCATCTCTGGAACTGTCTCTAAATGGCAATTCATCAACCCTCATGCAGGCCTATGGCTAGACATAATGGGTGAAAATGAAGAGAAACAAGAATGGTCGGCAGAATTTCAAGGAACACTTGACCTTTATCGACACTTCAAATTTAACAAGGACACATTTAAACCAGGTGATGCAATTACTCTTATTGGCCATCCTGCCAGAACCGGCGGCCCAACTATTAGCACACGAATAGTGATCTTTGCTGATGGGACAGAAGTGGATGTGCGGAGCGCTCCAGACTAAATCTATGCTTTTAAATACCCTATCAAAATTTTTGATCTGGTCCCTGGTCTACCTGATGGCCATTGTGACTAAAGCGCAACCTGTTCCTGACTTTTCTGGTGTCTGGCAAAGGAATTTTCCAGGGGCCTCCTCACTCGTTCCTGATCCTCCAATGACTTCATGGGCACAAGAACGCTTTGACCTGGCTAAACCGCTTCATGGTCCCAGAACTGCATCAGCCACTCAATCCAATGCCGCCGAAATGCAGTGCCTGCCAATGGGGTTTCCGGGAACCTACTACCGTCCTAGACCTTTCGAGATTATTCAGCTCCCAAACCGAGTAGTAATGCTTTTTGAAATTAATAATTTCTGGAGAATTGTATATATGGATGGTCGGGATTTCCCAGAAGTGCCTCTACACACTTGGAATGGATACTCCATAGGGCACTACGAAGAAGACACGCTAGTTATCGAGACAAGGAACATACTGGGCTGGGAATCAGAGAATCAACAGCGATGGCTTGATCGCCTTGGCCACCCATTTAGCGACCAAGTAAGAATTATCGAACGAATTCGGCGTGTCGATGCTGAATCGATAGTAAATGAAGTATCTATCCACGACCCTATCGCATATGAAAATGTACTGACCGGTACATTAAACTTTAGAAAAAGAGATTTTGAACTTGCAGAGTTTGTATGTCAGGAACTGATGTTATCTGAATTACCAGAAATGAGACCTGAGTGATTGTTAGGCTCTTTAAAGGATAATCTGACCATGATGCGAACAAAAATTAATATTATTTTGGTTTCGTCTGCCATTTTATTTTTCTTAAGTACAATCATGGGAACACAAGCGCATCACGCTAACTCTGCCTATGATCGTACCAAGTCAATCTCAGTGACTGGTACTGTCTCTAAATGGCAGTTTATAAATCCTCATGTTGGAATTTTTCTGGATGTGGTCAATGAAGAGGGAGAAATTGAAACCTGGTCAGGAGAGTTTCAAAGCGTTCAGGATCTTTATAGGTTTTTTAGCTGGAACAAAGACACATTCAAGCCAGGAGATCAGGTAACAATCATTGGCAACCCTGACAGACGCCCAAATGTTCTCTCAATGTGGACTGAGGCTGTAGAACTTATGGACGGTACCCATATCAATGTAAGAAACGATCCCTGAGGTCTACACCATGAGTGGCTACCGAGTAACAGCAAAAACCATTCTTCTATTAGTTGGGCTAAGTGCTATAACAACCGTATTTGGACAAACACCAGAACTTTCTGGAGTCTGGCAAAGTTTGTGGGGTGGGCGCGGCGGACCAAGATACCCAACACTTGCTTCCCCAGCTCTTGTAAATGAAGAACCTCCGCTTACACAGTGGGGGCAGGACCGGTTTGCTTTAGCAAAGCCAATTCATGGGCCCAATCCCGCTTCCGCTACAGAGTCTAATGCAGCAGAATTACTATGCCTCCCAATGGGGATGCCCCATGCTTACTTTCGACCACGGCCCTTTGAAATTATTCAACTCCCAGATAGGGTTGTAATGCTGTTCGAAACGGATAACTTTTGGCGAGTCATCTACACAGATGGACGAGAATTCCCCGAGATTCCATTACACACATGGAATGGGTATTCCATAGGTCACTACGAAGGAGATACTTTAGTCATTGAAACACGCTATTTTGTTGGCTGGGAATCTGAACAACAACAACGCTGGCTTGATCGTCTTGGCTGGCCTCATAGCGATGAATTACGTCTTATTGAGAGGATTAGACGTATAGATGAACAAACACTAGAGAACAAAATTACCATAGATGACCCAATTGCTTACGAAACACCCTGGAACTCCAGCATCACTTTCACATCTAGAGACTTTGAACTAGCAGAATTCATCTGCCAAGAACTTATGCTATCCGAGCTACCGGAAATGAAACCGGAGCGGTAGCAAATCAACCATCCTTCTTCAGGAGACACCATATGAATATTAAAAGAGCTGCCAGTATTGTCATTGCTCTATGCTGTTTATCTTTAACTATTAGCATTCAAGCGCAACCACCACAGTACAAGTTCGATGCGGAATGGCCTAAGCTGCCTCTGCCAAATCAGTGGTGGATGCAAGGTGTAACCGGTTTATATGTTGATCATGAAGATAATATTTGGGTACTTAATCGCCCGAGCAATCTTAGTAACACTGAAAATTATGCGCAGCTTGACCCTCCCGTAGCAGAGTGCTGCATAGCCCCACCAGCAGTAATTGCATTTGATGTAGAAGGTAATGTCATTCGATCATGGGATACCCAAGAAGGTCATGGAATGATGGTAGATCGGGATGGGCATGTTTGGATTGGCTCCGACACGGTCCGAAAATACACCTTAGACGGTGAATTAGTAGGTGCAATTGAAAGGGTTCCAGAAGCGGAGCCTCCCGAGGGCAAGTACCCACCAGAAACGGAGATCATCGTTGATCAGATTGAAGAAGTTCGAGCAGATGAACCGATGAGGGAGTTATATACCATTGATAATTATCTAAATGGCCGGGTAATGGTTTATGACATGGATACACTAGAGTTCAAGCGTGGATGGGGGGCATATGGGAAACCTCTGAGCGAGATTGGCGTAGTTGCTACTGATGGACCTACTAATGGCGGAGGTGTTGAATTTTACAGCAGCGAATCCCCTGATAGAGATGTTGAGGCCGTTTCATCAGATTTTGTTGGGCATGTGACCTTGGATCTTTCAAATGACGGTTGGGTCTATGTGGCAGATCGACGTGGGAATAGAATTCAGGTTTTCAGCAAGCAGGGAGAATTTCAAAAAGAGTTTTTCCTGGCAACATGGACTCGACAAAGAGGTTCTGCAGGTGGTGTTGCTTTTTCACATGACGCTGATCAGAAGTTTTTGATTATTCCTGATATCCAAAACAATACAATTTGGATTCTTGATCGGGAAGATGGGACTGTTGTAAATCGAGTTGGAAGTGCGGGGGACAACGGCGGTCAGTTCCATGGACTACATATGCTTGACGTAGACTCTAATGGAAACTTATATACTGGTGAGGTACAGCAGGGAGAACGAGTTCAACGTTTTCGCTTAATAAATTAGAAAAAAATAAATCTAGAATGCGTCATATAAATTAGGGGAAAAAGTGAAGAAGAACTACCTACGATCAGGCAGACTGCTTGTCTTACTCCTTATAGGTCTAATAAGCATTAACGGTTGGGGACAGTCAAACGATCGTCACTTAAAAATAATTTTGGTATCAGGAGCTACTGGTACTCAAGGTGGTGCGGTTGCTCGAGAGTTAATACAACGTGGTTACAGTGTTAGGGGACTTACACGAAACACAAACAGTGAAGCATCCCAAGCCCTACAAGCGCTTGGCATACAGATGGTTCAGGGTGACTTTGATGATCCGGTTTCCTTAGACAGAGCGCTGGAAGGCGCTTACGGTGCCTTCTCTGTACAGCAATACCGTGGCGTAGGCATTGATGGGGAAATTCGACAGGGTAAAGCCTTTGCTGATGCTGCTAAGCGGGCAGAAATAAAGCACTTCATTTATACCTCAGTAGCAAAAGCCCCACTAAGAACAGGTGTTCCACAATTTGAAAGTAAACTGGTGATAGAGAACTATATTCAATCGCTTGAAATTCCATACACGATTGTACGTCCTGCAAGTTTCATGAGTACTGTTGAAGTATGGCGAACAGATGCTCAAGGAGGAGAGTTTAGCGGACCTCAACTACCCGAATTCGAGCGAGTATTTGTGGCTCCCTCAGATATTGGACGTTTTGTTGCAGAAGCTTTTGATTATCCTTCCGATTGGCTAGGAAAAACTCTTTCAATTGCCAGTGACCGAACAACTTATGCAGGTATAGCAGAAGCTATGAGCCGCGTTATGAACAGACCAGTCGTTTACAACCAAATGCCTTGGGAAGAATTTACTGCCTCAGCCTCTCCGATAGCTATCGCTGCAACTACTTGGTACAGAGATAACATTGATCCTATTAATGTGGCGGCACTCCGTGAAGAATTCTCTTGGCTATTAACATTTGAAGAATATTTAATTGAAGCAGGATGGAGCGAATAAAGCTGTGTCTAAACCTATGGGTCCTCGTGAACGTCTACCTTACAGTGCAATTATAGATCGGCCCCGGTTACCACTGCCTAATAATGGTCGCATAGCGGTGTGGACAATAGTTAACGTAGAAGAATGGTCAATTGATTATCCAATGCCCCGTCAAGTCTTATCACCACCCCGTGGGGAGCCTCTGGTCCCCGATCTAGCTAACTGGGCATGGCATGAGTATGGAATGCGTGTTGGCTTTTGGCGAATACTTGAAACTATTCAGTCTATAGGGCAACGGGCAACACTGGCCACCAATGGTTCGGTATGTAAAACCTATCCCCGCATTATAGAAGCGGCATTAGAGGCTAATTGGGAAATTATGGGGCATGGCTTTTTACAAGGACCGATGCATAAAGTTCCGGATCAGCGACAAGCTATACGCGATACCATAGAAGCTATTCGTCGTGTAGCTGGTAAACCTCCACGTGGATGGGAAAGCCCCGGGTTAACAGAAACGTTCGAAACCCCAGACTTGTTAGCCGAAGAAGGAATTGAATATATCGCTGACTGGGTGGTAGATGATCAACCGGTAGAGATAACTACAACTGCAGGCCCACTAATATCAGTACCTTATACCGTTGAAGTTAATGACATTCCCATGATGGCATTACAACAACATACTTCTGACATCTTCTTAAAACGGGGAATTGATCACTTTGATCGGCTTTATGAGGAAGGAGCTGAACACACTCGCATAATGGCAATCAGTGTGCATCCATTCTTAAGCGGAGCTCCTCACCGCATCAAGTATCTTGCAGAACTATATGATTATATTCTTTCTAAACCCGATGTTTGTATGATGACAGGTGAAGAGGTTCTTGACTGGTATAAAACTGTCCGTTAATTATGAGCCCTGAATACCGCCGGCTTCCTTCTTATAATTGCTGTCTATATACCAACACATGTAGTCAATCATTGTTATTGGTTCGAATCTAGCTGGGTTTTTGGAAGATAAACAAGACTCAAAAGGCACGGCAAGCGTATCTGGATTTGGATTAAAAAACATTGCCATTGAATATCGATCTTCAACTGGCGGTATTACTCGATGAGGAGTTGCTAAAAAACGTCCGTTTGACCAGCGGTTTAAAAATTCTCCTGTATTTATGATTATTCCATTCTCAACTGGAACTGCTGGAATCCAGTCACCCTTCTGACTCAAAATCTCCAAACCACTCACATTAGACATTGGCAGTAAAGTGATAAAACCATGATCTGAGTGGGGTGAAATTCCAAACTGATTGTCGTTTGACTCTACAGCTGGATAGTAAGTATTACGTGTCCACCAAGTAGGCCTAGTAAAGAAGGGGTCAAAATAGTTAGCTGGTAAATCAAGCGCTAAGGCATAAAGAGGTAGCATCGCATAACCAAGCTTTGCTAGAGCCTCCTGATAACCAATCATGGCATCGCGAAATACAGGCAATCCTTTCGGCCATTGGTTGGGACCTACGAATCTCAGCCCATTACGAATATCAGGATCATTAGTAGCTCTCTCACGGGCAATAGTTATAGTCTCATTCAGGTCCTTCTGAGTGTTCTTATTAAATTTTGATGTTACATAAACAGTTGAGCGTATAGGAACATAGCCTACAGAATTTTGATCTATTTTAACCTCTAGTTTCTCATTCAGCGGCAAGGAAAAAAACTGCCGTAATGCCTGATATCCTTGATCAATAGGAGATTGGGGCACGCCATGATTCACAACGGTATAGAACCCAATATTTTCCTGGATATCTCGTAACTTAGCTGCTAAGGCATTCCGTGCAGTAATACTGCCGGCTAAATAGTCGCCTAAATCGAGAGTAGGTATCATTTTTTTACCATGTACTTAGTGGCTTAATGAAATATCAATGGTATACATAATTCTATAGGAATATTATTCCTTTAATATAAAATCAAACTCTTGTTAGTATCGGAAATAAGACTAACAACTTATACATATTGGAGCGCTAATTAAATGTCAAACAAGACTTGGAATGTCTACCTTTCTGGAGAAATTCACTCTGACTGGAGGGACCAGATCATGGAAGGATCAAAGGCTATCAAACTTCCTGTAACTTTTACTGGCCCAGTTACAGATCATGATGCTAGCGATTTGTGTGGCGTTAAAATACTTGGTGAAGAGACACAACAATTTTGGCAAGATCGTAAAGGTGCTGGCATTAATGCTATTCGTACATCTAGTCTGATTAGTCAAGCCGATATAGTGATAGTGAGGTTTGGCGCAAAGTTTAAGCAATGGAATGCTGCTTTTGATGCAGGCTATGCTGCCGCACTGAATAAGCCATTGATCATCATGCATGAAGAAGAACATAACCACGCATTAAAAGAGGTGGATGCTGCTGCTAATGCGACGGCTCGAAGTCCGGATCAGATAGTAGATATTTTGGCATACGTCATTAACGGCTAATAATTAATATTAATCGTTTAGAAAACCTCGCCTATCTGCAACTCATAGGGTTATTAATAACACCACGCCAGCCTTGGCAAAAGATGCAAGGCTGGCGATATGTTGGATATTAATCGAGAAATTAGAGCTATAAAATCTCTTCAAAAAAATTAGTCATTGCCTGCCAAGATCTTTGATAGGCAGACTCACTGTAGCTCATTCCATTATCGGGATCATTAGCTGAGGGGTGAGTAAATGCGTGGCAAGTATTACCATACCCATGTATCTGCCAGTCTGCTCCGGCAGCTTTCATCTCAGCAGCAAATGAAACAGCTTGATCAGGCGTTGCCATAGGATCATCCCACCCATGTAGGGCCAAAACCTTAGTCTGTATTTTATTTCCTTCTGTATTGCCAGGCGGAAAAAAGAGCCCATGGAAACTGACTACACCTTGAATCGAAGCGCCCACACGCGCCATATCTAAAACACATAAGCCGCCAAAACAATATCCAATAGCTGCCATTTTTGAAGCATCCACATTTTCTTGGGCGCGTGCCACATCGGATGCGTGTATTAATCGGTTCTGTAACATAGCCCGATCATCTAAAAATGGTTGCATAAGGCCTGCATTCTCCTCTGTACTATTACCTCGCACACCCTTACCGTACAGATCTATACAAAAGGCCGAATATCCGAGTTCGGCTAAGTTCCGTGCATTCGTCTGCTCATAATCGGTTAAGCCCGCCCATGCATGGGCAACAAGAACACAGGGAGCGGGTTTCTTAGAAGCATCATTCCATGCAAAATAACCTTCAAAGGTTTTACCATCCTGATCATAGTCCACAGTCTTAGCTTGAATTGTCATGAATAATTACTCTCCTAAGTAGATAACATTAAAAACTCTTATTTTTTATAGGCATTAGGGCTGAAGATCCTCAGCTCGACTTAACTGCCGAAAGTACTCCGCTACAACGTCTTCGTACTCCTGCGAAATATTAACAGGCGTCTGTGTGCGAACGGCAGATTCCTCAAATCCATATCCACCTGTAGTCAATTGCAACTCCAGTTGCTCAACAAGGCTCAACATTGCAAGATACTCCTGCTCTAGCAACTCGGGATTACCCCCTAAATTACCTCGCAGTGCATCAGCTAAGCGCCTTACAGCCTCTAACTCCTCAACAGTCAGTCCATCTGCACGAAGCCTTGTACCTAAAACAAGAAGATCACGCCCAGCTTCCTGCAATCTATCCTCTAACTCAGCATAGGCCTGCGAGTTTGGAGTCAATGAGCGAGTTGGATCCCAGAAACCTAGTCCCCTTCCATTCTCATTGATACCTCCGCCTCCACCGCTTAACTGATTGCTTCCTGATTGTCCGCCAGCTGCTGGTTGGTCTTGGGTGCTAGCCTGCTGACCCTGTTGCCCTGTAATAGGATTTTGTAAATCTGCCAAATCCCTCCTTAGTTCCTGTAGCTCTGCAACAAGCTCTGATGTTGGGTTCTGTTCTGCTTGTTGTCCATCGCGTGCCTCGCGACTAGCAGTTGCAAGAGCCTGTTCTGTGTCTCGACGGAGATCATCAAGTGCAGTTGTGACAATACCTTCAAATGGTGAAAGTTCATCAGCAAGTCCTCTACGAATCATTTCCCCAGCATAAGCTAGGCGTCTTACAGCTTGGGTCCTTTGCAAATCAGAGAGTGCATCACTGAGTTGAGCAGATGCATCAGGTGTTTGATCTCTATATCTTTGCGAAACACGCTGCATTTCCTCCTCAAGTTCTTCTAGATCTGCCTGCATTAGCCATTTTCTCTCAGCTAATTCAATCGTTTCTTCATCACTAAGAGGATTTTCTCGAACTCCATCATCATCTCTATTCTCCAAAGCCTCACGTGCAACTTGCTGTAGCTCTGCAGCCAATCTTCTTTGTTCATTCAACAGCAATTCGGCGCGCTCGGAAAGATCTGAGAAAATCTCTTCTGCATCTGCTTGTCTTTGAGCTGTCAACTGCTCAAGTGCTCGATCCAGCTGACGACGTGCCTGCTCAACAGCTCTCTGGTTTTGATCTTGATCCATGCCATTCTGTGCCTGTGCACGATCCATTGCCTGGAGCGCATTATCCAGTTGGCGAATCGCCCCGGACGTCGCATCACCCTGCGTGCTTTGCCCTGATTGCTGCTGAGCTGATTGCTGACGGAGCTGTTCTAATTGACTACGTAGCTCTTCCGTCTCTCGCCTTAGTTCTTCTTGACGCCAGCGCTCCTCCTCAGTCAGAGCCTGTTGTTGGTTAGCCTGACGGGCCAGACTTTCTTGCCGATTCGCAAGCTCCCGTAGCTTGGCAATTGCCTCATCCACCTCGGCTTCTGGCGTATCAAAAGAGGTAGGCGACTCTGTTTCATACTGATTCTTTTCGAGGTCCATCTCAAGCTCAAAAAGTTCGGCTAAATCACGACCAGCAAAACCACCAGGTCCACCTCCACCACCTTGTTGAGAAGACACCTGGATATCTGTAAAAACTGCCTCGGCCTTTAATAAATATTGCAAGGCTTCCTGTTCAGAAGGAACCGCATCATCAAATTCTAAATCTACCAAACGCTCCGCTGCAGGTATCATAGCCTCAGCAGCACTCTCAAGGCTTTGTACAAAAATCTGAATCTGCTCATCAACACTCGTTAGCTGCCGAGCTCGAGTACGATTGGCAAGTGTTCGAGCCTGATCTGCAAGAGTTCTCTGTAATTCAGACAACATCTGCGCGTTATCCTGGAGTTGCTGTTCATCCTGGAAACCAGTCTGTTCCTCTTTTTCCCTTATTAAATTCCACGTCGCAAGTAGTATTTCTTTTTGACGCTGAGAAATTTCATTCTGTTGTTGACCGCCACCGCCACCGCCACCGCCACCGCTCTGCATAGACTGCGAATAACTGCGATCAAAGGGTTGCACCTCGACAAAAAATAAATCCGTACGCTCAGACGTATCCCGATCATGCGCTTCTGCGTAATAGGAAATAAGGTCTCCTGGCACAAGGTTTGTAGTAATTGTCTCGTTGTTCGTTTCACTTGCTGTTAATAAATCTAACAAGTCACTCGAACCAACTGTCTTCCCCATCTCCTCAAGATAGAGAATCTCTTCACTCAACGTATAAGTACCACCTGCATCTAGCTCCACAACATTCCAATCACCACCATTAACGGCATAATGCAATTCTAGTCTGTCTAAACTGAAATCATCAGTAGCTTCAACTCGTATAGATACTTCTTCAATGTTGCTAGCCTTCCAGTCACGTCCAGGCTTCATAACCTTGACGACTGGCTTATTGTCGGGAACAACATCAATAAAGTAATCGTCTGAGAGCCTCACTGGATCAGAATTAAAGAAAGTGGATACGTAGTACTCACCATCCTCTTCAACCTCTAGGGTAGTCGTTGCAATAGGTCCTGCAGTCACCATAGATAATGTTTGTCCGTTAACATTCAGTTCAGCGCCATCGAGGGGTTGGTCTGTTGTTACCTCAACCTCAACTCGCGTGCCTGCTACCGCACGAATATCTCCACCCACACTCACCACTTCAGACTCTAACTCCGTCCATCTTGGATAATGGTATGTCAACCTAACATTACTGACTCTTGGAAGATCAACTACCTCAATTGAATATTCCGCACTGTGTACACCTGCAGAAACCACGTAGTAACGGAATGGTTCACGAATTCCAAAAAAAGTGAATTCAAAGCCATCATCTGCACTAGTCAGCATAGGAGCAGTTTCCCACTCTTCATTTCCCTCAAAAAGAGCAAATACTTGGGCCCCAGACGGATCAAAGCCCTCAGCATTAGCGTCAACAACAAGATCGCCCCCTCTTCGTACAGCACTGTTACCTGGGTTTACAGTAATTCTTTGTGGTGGCAACGTGTCAGACAGGGCCCATCCAGCCCAAAGATGGCGAGCACCATATCTCCAATTATCTGGCCCAAAAGAACCGACCCAAACAAGCACTGCAAGTGCGATAAAACCAAAAACTGCAGGGACTGTTATCTCCCAGCTAGGGATTCTTAATGAGACAGGTATCTTTCGCGCAAAAGCCAAAGCATCTTCAGCCAGAAGGCCAAGAAATGGAGAACGCTGTTCCAAGTTCTCATCATTTTGAGACGAAAGTTGATCATAGGTTTCAATACGACCATCAAAATCCGGAGCTCTCTTTTCTATCTCAGGAATACCACGGGTCGAACGTAAGACTCGCAAGGGGTATACGAAAAGTGCTATTAAGATTACGGCCAACAAAAACACCAATGCCACACGAGCCCCACCCATGAGTCCGGGAGGAAAGGCTTGGCGCGTTCCGATAAAAACTGCCAATAAAGTAACTACTAATGCAGTAAAACATAGTGCCGCTAGGCCTCGAGCGACAATTAATGTTCTTAAGCGCTGACGAAACTCACCAAGGTATTGTTCAAGTTGTGTTCGTGGGGTCATGCTGCAATTCCTCTTCGCACACTAAGATGCCAGTTTCCGACCCAGGATTCCACGATAACTAGAGCCAAAAGCAAAAAGAGGATCAAGGGCCAGAGATCTGTAGATGCATCATCAACGATTTCCATGCTTCCTCCTGCATCTTGTACAGGCCCTGAACCAAGCTCACTCCATCGAATAAATCCGTTATCAGACATTGAAGTCACATCCGACTCCTGTGCATCTATATTGACTGCTACAGACTCGGTTTGCCCCGAAGCCAATACCTCATAAAAGCCAATTTGATCAACAATTACCTCGCCACCCGCACCTGCGCCCGCTAAACCAAGAGCTGTTTCTCCATCAGGCCTAAATATCTGTCCACCAGAAAACCCCATTGACCGAGATGAGAGAGTGCCGCCTAATCTGGCAACAGTACTAATACGGTCATCGCCTGCCATATAAGAAGAAAGCTGTGCCATAAATGGAACAAATACCGGCTGTAAAGGCAAATCATTCCATTCTCTATCTAGAGAGGAAGTAAAAATCAGGGCACGTCCCTCGCCTATAGGATGCTCTATGAGCAATGGCGAACCATCCTCAAGCCGCATAAGAACCGTATCAGATGACTGAGTCTCTACTGGAATATGGCGATAAAACCTCGCTGATCTTAGCCCTTCTAACTGTCTAAGTACTGAATGTGAACTGTCCACATTTCCAACAGATAGAAATCCTCCATCCTCAACCCTGAACTGCGAGAAAGAACCGAGACTATGTCCGGTTATTGGCACAGAATTTAGGCCTGCTGAACGCTGGGACAACGCCATAAAAACAGCCCCACCAGATTCTACGTAATCACTGAGAACCACAGAATCATTCTCTACTAATACACCAGCATCAGCGATTACGATAAATACGTAATTTTCAAGAGATTGGCTAGTCAGTTCCACTGGTGAAATTTGCTGAATCTCATAGACCTGAGCAGCTAACGTCTGGAGTGCTGATGTCAAAAATAATGAGGAGCTATCCCGATTATTACTACTGACCAAAAGAATAGGCCGAGGTATAGGCTGTTTCACAACCAAGTATCGCTCATCATCTAACGTTAGTTCATCATTAGGGCTTAGCTCTGCAACAACTTGATTTATTCCAGTAGAAAGGTCTACCCCAATAAAATTGACTTGTGCAGTCTGACCCGCTCCAACAGAAACATTTTGTGTTGCAACCTCTGTTCCGTTTAGTCGCAATGTAACGGTTCTCTCTACATCCTGTTCAGAATATCCACGAAGGCTAGCTGTTAATTCACCTGATAATGCTGACCAGACAAGTCCGTCTAAAGCCCAGTTTTCTTCTCCCGCGACCGATATGTTATGAACTACCAATTCTAATGAAGTACGAGGGGCTAAATCAGCAAAACGCGTGGGCAAGGCGCTCTGTTGTGCGTCTGTGATGATATGCAAAACCACTGGCAACTCTGCTCCACGAAGCAAACTTTCCATCGAACTCATCAATTGCCCATAATCAATACGAAAAGGACCTGGCTCAGCAATATTTATAGCCTGACGAATTGGAGCACGCTCAAGTGAAGGTTCTGCAAGAATCTCAATAATCCTATCAGCAGCAACCACCTGAACAACATCAGAATTATCCAGATCATTGATAATTGTGTCAGCTGTTGCTTGAGCGCGTTCCCAGCGATTGCCAAGGGACATAGATGCAGAGCGATCCATAACAATTACATTAAGTCTTGCAGTTTCAGCTACTATATTTTGAAGACTCCCTTCTAAAGCAAGCCCAGCAAATCCCAGAGCTAAGAGGGACAACACACCAACCCTTAGCGAAAACAACAACAAATATTTTAACTTCTTGGCTAAAACACGTCTTGGCTCGCCTGGCTCCAGAAACATTACCGAACTGAAGGGTTGTCGGTTTGGATTCTCAGAAGACAAGCGATGTAACCAAATCGGCACACCAATAGCCAATAGGCCAAAAAGGAATGCGGGAGCGAGCAGGGTCATCTGCCTCGACCCTGACGAAACAGCAAATAATTTTTTAAAGCAATATCAAGTGGATCAGTTGTGTTGACTAACACATGATCTGTTCCCACCCCGGAAGCACTGCTATGAATAGTATCAATATGCTCTTGAAGTTTGTTTCTGTATCGAGAACGCATAAACGTCGGTGATACTTCCATAGCCTCACCAGTTTCCATATCCTCCATTAATGCAGATTCTCGCAATTCCGGATCAAGCTCCTGCGGATCAAGCAGTTGAAACAATGCAACATCTTGCCCCTGATAAGCTAGCGGTTGAACGCCCTTTATCATTGCTTCTGGATCACAATAAAAATCTGAAATAACGACTACTAATCCTCTCCCACGCTCGAACTGATGAAACTTTTCAAATGGCACGTTTAAATTAGTACCCGTTCCAGGTGAAGCACGGTCAATCGCATGCAATATGCCACTTAAACTTCCAAGTCGTGACGACGCTGGGCGATATTCGCGAACTTCTTCGTCAAAAACTATCAAACCAACCGCATCATGCTGCTGAGCTGCAAGGTAGGCCAATGTTGCAGCCAGAAACTTTGCATACTGCAATTTTGAAACTGGCCCAGAGCTATATCCCATAGACGCACTGGAATCGAGAAGTATCACTAGTCTGGTATTAGTCTCCCCCAGATACCTTTTAATATATGTGCGCTCAGTCCTAGCATAAACATTCCAATCTACAAAACGAGGATCATCACCTTCCGCATAGGCTTTATATTCAGCAAACTCCTGGCTGAATCCAAAAAAAGGTGAACGATGAAGGCCATTAAGAAATCCGTGAACGGCCGCACGTGCAACTAGTTCAAGGTTTGATAGACTGGCTAACACCTCAGGATGGAGAAGGTTTTGAATATCTCCTGACTCTCTTCTAGCTATTCCAGGCACAGCCAAACCTTACCCTGTTTTTGATGTACGGCCGGTGGCATCAACCGTCTCAGTTAGCTGAGTCAAAATATCATCCACGCTTACTTTGTCTGATTCAGCGAAGTAATTTGTAAGGACACGGTGTCTCATAACAGGTAATACAAGAGCTGCAATATCATCCTGAGTCACGTGATAACGGCCCATCATCAAAGCCCTAGCCTTAGCGGCCAAAGATAGAAACATCGTTGCACGCACACTAGCCCCATATTGCACATAACGTTTTACAATTTCTGGCGCTATCGGGTCATCAGGGCGCGTCGAACGAACCAGGTTCACAGCAAAACGACTTACGGTATCGGATATTGGGACTTGGCGAACAAGCGCTTGGAACTGTAGGATTTGTTCTGGCGTAGTAACAGCGCCTACCTCTGGAACATCCATCCGAGTCGTAAACCGCTCAACAACAGCAAGCTCATCATCATCGCTGAGATAATCCAAAATGACATTAAACAAAAATCGATCCAATTGCGCCTCTGGAAGTGGATAAGTCCCCTCCAGTTCAATTGGGTTTTGTGTCGCTAAAACAAAAAATGGAGGGGCTATCTGATGCACACTACCGCGAACTGTCACCGTTTTCTCCTGCATGGCTTCTAGCAGTGCAGACTGGGTTTTAGGAGGTGTTCGATTTATCTCATCCGCTAATAAAACATTAGCGAAAAGTGGTCCAGGCACAAACGTCCAAGTTCTACGACCATTGGCGTCTTCTTCGATAATATCGGTACCCGTCACATCAGTAGGCATCAAGTCTGGCGTGAACTGAATACGCTTAAATGAAAGGCCTAGAGCAGAAGCAAGCGTTCTTACAAGTAATGTTTTTGCTGTACCCGGCATTCCGGTAATCAGACAATGTCCACCTACCAAAAGTGTCATTAAAAGGTTGTCTACAACCTCCTCTTGTCCAATAATGACCTTACCTACCTCAATACGAATACTCTCTAAAGAACCCTTAAATGTCTCAATCAAGGTTCGGGCTTCTTCAGTATCAAGCTGGCTAACTGTTTCAGAACTCAACGTAGGATCTCCAATAGCAATTGCTGGGCCTCCCTATAATGAGGGGCGGTTTCCAAAGCATACAATAAATGTTCTCTAGTCTTTTCTTCGTTTTCAAGTTGTCTATAGGCCGTCGCCAATCGATAGTGAGCGGCTGCCTCATCGTGGGGCTTCATCGCTAGCAATGACGAGTACTCGCGCAACGCAAGCTCCCCCTTTTCGGACTCAAGCAACCAGTCGCCAAGCTTGGTATGGAGAGACTCATCTAGCGGCGCAGAAAAAATCACATCATTTAAAACAGCAATCGCATCATCGGGACGATTTGACTGGTATAACCAGTCTGCGAGCTGATGTAAAACTCTAGGCTCGTAACCACCGAGTCTCCAATATTCCTCTAACCTGTCAATCGCAGCCCCTGCCTGCCCTAACTCTTCATGTGCCTTAGCATTTAGGATATAGACATCGCCCTCCTCAACATAGCCAGGATATAGTTGTATTGAGGCAGAGCTCAATGCTAATACACGATTCCAATCACCTTCATTGGCAGCCTCGTGAGCTAATTGTGTTTGCTCTTTCCAATCATCTAACACATCGAGTGTAGGCCGAAATGCAGACTCAATAAATGAATTAAAGCCTAAATCAAATTGACTTGGAGTCACTCCTAATCCTTCCTCAATAGCTTCACCAGTATCAGCGCCATCCCGATATAACTGAAGCAAATCAACAAGTCCCTGTTGTCCCCAGTCACGTTCAATGTACTGACATATCAGCCCCGCCTGCATATAGGAAACCATAATCTGTCCCTGGTATTCAGGACGAATGAATCCTCTATCAATATCTAAGATAGATAGAAACTTTTCCTCTTTCATTGCATCAAGAACATGCATTGGAATGTGGCGGCCTGGCCTGGGTCCAGTAGACCATTCCTCAAATACCGATACACCCTCACTAAACCACCTAGGAACTAGATGATTTGTTGCTTCCAGTGTGAATACATGTGCCATCTCATGCCAAAGAGTCGTGCCCCAATGAAACTCACCTTCACCTCGACCTGATGGACTATCCATTGCTACAAGGTACCCAAATGCCACACCCAAAAGCCCAATGCCGGGCAATCCAGATGTCCTAACGGCAAAATCATCGTGATCTGGATATAACTCAGCCACCACTGGTTCGCGTAGCTCAAACTGATAACGTTTTGTAAATGCTTGGATACTGTCTGCCACAAGCTTGGTCACATAGGCCTCGATAATTAGCGCCTCATCATTATGCAGGCGTAAAATCATTCCTGGCCTATCATCAAGCAAGGTATCACTGTCCAGGGGTGGTAAATCTCTGTGTAAAACCTGAAAATTCTCTAGGCTATCGATAAGTCGCAAAGTATTTACGATCTGAGCACTGTAAGGATCTCCCTGGTATGCAAGAGACAGATGGTGTTGCGCTTCATCAACGCGATTCTGTCGAAGCAAGTTAATGCCAAGTTCAGTATGCGCAGACCAGAGATTGGGCTGTATTCGCACAGCATCAAAAAGCAGTGCTATAGCCTCCCGATAGCGTCTTGTAATTACATAAAAATGTGCTGGTATTGCAAAAATTTCTCCGTATTGTGGATTAAAATCTAAAGCCCGTTGAGTCCACTCGCTCTCAGTTACACCTCTTAGAAGATCAGAAGATGCCTTAAGAGCGTAGACCTCTAAAGGAGGGAGGTTTTTTATCTCAGCTATTCTAAGCGCCTCATCTAGAGACTCGTTTGCCGCTTCCAGCGAGCCATCCTCGAGACTCATACGAGCTCTCAATAATTGAGCTTCGAGCTGCAATGAGTCCGCCTCTAGTACAGCCTCAACCAGGGCATTAGCTCTATCCTCAAACCGACCAGTAGCAACCGTTGCTAAACCAAGTTTTGCTGGCAAGTATTCTGAATTGAGTTCTAGCGCCTCCTGAAAAAGCTTAATAGCATCACTATTTTGATGAGTCATTAGAAATAGACGTGCCCAACGAGTCCTGGCACGCGGAGATTCAGGGTCAATTTCTACGGC
>CEQP01108148.1_pt1 | contig 24143 bp, 27 predicted proteins | sample 356291 | NCBI WGS metagenome assembly CEQP01 (sample SAMEA2621221, study PRJEB7988) | marine metagenome | isolation source: saline water (ENVO:00002010), including | reverse complement strand
CTACTTTCTCGACTGCTATCTCTTCAACATCGAACAGATCAGAAGAGCTCTCTTTTAAAACTTCTAGCTCTTTGAAGATAGAGTAGATTGATTTCCAAGTTGCAAAAATTTGTATTTGAGGCTCTTTTTTGTTTGGTTTTAATTTGTTATGTGACCATGCTATATAAGAAGAGACAACTAAATCCAAATTCTGATAATTAAAATTAGTTTTTAATGTGACCTGGTTAGGTATTTCTGTTTTTTCAAAAATTGTTTTAAAAATTTTTATCCAATATTTTTCTTTGTTTTTAAGAATTTTTTCTTCTTCAATTTCCCTTGCATAAGAAGACAGTCTTGCCCTTATTTCATTAAAATAGTTGAAAAATATGTATGGGCATTCTGGGTTGAAGCTTATAAAATTTGGTTCTTTGTTTCTATCCTTATATGTATCCTTTTTCTTGTAGTAATAGTAATGAACTAATCCATCACCATATGGCCAAAAATCAGACATTGGCATTCTGGCTGTAATTATTTTATTCGAAGTATCTAGATAATATTTAACTATTTTTTGCTGCTTTTCATCTAAATCTCCAGTGAAAAGCATTAGTCTCCAATATAAAAGAGCTTTGTATAATATATTTGTCTCGACTGGCAAGTCTTTTTCTTTTTCAAAGTCCCAGTTTTTTAAAGTATAAAAAAAGTATTTCGGTTGCCTTGTGTCTAAAAAATCAATCAAGGAAGGAATCTTACAAGTAAGAGGGTTGGCTAAATTGGGTGGATGTAAATCTTTTAAAGAGCCCCATCGGTATCTTTTTTCTCCCTTTAAATCTGTTCTAGCAACAATCTTCCAGCCAAGTTCAGCGGATCCCCTTTTGTATTTTGATGTTTTTGCACCATATCTTGCAGCATGTTCATCTTTGTGAAATTCTTGTAATTTTTGTTCATCAGTCATTCCTTTTTGGCTTTTATTCTTCCAAAATTTGTTGCTGTAGCCGATGGTTTTTCTTAATCCATTATCATCTTCGCCCATAATGAATTTTACATGAAATAATGAATAAAATTAACTTCTAAGCTTTTTGAAACAATAAAGATGCGGAATTTATACAGTATCTCATTCCAGTAGGTTCTGGCCCATCACCAAAAATATGCCCTAAATGGGCTCCACATTTTTTACAACTTACTTCAATTCTAACCATTGCGTGAGCTGTGTCCTCTTGAAATAAAATATTCTCATTATCGATTGAATCAAAGAAACTAGGCCAACCTGTACCGGAATCGAATTTATTTGATGAATGGAAAAGGTCAGCTGAACAACAAACACACTTGTAAACACCTTCTTCTTTGTTGTCATGAAATTCACCAGTAAAAGGGGGTTCTGTTCCACATTCTTGAGTTACGTGGTATTGCATATCAGTTAGTTTGCTTTTTAATTCCTTTTTCAAGACTACAATTCCAACTCTTTAGTTAAAAATTTAACAATATCTTTTGATTCATACATCCATTCAACGTCTTCAGGAGATTTCTCAATTCTAAGGCATGGAACTTGTAATTTCCCACCCCCTGATATCAATTCTTGAGCGTAGTCTTTATCTCTTTTTGCATCTTTAATATCCAATACAATATTATTCTTTTTCAAAAATCTTCTTACCATTACACAAAAAGGGCAAGCTCGAAATTCGTAAAGGGTAAGAGTAGAAGAATATGCCGCTATACTATCAATTTTTTCTTTTGTCATATTTAGTGGCTTTGGAGATGTTAACCAATCAAGAAAGAGAATTATCTTGCCTAATATAAATCTAATTAATCCCATACTATCATTAACCAGGTAGTGAACTTAATGCTAACCCAACATTTTCTAGCAGTATCTTGGCTTCACTAGAGACTTCCTCATTCTCATCTAAAGTTAAATTTCTCCAATATTTTACTGTATCTGCGAATATAGTTTCAACAAAGGGATTGCATGTATCAAAATCTAATTCTGAATTCCATGTCTCTAGGGCAATAAAAAAATACCCTGGCATTTTTTTATTATAATACTTTGCAAGGTATGGGTTCTTTCTAGCAAACGCTTCCCATTCGTTTATCTCCATAGTCCTTATATTTGTTGGGAAATAATCTTTTCTGTCATAAAGCTTGTATTTTTTCATATAGGACTCGGCATCTTTTTCGTTAATCATTGTTCTGCCGATTACTGATACCTGCGATCCAGGTCCACAAGATTGTGTCATAACATTAATAATGTATTATAAGATGTGTGATGATTCAAGAAACAATTCTATTCTACTTCTGCATTACTGCAGTATTAATGATCATACTTATAATATATTTAATTAGGCGATAGATGAATGTGGACTTGTATTCATACTTGGAAAAAATCTTCAATTAATACTCTATGGTGCCTATTTGGTTGTTCTATCGGTGACTTGGGGACTATATATTTCTTTCAAAATAGTCAATACGAAATAAGTACTATGGAAGTTATGTTATTAGCAATGCTTAATGGGTTAATAACAAGCTTTACCATAGAAGTTATTGTTTTACTGAAGTCAATGAGTGTTAAGAATGCTGTGAAAACTGCTTTTGGAATGAGCATAGTTAGCATGATCTCGATGGAAATCGCTATGAATTATACTGATTTTATCTTAAATGGTGCTGCAATTATAAATCTTAAAAGCTTACCGCTTGTTTTACTTGCAGGTTTCATAGTTCCTCTACCATATAATTATTGGAAATTAAAAACAACTGGTATAAGTTGTCACTAGAATTAAGCGCTTTTGAGTTCTCTGATTTCTCTCTCTTCTTCTGTAAAAACACCGTCAGCGACTGGAATGATTGAAGGAATTAAAGCTCCGCCTATACGAAGGAAATATTTCTCAAGTATTTCTTGTGTTTCTGAGGCGTAAAAAGAAGCTCTATGAAAAGTTAAATAGCTTCTCCAGTTATTGATTGTCGACCAAACAACAGTAGGTGGCGAAACAACTTGCAAATCTTCGTTCGGAGTTCCAACATGAGCCATTTGTAAAATAGTTATATCAATTATTTCATCCCCAACAATTGTTTTAGGATCCCAGTTTTCTAAATCTTCTATAGTTCTTCCCTGCATAATAGTGTAATCATGCATAATCGCCTCAATTAATTTATCAGGGTTCCTATCTCTTAGATATTCTTCGAGGCAATCATAGGCAACTAACTTAAATGGATTATTTGTATGATAGCCTTCTCCTTTGTCGCTTATCTGCTGAACATTACCTTTGATCTTAGGTCTGAACAAAGACTTCTCTAACAATCCTTTAGGAAAAATGGTGTCCTGGATTGTTGAGGCCTTTTTTTGCTTCCAATCTATACCTTGAGCCATCGTTTTATATTACTGGGTTTAAATTGAAATGCAATATTATGAAAATTTAATTTTCTGTCTATAATAGAAATATGAATAAAAAAATAGAGAAAATATTCTTTTTAATCTTATTTTTGACTATTTTGGGTATTATGGCCTATTCATTATACAAAATACCTAGTCTAGCGAATTAGATTTAGTTTTTTCCATACCAATAGTCTTTGCACATTTTCCAAATTTCGCTTCGACCTTTAGAGGTTTTGAGTTTGACTATTATATCTAGGGTAAAAGCGTAGTATCTTCGTAATTTTGCTCTACCTTCCGGAAACGTGCTTAGATACAAAGCATAAAGAAGAAGGATTGGTGACAATATAGGAATAGCAAAAGGTAACGAAAGTATAAATATTATCGCTCTATTGATTGTTTTTTTAAACTTTTCAGACATAAGCTAAATATTAAACTCAAGCTGCATGTTTTTGCTGTCTTCAGTTTTTTCTTTAGATGCTTTGGATTTAGATATAGTGCCAGTTTCGTTTTTAAACATAGCGCAAATATGTGAATTTTTGTCCAGCCAATTTTCATATTTGATGTAATCAGGCATCATCTCTTCGACTTTGTTCCAATAGTTGTTTGAATGATCTCTTATCATTATGTGAGCAAGTTCGTGAACTACAAGATAGGTTATTACTTCAAGAGGAACAAGGATTGCTCTCCAACTAAAATTTAAACTTCCATTTCCGGTACATGAGCCCCATTGAGAATAAGCATTTGTAATTATAATTTTCTCGTATCCTATATTGTAAAGCTTAGAGTACCTGTCTGTTATTTCAGTTATATGCTCTTTAGCTTTCTCTTTATACCAGTCGATAAAAATTTTATTGGCAAATTTTAAATATGAACTAGATAAGTAGAAAACTCCTTCCGTGTAATGCAATGGTATTGATTGATTACTTACGATTCTCAAAGGTCTCTCTTTGCCTTGAAATAAGAACTTCTCTCCTTCCTCGTATTTCTTATGTAAATCGTTTAGGTATCTAACTTTTGCAATCTGTTGTGTTCTTAATAGATAGAATTTTTTTGAGTCTAAAAACTCCTGTATTGACTCCATAGTCTCGTCCGTAGGAGCTCTTACAATAATATAACCTTCTACAGAAATCTGTACTTCTAGGTTTTTTCTATCAGATCTTATGATTTGGTCAATTTTGACTGACATTTTAGGTCACTATAACACATAAAATATGGAAAAATCAAAAAAAATAACAATAATTATGGATATTTATATCAAGAGATTATCATGAAAACAACGGTTAGGAGTACTCCGAAAACTAATCCAACTATTGTTCCTGAGAGTAATTCTTGTTGTTCTCTGGATAAGGATGGAGGTTTCGGAAATTTGTCAGTATCTAAGTATTCAAATAATCCTATATGAGAAAAAATCAATATGCCTGGTACAGAAAAAGCAACTAACAACATTACCAATTTTCCAATTAGAGGCACAGTTTCATAGAAATGTAAATCAGAACTTAGGGCTAAGCTAGGGCAAGCAATAACTAATACTAGTATCAAAAAGATGTTCTGTCTCATATAAGTATGTTGAATTATAATTACAAATATAGGAAAATCAACATATGCCATCTTGCTATCTCCAAATCTATGAAAATTTAAAAGATGTTGAAGATAGAGACTATTGGAAAGAATATATAGATTTTTACGAAGATTACTGGGGTGGTCCAACGTCTCCATATGGAGTATGGTTTGGGAATGAATACTCAGTCTTTCAAGATTCGATTGCTGATCATTTATCTTTAGAAAAAAAAGATTTAAAAGAATGTTTATTTGTTAAAGATAATGAAAATTATTATTTATGTCCAAATGGTATAAAAAAGGGGGATGCGCCCTATTCTCTTCTTGTTAACAATGTTGTTCCAATTCATTGGTTCTTTCTTTTTGCAGAAAATCAAAAAAAGGTTTTTAAGACACATTGGGGATTTGGCGCTATTCATTACACTAGCAATCTTAGATCAATAGACAAGATGATTAAAGACTTTACAAAACTTAGAAAATCAGTGGGAGATGAGATCGAAAATCTTTCCAGGTTTTTTAATACAATAGGAGATGATTTAACTCAAATTATAGACTGGTCTAATGAATTCTCACAAGAAAGCAAAATTATTCTAAATTATGGTGACCTTTTAATTTCGTTCCCTCCTAATACATTAGATAAAGAAGACTCAGTAAAAATAGTATCGGATTTCAAATATGCGATAAAGAAAAATCAGTATACAGAAGCACTTGCTCTAGTTGAGTTTCTAATCAATAGATGGTCCAAAATAGAATTTGCAAATCAAAAAGATATCAACAAATCAACTAATTAATTTCTCAATTGTTTTCATCGGTATCAATTTAGGTGGTACTAAAAGATGGTCTTCGTTCTTTACAAAATCATTTTTAAATTCGAGGCTCCATTTATAACTTAAAAAATACTGCGTTATATTAAGTGTTAACTCACGTAGGTTTCTAATCTTTGACCATTCGTCAATTTTACTCTCAAGAGGTATGATTCTTGCTTTTCCTGGATGAAACAAAGTTCTGAGTGCAAAGTTTCTTTCTTCAACCGACCTGGGTTTTAACTCTTTGCGCATATCTGACAACATTTTATAAATATACTTATATGTACCGGAAATATGTTCTTTGCTGAAAGGTATAGAGTTTTTAGATTTTTTATTTAAATGATAATCACCCAAACCTAAAGCAAATTCTTTCAGACTTGCTTTATCTTCTTTGTTTGGATACTTAGATTGTAACGCCCATGCAATCACTTGCAATCTAACTGTAGGGTGATCAAGAACACATGGATGCTCTTTAATTGCTAGAGCTAGCTGTAAAGGTTTTTTCGTTAGCTGGAAATCTTTAAAATACTTACAGAAAAAAAGCCAAGACAAGATTCCTGTTTTACCTTCATGAACTTGTTCTACAAACTTCTTAATCTCAACAAAGAATCTTTCCGTTAATATTTCTCCATCTATCCATGCATCATTTTTTTTCTTAGATTTCATAAATTAAATTTTAACACAAAAGACGAAGTATAAAATTTATATAAGCTTCATTCTTACTGAGATAGATTGGAATGTAGTTCTATATTTATTTGCAAGAATATGTAAAACAATTTTATCAATAGTATCAACTTCTTCCCAATCTTTTGCAGCAACAACTCCTGTATATGGTGCAAAAGACTTGCTGTAGATAGAGGCAAAATCACTTAGTGCTTCATCAATCGAAATCGGGTTAATATGATTTAAGAAAAAGATTTCTTTACTATTTTTAGCTTTCTTAGAATCAATATAATTTGGGTAATATTTTATAAAAAATCTTTCTAGCTTATTTTTTAAAGAATTAAATTCTGACAACAATTTAGCATCTGAAGGAAATCCTTCAGCATCTAATCCAAAATAAACTAGTTTCGAAGCAGATCCTGATGAAGCAGCATTGAATATAGCTTTTAACCAATTTTTAGCTTTATTCCATCTCTCAAAATTCTTTTTTGATTTTAAGGCTGTTTTAGAATCTTCCAGTTCATTTAAAACAGAATGTAATAAATTAATTACTACTTTAACTTTAGATTCTCTCTCAATTGTTAAGTCATCTTTCCATCCTTTCACGTAATTTTCATCATAAAGGATTCTCGGTTCTAATTTAATCTGGTTAACGATATTTTCTAAAAGTACTGTTTCTTTGAGTATATCGGGATAGTACTTTTCCTTAAAATACTCCACACTTACAGCAATATCTTCTATGTTTGATATTTTTGTTGTCAGCTTTTTCTTCATTATAAACTAGGTTTTATCATTTTTTTTGGATTTAAAATATCATCCGCTTTCTTTTTTTCTAAAATATTTTCTTCATAAACTATATCTCTAACAGACTTTCCTTCAGCAAAAGCTTTTTTTGCAACAGCGGCAGCTTTGTCGTATCCAATAACTGGAGCTAGACTTGTGCACATCGCCAAGCTATCTTCTATGAAACTCTCACACTTCTTAGAGTCGGCTTTAATTCCTGAAATGCAGTCGTTAGCAAAAACTTTTGATGAACTAGACAGAAGCTCGATTGATTCGAGAATATTGTGAGCCATTACAGGCATCATTACATTAAGTTCAAAATTGCCTGATTGGCCTGCGATTGAAACTGTAACATCATTACCTATTACTTGTGCACAGACCTGAGTTAACGACTCTGCAAGAACTGGATTGACTTTGCCGGGCATTATTGAAGATCCTGGTTGAATAGCTGGTAAAATTATTTCTCCAAGACCGCACCTTGGTCCGCTTCCAAGCCATCTAATATCATTACCTATCTTCATTAAAGAAGTAGCTAATGTTTTCAAGGAAGAGCTAGTTAAAACTAGTGCATCCTTAGATGCTTGGGATTCAAAATGATTTGGAGCTTCTTTAAACTTGATACCAATTTTTGTTGATATTTCTTTTGAAATTCTCTGAGCGAATTTGGGGTGAGAATTTATACCAGTACCAACAGCAGTTCCACCTTGTGCCAATTCTCTAAGTGAATCAGAAGATTGGACAATGAAATTTATCGATTTTCCTACCATCGTGGCATAACCAGAAAATTCTTGGCCCAAAGTTATGGGAGTAGCATCTTGCAAATGAGTTCTTCCAATCTTGAAAATATTTTTAAACTTATTTGATTTTTTGTTTAATTCTTTTTCAAGAATTTTTAAGTTAGGAATCAAGTGCGTGATAATCAGTTTTAATGAGGATATATGCATTGCTGTAGGTATTACGTCATTGCTTGATTGGCATAAATTTACATGGTCATTTGGGTGAATTTTGGCTTTGCCTTTGTAGTACCTGTTAGCAAGTGTAGCGATTACCTCGTTGGCATTCATATTAGTTGATGTGCCAGAACCAGTTTGGAAAATATCAACCACAAATTCAGAGTCATGGTCTCCTTTTATTACTTCATTTGCTGCTTTCATTATTGCACTAGCAATAGAAGGTGACAACAATTTTAAATCTTTATTAGTTTTAGCAGCTGAAAACTTTATAACCCCAAGTGCTTCAATGAATGGTCTTTTAAACTTTAAATCACTTATAGGAAAGTTCTCTACCGCTCTTGCAGTTTGAGCTGCATAAAGCGATTTCTTTGGAACTTTCATCTTTCCCATTGAGTCTGATTCTATTCTAAAAACTTTTTTTGGCATAAAGCAACATCCTTACTGGAAGTGAAGATACTTTAATTTTAACTTATTGTGATAAACTTTAATAATTATTTTTTTTTATTATAATAGTTTGTGGAGAATGAAATGAGTAATGTTGTAGAAATAAATGATATCGATTTTGATAAAGAAGTAATAGAATCTGAAGTCCCAGTTCTTGTAGATTTTTGGGCACCTTGGTGTGGACCCTGCAAAGCTCTTGCCCCGACCTTAGACGAGATATCTAAAGACAACGAAGGGAAAATTAAAATAGTTAAGATCAATGTTGATGACAACAAAGAAATAGCTGTTAAATTTGGCATACAAAGTATCCCGACTATGCTTATTTTCATAAAAGGAGAGTTAAAAGAACAGATAGTAGGCTCTCTCCCCAAGAATCAAATTGAAAAAACTCTTATGGATCTCATATAATGCCTAAATACATAATGCTAAGCAATCTAACAGACGAAGGCAGAAAGACGGTTAAAATGCGTCCTGAGCGGATTAAAGAAGTAAACGATGAAATAGAAAAGATGGGGGCAAAAGTCCTTGAGCAATATGCTGTTCTAGGTGAATATGATTTTATAAATATATTGGAAGCTCCAAACAACGAAACAATTTCAAAGGTCTCAATCGAATTAGGATCTAGAGGAACAATTCAATTCATAACTTTAGCAGCTATGCCTATAGAAGACCTTGAAACATCTTTAGCCACAGATTGACTAAGTTAGATTTAATTGAACGGAAAAACTAAATCTGCGGTTATACCATTATGAACATATTTTTTTATATTTCCTGAATTTGGAATGATGATACCGAAACCAACATTGAAGTTCTTTTGGATTCTCAAGTTCAAAGAAGATAAAGCATCTAATGGCTTATTATCCTCTGTTATTTGATTAATTATTTTAAAATCATAAGATATCAGATAAGTTGAATTATTTGATCTAAATAAACTGACTTTGCCATCATATACAAGAAAATTTTCCTCTCTTTCTCCACTATAATCATCTGAATTAAAGAAGCTTTCAATAGAGGTCCCAAAACTAAAGTATTTAGTGTTAATCTCGACACCTGAAGTAAGAACAGTAACATCATGAAGAGTGTCTTTTAAAAAAAGTGAATTGGAATATAATTTTTCTAATCTATTTTTAGAGTCATCCCATATAGTTGAAGTAGGAAAATTTAAACTTAATATTCCCGAAAATTTTAATTTAGAACTTGCGTATATTAATTTTTTGAATCCGGATTTCATGTTCCCTATCTCAAAACCATTATCTACAACTTCATAACTTTTATCATTTCCATCATAAGCGCCCGCCCATGGGAACGATAAAAATAGGCTAAAGTCTTTTGAATTATTTGCAAATTCCATATCAACAAAATAAAAAATATCCGATCCTCCTCCTCTATACTGCTTAACATCAAAAAAATATGTTCGGAGTCTGAATAAATTTCTATATGATCCGTTATTGTTTAGAAAATTGTAATCGTAATCTAAATCATCTTCCTCCGAATATTTAAAGGGCTTGTATATCATAAAAGTTCCAGTTATTGGATTAAAAAAACCAGCGTCTCCTTCATTAAGAAAAATTTTTGCTGGGTTGATAATATAAGAAAGTGTTCTCGCTAATCGGCTTGATGACTGTTCTAACTTCTTATTTGTTTTTTCAAAATATATGCCTAATGGTATTCCGAGTCCAGGAGTAACTAGCAAATCTATAATAGAAGGTTTTTCAACTGTTCCTTCTATAGCAAACTCCCACAATGAACTTTGGAGAACTGTTCCTAAATATGCCTGATTGTCATTGTATCCTAGGTCCTTATATATTTGGTAATAAAGTGCTCCAAAATATGGGTGATATATGTAATTAGTAGCAAAACCATCTCCATCGTTCCATTCCGGATTCATTATATTTTTTTTCCATTTCTTTGCACTTGTATCAAAAATCTTACTATCTTTGTTTCTAACATAAAGGATCCTTCCTCCCCACATAAAATAATGAATATTAAGTGAATCCTCTATAAAGCTCTTGTTTTCTTTACTTATAAAACTCTTTTCGTCTTTATTTGATTGGACTTCAGAATAAAGGGATAAAGTTGTACATATAAAAATGATAATTATTTTCCGTATATTCATCACAATCACTTTAGACCTGTTAACATTTTAGAAACTCTGTTATCCCAAGTAAAACTCTTGGAAAGCTCAAAAGCATTATTAGAAAGTTTATTTCCTATCTCTGGATCTTTCAATAAAAGATTAATGGATTCTTGAAGATCTTCATATGAATCTGGGTTTATTAGTAAAGCATTGGAACGATTTTTTAATATATTTGCAAATGATGGTAGATTTGAAGCGACAATTGGCTTCCTTGCAGATAGGTACTCAAACAACTTAATGGGCGAAGAGTAGTCTGTAGCGATTTTATTTCCTTTAATTGTAAAATGTTCATCATAAGGAATTAACAATATATCTGAGACCATAAGGTAATTTGGAATATCGGTATGCGGTACATGGTCAGTAAAAATAAGATTTTTCTGTCCATCAGATATTGACTGCTTATATATTTTATTATCTTCTTTTTCTCCCCCTACAACTAAAAAATAAATGTTTCTATAATCTTTTGCTAGCCTCACAATCTTTTCTATACCCCTACCAGGATAAGTATTTCCTATGTATGAAATAATTTTTGATTCAGTCGGTATATTTAAACTAGCTTTAAATTCTTCAGGCCCTTTACTTGGTACAAAATCTAAAAGATTAACTCCATTGTTAAGAACCTGAAATTTATCTATACCTGTTTTATTAATTGAATCTAGCGTGCCTTGGGAATTGCAAACTATTTTGACAATATTCTTTGATTTGATAAATCTTTTAACTGCTAGAACTGAAAACAGATTAACAGGAGGATGGTGTATATCAACGATAATATTTTTTCTAATATAAGAAGCCATAAAAGCGAAGGTGATGTTTCTTGTAACAATATAATCATAATCATTAAAAAAAATGCTTTTGAAAAAAGAAACTACTCCATGAAGAAAATGTCTCTTGGGTCCTTTTCCAAAGCCTATACAAGAATTTATTTTAAAAGTTTTGTTTACACCATAAAAAGAGAAAAAGTCGTCTATACAATCTGACGCAAGTGGAATCATAAGTGTAACCTCATTCCCTAATTTAGAAAAAGCTTCACACATTCTAGCAACATGTATAGAGCTAGCACCTTCTGTGAAAACCTCCGGACTGCCTATGTAATATATTTTCATTATTAATATATTATTGATTAATTGATTAATAAACAATATTTAATTAAGATTTGGTATTGTATAGAAAATGAAAATTGTTAAAGGCTTTAGAGACATCACACCTTTTGGAAAGAATCTTATAGAGAATTCTTCTTACTGGAACTATATAGCAAGAGTCCTAAAAGATAGTATGTCTATATATAATTACTCTGAAATTATTACTCCAGTATTAGAAAATACATCCATTTTTAAATCAGGAATTGGATCTGATACAGATATAGTCTCAAAAGAAATGTATGAGTTTTCTTTAAAGAAAGATGATGAAGATGGTTTGTCTTATTGCCTAAGGCCAGAAGGGACAGCTCCTATTGTTAGAAGTTATATTGAAAATTCTTTATACAAATTAAAAAAAATTAATAAACTTTTCTATCTTGGCCCGATGTTTAGATACGAAAGATCACAAAAAGGTAGATACAGGCTATTTCACCAAGTTGGAGTTGAGCTGCTTGGTTCTAATGAAATTTATCATGAAATTGAAGTTTTGCATTTAGCAAAGGATATATTAGAAAGAGTTGGGATTGATGATTATTCTTTTCAAATTAATACAATTGGAGATTCTGAATCATTAAAGAAAATTTCAGCTGCAATTAAAGAATTAGGTAAAAAGCATAAGCAATCTATTAACAAATTAGATTTAGAAATTCTTGATAGAAATCCATTAAGATTCCTCGACAAAGCAATTCACAAATATAATTTTGAGAATATACCCAAAACTTCTGATTATATATCTAAAGCGTCCTCAAAAAGATTCGATGACTTAAAAAAGACTTTAGATGTTTTGAATTTTCCTTATAAAGTAAATGACCAACTAGTTAGAGGTATCGATTATTATAATGATTTTGTTTTCGAGGCAACTTCATCTAGTCTTGGTTCACATGATGCTATTCTTGCTGGTGGAAGATATGATCAACTAGTTGAAAATCTTGGGGGACCTCCTACTAAAGCTATAGGTTTTGCTGCAGGTATCGAAAGAATGATTCTTTTGTTAGAAAACCAAACAGATAAATCTGAAGAGTCCTTGGGGTTAGAAGAATTAGATTTTTATGTAGCCTATCAAGATTCAAAATATATTGAATATTCTTTTAAAATTGCAACTCTATTGAGAAAAAATGGTTTTAAGGTTGAGTTGGAATATGACTCCAAAAGTTTCATTAAACAAATGAAAACTGCGAACAAGCTTTCTTGTCAATTTGTTGCTATAATTGGTGAAGATGAATTTAAAAATTCTTCGGTAAGAATTAAAATAATGTCTTCTGGTGAAGAGAAAATAGTGGGTTTGGATTCAAAGTTTATAGACGTTCTAATAGAAGAGATAATATCTTCATTAAGTTGATTGATACATTCTAGACAAATCCCTTTTTGAGTTTAAAGAAATGGCAAGAAACAAATTTTTTTATGGTTGGATAGTAGTTATAGCTGCTGTTCTGCTGGTATTCTTGGATGGATTGTTGCTGTATTCCTTTGGAATTCTTTTACCTTCCATACAAGAAAAATATGACCTAACAAAAGCTGTTGTAAATTCAATTTTTTCTGTAAGGTGCTTGGTCTTTGCAGTTTCTATGATTGTGTTTGGTAGGCTTATAGATAAGCATAAACCTGAAAAAATCATTTTTATTGGTGGTGTTATCACAGCATTAGGTCTTCTTTTTACAGCCTACTCGGATTCAAAAATTACTCTTTTTTTAAATTATGCAGTACTTCCAGGTATAGGTGATGGTGCGTTCTATATACCAGCTGTTGCAATAGCACAAAGATGGTTCAACAAGAGAAGAGATTTCGTAGTTGGGATTATTACAGCAGGTGTGCCAATAAGTGGACTGATTATTAATCCTTTATCGGCTTACATATTAGAGACAAGTTCCTTGGAATCAACCCTTATGGTTTTAGCTCTAATAACATTCACACTTTCTTTTTCAGCATTTTTAATGAAAGAAAATCCTGAGCAATTAGGTTTGCAACCTTACGGTGGACCTTTCTTGAATGACAAAGATCCTTCTCTCACTGAATGGACAACTGCTGAAGCAATAAGGACTGATGCTTTTCCTATACTTTACATTTTAATGTTTTTTGGAATGCTTGCATTCTTAATGGTCGTTACACTTCAGTTTGATTACGCAATAAATAACAATTTAGACCTTTTATCGTCCTCTATTGCGCCAGCATCAATAGCAGCTGGTAGTTTTCTTGGTAGGTTGGTTACGGGCTATCTGGCAGATTTTGTAGACAGGAACAAGATTCTTTTCTCTGTTTTTCTTGGTCAATCCTTATCAATACTAATTATCTTGAATGCTAACACTATATATGACTATGCAATGTTTGGAATATTATTTGGTTTTTGCTATGGAGGATGGATACCAATTTTTCCTAGTCTATTAAAAGATTTCTATGGAAAAACTAATGCCGGGCAAATTTTTGGAGTTTTTGGAACTGGATTTTCATTATCAGCCCTAATTGGACCTCCACTTGCAGGATATTTAGTTGATCAGTTTAATACATATCAATATGGTTTCTATATTTCCATAACAGTCTGCTTGATTGGCGCTTTTATGGCACTTACAATAAAAAAACCTTCAAAATAGTTTTTTTAATTTATACTTGTTATATGTTTGGATTAGGATTTACCGAAATACTTTTCGTTCTTATTGTTTTTATATTACTCTTCGGACCTGATGAAGTTCCAAAAATTGCTAAAAGCTGTAGCAAATTCTATAGAGATGTTTTAAATATTAAAGAAGACTTCAATCAATCAGTTAATGACGAAATTAATGACATCAAAAAAATTGTAAAAAAATAATTAAATATCTAAATTGGTTACATTTAAAGCATTGTTTTCGATAATTTTTTTTCTTGGTTCAACTTGGTCTCCCATTAAATCCTCGAATAGTTGTTTCTCGTCTCCGTCTTTCTCGATATCTTCTATGTCGGCCATGTTGACAGATCTAAGGATTCTTAAAGAAGGATCTAGTGTAGTTTCCCAAAGCTGATCTGGGTTCATCTCGCCTAATCCTTTATATCTTTGAATGCTATAACCCTTTTTTCCAATATCTATAAAGGCATTTAATAATGAATCAAGATTTTCTGTTACATAAGACTCTCCTGATTTGGTTTTGAAATTAAATGGAAATTTTAATTTCTTCAAACTACTTGTGTATTCATCTAAGCACTTCTTGAAAACTGGAGATTTTAGTAGTTCCTCACTTAATTCAGCTTTAGACGTTTTGCCTTTTGATTTTAGAGAAACAATTAGTGATTTTTCGGTCTTTTTTGACTCCTCAATGACAAATTTAGATAAGGGGTTCTTCTTTTCATATTCTTTTAAAGCTTTTTGAAGAGGAGACTTAATTTTTGATAAATTAATACTAGTAGTATTGGAAAATAAATTAATAGCTATATTAATAATTTTTGAATCATGTCCTTGCCTCTCAATTAACTTAAGAATAGTTTGATACCTTCTATAATGTCCAATATTTTTAAGTAAATCTGATGATGAGATTTTATTCTTTTTTAAGCTTTCTTCGGATATAAGCTCGTTCACTGAATTCTCTAAAATAAGATTATCCAATTCTGACTCGTCTTGCACGTAAGTTTCTTTACTTCCTTTTTTAATTTTAAACAATGGTGGTTGTGCAATATATAATTTCTTTTGTCTAATAATTTCTTTGTAATGGTTATAGAAAAAAGTAAGCAGCAAGGTTCGGATATGCGACCCATCAACATCTGCATCAGTCATCAAAATAATTTTTCCATATCTTAATTTAGAAATATCCAGTGACTCTTCTTCTGCATTCGTATCGTTGGGCGCTCCAACACCCATAGCAGTAATCAAGGTTCCAATCTCATCATTTCCCAGTACTTTATCTAGTCTTGCTTTCTGCACATTTATCACTTTCCCCTTTAAAGGAAGGACGGCTTGTGTTTTTCTATCGCGCCCTTGTTTTGCTGATCCTCCTGCCGACTCACCTTCTACAATAAATAACTCTGATTTATCAGGATCCTTTTCTTGGCAATCAGCTAGCTTTCCTGGCAGAGATCCTAAATCAAGAGCTCCCTTTCTTCTAGTTAAATCCCTTGCTTTTCTTGCAGCCTCTCTTGCTTTAGCAGCATCAATAGTTTTATTGATTATTTTTTTTGCATGTGATGGATTCTTTTCAAAATAGTCTCCTAGCGAGTCATTAAGTAGAGACTCTACTATTCCGGATGTTTCTGAATTACCTAGCTTTGTTTTTGTTTGTCCTTCGAATTTTGGCTCTGGGACTTTGATAGATACTACGGCAGTTAGACCTTCTCTTGTATCATCTCCCATTATTTGCACATTGCCATTTTTAATAATATTGTATTCTTTTGCGTATTTGTTAATTGATCTTGTTAGTGCACTTCTAAAACCACTAAGATGAGTTCCACCTTCGATAGTATTTATATTGTTTACATATGAATAAATAGTCTCTGAATATCCTTCATTGTATTGAATAGCTATCTCAACAATGTTTTTGTCTTTACTGCCTGACACAAAAATTGGCTTAGAGTTTATGGTTTTCTTACCATGATTAAGATGTTCAACAAATGAAGTGATCCCTCCTTTGTAATGATAAGTTTCTGTTTCTAATGTTCTATCATCGTTCAAAGTTATCTTTAGACCAGCATTTAGAAAAGCAAGCTCTCTAGTTCTATTGCAAAGATATTTAAAATCAAATTTTGGTTCAAAATCGTAGCTTCCTTTAGTATTAATAACTGGTTGGAAAATTTTTATATCTGGCTTAAAAGTAATCTTGGTGCCTGTTTTTTTTGATTTACCTGTTGGAGTAAGCTTAGAAACGACTTTTCCTTCTTCATACCTTTGTTTCCATAATTTTCCATCTCTCGCTATTTCGACTTCAAGATATTCGGAAAGGAAGTTAACAACTGTTACACCTACACCATGTAAACCTCCTGAGACAGCATAAGTTTTGGAATCAAACTTTCCGCCGGCATGCAGAGTAGTAAGAATCACTTCAACCGCTGGTTTCTTCTTTTGTGGATGCTTGTCAACGGGAATACCTCTTCCGTTATCTTCCAAAGTAATGCTCTCGTCTTTGTTGATAGTTAAAGATATTAAATCACAATAACCAGCTAAAGCTTCGTCAACACAATTATCCAAAACCTCAACAACAAGATGGTGAAATCCGCGTTTCACTACATCGCCAATATACATTCCAGGGCGCTTTCTTACGGCTTCCAAGCCTTCCAAGGCCTGAATAGACTTAGCACTATATTGACTTTTAGGAGAGGTTTTTTCTGCCACTGACATAAAGGTTATCTGAATTCTAACATGAGACTATTTTAATTAAAGTCTAATCTTTCATGCGCGGTAAAGTAATTCCAGTCTGACTTTGGTATTTTCCTTTTTTGTCAGCATATGAAACTTCACATTCTTCGTCACTCTCAAAAAACAAGACCTGAGCAATTCCTTCGTTGGCATAAATCTTTGCAGGAAGAGGTGTGGTATTTGAAATTTCAAGAGTAACATATCCCTCCCATTCAGGTTCAAAAGGGGTGACATTTACAATTATGCCACATCTAGCATAAGTTGATTTGCCAACACATACAGTAATTGTACTTCTAGGAATTCTAAAAAACTCTACCGTTCTGGCTAAAGCAAAAGAGTTAGGTGGAATAATGCACTCCTTATCAACTATTGTGACAAACGATTTTTCATCAAAACTTTTGGGATCAACAACTGTGTTAAATACATCAGTAAAAACTTTGAATTCGTCACTTACTCTTATATCGTAACCATATGCGGAAACACCGTAAGAAATTGCACCTTCTGTAGTTTGTTTGTCAACAAATGGCTCTATCATACCGTGCTCTAAAGCCATTTTTCTTATCCAATGATCTGGTTTTATACTCATAATAACCTCCTGATTTTAAAATTGACTAAGAAACTGTAAATCGTTTTGGTAGAAATATCTAATATCTGTAATTCCATGTTTAATCATAGCCAATCTTTCGATTCCGACACCGAATGCAATTCCAGCGAATTCATCTGAGTCATAGCCAACAAACTCGAAAACTTTTGGATTAACCATTCCGCAGCCCAAAACTTCCATCCATGTTTTCGTCCCAGATTTATCTATCCATTCAATATCTAATTCTGCACTTGGCTCTGTAAAAGGAAAATAACTTGGTCTAAACCTAATATTAATGTCCTTGCCAAAAAATCTAGATGAAAACTCTATCAATATCCCTTTTAAATCAGCAAATGTTACTTCTTTATCAATTAATAAACCTTCAACTTGATGAAACATAGGTGTATGAGTAACGTCACTATCACATCTATAAACCTTTCCTGGTGAAATAATTTTTATTGGTGGCTCATTTTTTTCCATCACTCTTATTTGCATTGGTGAAGTATGAGTTCGCAGCAATTGATTTTTCTCAAGATAAAAAGTATCTTGCATGTCTCTAGCTGGATGATCCTTTGGTATATTCAAAGATTCGAAATTGTAATAATCTGTTTCAATTTCTGGTCCTTCTACAATCTCGAAACCAAAATCAGCAAAAATTCCTATGACTTCCGTGAGGACTTGAGATATTGGATGAACGCTACCATAATTTGTTCCTCTAGAAGGAAGAGTTATATCAATTTTCTCTTCTTTTAGTTTCCTGTTAATGTAGTCGTTTCTAATCTGTTTAAACTTTTCATCTATGAGTGCTTCGATTTGTTTCTTTAAAATATTTATTTTTTGTCCTTCGACTTTCTTCTTTTCGATTGATAAGTCCTTTAAAGTAGTAGTCATAGTTGTTATTTGACCTTTTTTTCCTAAATATTTTGATTTGATATTTAGAAGTTCGTTTTCAGTAGAAATATTATTTAGATCGATTTTAAGTTTTTCTATGTGATTATCAGGCATTCTTTTTTATTTTACCTCGGGACAAGAAATACATAATATAAGGTGCAAAAAGAATTGATGAATATGTACCAATCGTGACACCAATAATCATAATAAGTGCAAAATCTTCAATTTCAACACCTCCAAAGAAAAACAAAGGTACCAATACTATAAGGACAGTAATTACTGTTAAAACCGTACGAGACAAAGTCTGATAAATACTTACGTCGATAAGTTCGTTTAATGGAAGCTTGGTGATCTTAATGTTCTCCCTCACCCTATCAAAAATGACAATAGTGTCATTAACAGAATAGCCTATTACTGTTAATAGTGCCGCTATAGTAGCTAGACTAATTTCAATATTTAAATATGTTACTAAAGTAGTAGTAATTATAAAATCATGAAATAGTGCCATTACTGCAGCAAGTGCAAAGCCAAAACTAAACCTTATAAACACATATATAAGAATTGCAATTGATCCAAAAATTATCGAGTATATACCGTTTTTTATTAGTTCTTTCCCTACTTTCGGACCTATAAAATCAATCCTTTTAATTGAATATGAACCGGGCGAAAAATTCTGATCAACAACTGACTTGAAATTGTCTTTGTATGTAGACAATCCTGAAACATTGGCATCTTCATTTATTGGTAGTCTGATTAGAAATTCGTTTTCATCTTTTTCTCCATACTTTTGTATTGAAATATTTTCAAAGCCTGAGATTGAAAAAATGCCTCTTATCTTATCAATTTCTACCTTATCTTCAAAGCTAACGACAACCTCTGTTCCTCCCATGAACTCTATTCCGTAACTTAGTCCTTGTTTGTTGATCTGATAAAAACTCAGAACAATAAAAAAGAGTGAAACAAAAAATGTTATTTTCATAGCATTAAAAAAACTAAACTTCATTTTTTCCACCTGATAAAGATTCTGGATTTATAAGATGCCTTGTCAAAACTCTAGTAAAAACTATATTAGAAAATATTGTTGAAAAAATACCTATCGAAAGAGTGACTGCGAAACCTTTAATTGGACCATCTCCGAGTAGAAACATGCAAATAGAAGCAATTAGAGTTGTAAAGTTCGCATCAAGAATTGTTGACAAAGATTTCTCAAAACCTGCTTCTATACTTGCTGCTTTATCTTTCCCTTTTGCAAGCTCTTCTTTAATTCTTTCATAAATTATAATATTTCCATCAACAGCCATCCCCAAAGTTAAAACTAATCCTGCAATTCCAGGGAAAGTTAAGGTGACACCAAAGACGGAAAGCAACCCGAAAATTGTAACGAAATTAAAAATTAGTGCTAGATTACATACAATTCCAAGCCTCCTATAATAAAGGATAATAAAAATAAATATAAAAATTGAGGCGAACAGCATAGAAGTCTGTCCTTTACTAATTGAATCTGAACCTAGTGATGGGCCTATGGTTTTCTCCTGCATAATCGAAACAGGAATGGGGAGAGACCCTGATTTTAAAACTATTGCTATATCATTAGCCTGCTCAAAAGAAAAGTTTCCTGTTATGCTTCCTCGACTAAATATCTGATCTTGAACAACAGGTGCGGATTTAACCTTCCCATCAAGTACTATTGCTATCCTGTTTCCAACATTGTCCTTGGTTAGCTGAGAAAATATTTTAGTCCCTTCCGCATTTAGCCTAAATGCAACATAAGCTCTATTAAGTTCATCATAAGCAACAGAAGCATCTGTAATCGAAGAGCCCCTTAACGGAGATGTACTTTTTGTAATAATAAAATCCTTTTCTTTAGGATTATCCTGCGTCTGATAAATCGAGAAACTATTTTTATTATCTTTCAGTTTATATTTAGAAATAAGAAATTCTTTGCTTGGAGATTGCTCAATAACAGGTTTAAACTCCAGCATTGCAGTTTTCGATATTATGCCTAATATTCTTTCTCTTTCACGAGAATCCACTCCTGGTATTTGAATTACAATTCTGTCTTGCCCCGACAACTGCACTGATGACTCTACGACACCAAATTGATCAATACGATTAGAGAGAACATCTTTAACCTGGGATAAAAGTTTTTTCTTTGTATCTGATATGAATTCATCTGATAGTTTGATTGTTACTAAATTCTCAGATTGGCTCATTATGTAAGAGGATTTTTTAGATAATAATTCATAAGCATTTTTTGCGCTCTTTTGATCATAAAAATTAATTTTTATCTCATTATTGCTAGATGAAGTACCTCTAAGAAGAATATTTTTGTCTAAAATTGAATCTTTAATTCTTTGCTCTTCTTTTGAAGAAATAATTGATTCCGAAATATTTTCATCTAAACCCATAACAACAAATACTCCGCCTCTTAAATCAAGACCCAAATTAATTTTCTTTTCAGGGAAAACAAATTTCCACCATTCTGGCAATTTATTAAAGTTAAAAGTTGGATAGATGAAAGCTAAAGATAGTAAGAATACTATCAAGGATAAAAGTCGGAATATTTTCAATCTGTTCATAATTCGTTAACTCTTATTCTTAGGCGTATCAGTGATTGAGCTAATAAATTCTTTTTTAATTTTAATATTAACTCCTTTTGAAATCTCAATTGTCAAAATATCTCCGTCATGCATATCTAATATTTTTCCAATTATTCCACCACTTGTTAGGATCTGATCTCCTTTCTTAAGTGAGTTTAGCATCCCTTCTCTTTCTTTTTGTTGTTTGCCTTGAGGTCTAATAATAAGAAAATAAAAAATGACTATAATAAGAGCAAAGGGCAAGAATGGTCCCACGATACCCAGCAATCCTGCATCTCCTTCTGATGGCGGTGGTGCGCAAGATACTAAAAACAACATGCATCCTATATATATAAATAATATTTTTTTAATTTTCTTCATTTTGATACTCCTTAAAAAAGTTTTCTTTAAAATCTACAAAAGTCCCTTCTTTGATCGATTGTTTAATAGAATTAATCAATTGATTGTAAAAGTAAAGGTTGGATAATGACATCAGAGATAACGCAGCAATTTCTTTAGACAAATATAAATGTCTTATATAGCCAATAGAATAATTCTCGCATACATAGCAATTACAATTTGGATCAATAGGGTTGTCTGACATTGAATAAACCTTATTCTTTATATTGATTTTACCTCTTGATGTGAAGAGTGTACCATTTCTTGCGTTCCTTGTAGGTACTACACAGTCAAATATATCAACACCCATAGCAACAGAATTAACTATATCCTCAGGTTTTCCTATGCCCATAGAATATCTGGGTTTATCTTTAGGAAGCAAGGAGCATGTATAATCCGTTATTTCGTATATCAAATCTTGGTGTTCTCCTAACCCAAGTCCTCCAATAGCATAACCATCAAAACCAATCTCGTTCATATGTTCTGCTGATAATTTTCTCAAGTCTTTGTATGTTCCACCTTGTACGATACCAAATAGTAGATTAGAACTTTGTTTTGACTCCTTACATCTTATCGCCCAATCTCGTGTTCTATTTATCGAATTAATCATCATATTGTATTCAGAATCAGATTTTGGACAGTCATCGAGTATCATCATAATATCTGAGTCTAATGCTTCTTGGATATCGATTGAAAGCTCAGGAGTTATTAGATGGTTCGTTCCATCAATAAAAGATTTAAAATGTACTCCATGATCTTCAATCTTAGCAGAGGAAGACAAGCTAAATATCTGAAAGCCTCCACTGTCTGTTACAATGTTCCCTTTCCAGTTCAGGAACGAATGCAAACCTCCGAAGTCTTTAATGTTTTTATGGCCAGGTCTTAGAAATAAATGATATGCATTAACAATTATGGAATCGAAACCTAAAGAATTAATAGAATCAACAGTTAAGGCTTTAGGGGCACCAGTCGTACAAACTGGAAGAAAAACTGGAGTCTCAATTTCACCGGATTTTGTATTTATTGTTCCTATCCTTGCATTTGATTTAGAATCTTTATATTTAACAACAAAAGACATTTAATAAATTGCTACAATAGATCTAAAATAGAATAGAATCCTTTCCTTCTTTTAATTAATTTCCTACCCATAACCAATGCGCCAACTGCAAAGATACTTCTATCTAGGGCTTCATGCGTAATAAAAATATTTTCTTTATCCCCAAAAGAAGCAAGAGTGTGCTCACCTACCGAATCTCCTTTCCTTATTGAAGTTATATTTATCTCAGATTTTCTTTTGGAAGAAGTACGAATAGTATTAGCCATTAATATTGCAGTTCCACTGGGACTATCAATCTTTTTTTTGTGGTGTTTTTCAGTTATTTCGATATCTGTTGATTGAAAATAGTCTATATTCTGAACTAGAATCTTCAAAAGAACATTTATACCTACGCTCATATTGTAAGATTGGAGTATGGGAATTTTTTTAGATAGTAATTTCAAATTTTTTAATTGACTACTTGTAAATCCTGTAGTTCCAGTGACCAAAGGAATTTTTAAAGTAGAAGCAATTGTTGCAATATTTATTGCTGATTCAGGTGTGGAGAAATCAACAATAAAGTCTACGTTGAAATCTTTAATCTGCTCTTCTACTAATACTTTTTTTAATGAAAACTTTTTTCTTTCCAGTTCAGTATACAAATTTTTACCAATTTTACTATGATCTGGATATTCAAAAGCATATTGAATCTGAAAATCTTTATTCTTTTTGCAAATATTTGCTATTGCTTGACCCATTCTACCTAATGCACCATTAAGCGCGATGGTTTTTTTGTTTTTGGTCATAAATAAAGGATAATACTTGTATTAAATTTTATTGTAAAGTTTAAAGAGTATTTTATGACAAGAAGTATGACGGGTTTTTCATCAATATCTGGATCTTTAAATTTAATCAATTTTTTGATTCAAATTAAATCTGAAAATAGTAAAAGTTTAGATATTTCAATTGTTGATTACAATAATAATTTTAAATTACAAGAGAGAATCAAACAAATCATCAAGGGACAACTTAAAAGAGGCAAGGTTAGAATTTTAATAAATACTACCAATCAAAAAGCATTAATAAAATCTAAATATATAGAAAAGTCTTTATCGCAGTTAGTCAACATAGCAAAGAAAAACAATCTTACTCCATCAATATCATTGCTTGAGCTTAAAGAGATAGTTAATACTGAGTCTGTGAATTTACAGTCAAATCAAAAGGTTGAGAGATATCAAATTTCCTTAATAAAAAAAGCTATCAATCAACTGATAAAGAATCAAAAAGAAGAAGGGGGGAAAATGTTGATAGATATCAATAAAAAGATTGAGAATATCTCTAAATCCCTTGATAAGATTAAAAACAAAATAGCTAAAATCACCAAAAAGATGGATAAAAAATATAATGCGGAATTTTCGAAGATTAATGTCACTGATGATTCATATATCAAGAAAGAAATTGCTACTTTAATAGAACGAATTGATATAGAAGAAGAGATTCTAAGACTTGAATCTCATATTAATAAACT